>Ga0180438_10010052_pt1 | contig 11662 bp, 12 predicted proteins | sample SS_ome_12_FD_132455 | JGI IMG/M metagenome (GOLD analysis project Ga0180438, IMG submission 132455) | Hypersaline lake sediment archaeal communities from the Salton Sea, California, USA - SS_3_D_2 metaG | ecosystem: Environmental > Aquatic > Non-marine Saline and Alkaline > Hypersaline >...
AGGTGGAAAAAACAATACTACCCTTTTTATTACTACTTCCACACATACAAGAGATGAAGGGCGCATAGAATTTGTAGAAGTCGATATTCCTAAAGCTGGACGCCCTTAGAAAAATCAAATTTTGTCTTATTTTATAAACGGTTTCAATACTTCCTCAGGGATGTGTAAAGCTATTTTGCATTCTAAGGCGCCATCAAGAGCAGTATTAATTGGTTCTGCTTTTATTGGATGCTCAAGAATTTGGTCCCAGTATAATTTATACCAACCAGCACTACAATAACAAAAATTGCGCAAACTCTCCTCTTCTGTATTATCCTTCATCGCTCCACGTACCCAAGGACAATAACATATATAAAAACGTTTCATATTATCATCTACAGCATTTAAATACTTCTTCGCTTGATAAGGTAATTTCTTCACGATGATCGTATTTCCTTCTCTAATTCCTTGACTAAATGTCTGATCATTTTTAATGAAATCTATTACTTCATCATCAATATATTGAGCAAACTCTAAAGTATTATTATCTCTATGATTTTCAAGTCTTTTGATGAGATCTTGATGTTTTTTGGCTAAAAAACCATCAATACCTAATTCTTTAAGTAAAACTTTATCTCCTTCTATATCGTCTGGGGGTCTCCCATGAAGACAGGGTGAAAGCAAGCTAATAGTCTCCTCCTCCCCTAATTTTGTCTTCATTCGTTCCATTATAGTTTTCGTAAATTTTGGTTTTTTTTCAGGGTCGATACCTAGTACAGGGATAACTAAGTCCTTAAAAATTTCATCCCGCATATCCTCACCATGAATTTCAGCAATTCGAGTAAATAGATTGTCCATCGCGTTAAATGATTCAGAGATATCTATCGCACTTATGATGAAATCATAATTCTTCGTGAAGTTTGCATAATTCATGATCGCTCTCAGAAAGTCTAGAACAGAATCCTTATCTTTAGACACCAAGTATTCAGTATAAGATACTAATTCTTCTGGGTTAACCTTTTCTAGATTTAACTCATCTCTTTTGAGAAATTTCTCGTAATCTTGAAGTTTTGTGATAAAATTAGCTATTATATCATTATTTACGTTCTTTTCTTTTAAATACTGTTCAAATTCTTTTCCTTTCATTTAAAATCTAATACATTAGTGATTTACTATACGCTAATATATTTTTGATCACTTATTAAGGAAGATCATAGTCTATTCTTTATTTAATAGATATTCTTCAATATAAAATGATCTAATTTTGCTGTTTAGAAAAAGGAATGAAACATTCTGAATTTATTATGAAATAAAATAAGGTAATACAGAGTTAAAAAAAATTTAATTTTTACGATTTAAGCCACATTTACGACTTGCTTAACCTCGGGCACGAATTGCTTAAGAGCTCGTTCAACGCCGAAAGTAAGTGTTTGTTGAGCATGCATACAACCGGCACAATGACCCATAAGTCTAACGCGAACGGTTCCATCTTCTTCCACACTCACTAGCTCTATGTCTCCACCGTCCATTTGGAGCTGAGGTCGAATCTTTTCAATTACTTCTTTAACTTTTTCTTTATCCATTTTTGCATCACTATTTAAAGTATTTTATTCTTATAATATTAAATAAAATCTCCTATTTAAAGCGTTTCTTAATATTTTATGAAATTATGCCTTAGGCAAATTATTTCTGGGAAATCATACTCATAAAAGACTAATAAATTAAAAACGAATGTAATATTTCACTTACTAAGTTAACTAAGATTAATGTATTGATTTTTATTCAAATTTACTTATTAATATTATGAAAACACAAGAATTTATCAATCAGCTTAACATTGTACAGGAGTTAATGCTTAAGGAGGAATATAAGAAGGCGATATTGATTTTAGATAAACTAAAAGCATTTGAAAAAGAAGGAAACTTTAATTATAATCTGACTCATAAATTATATCAACTTGATTCAAATGTTCGGTCTCTTTTTAATCAACAAATAATATTGAAAGTAATATACAACCTTTCAAGCGAGAAAAAAGAAATCTCTCTTGAAGAATTACAGAATCTATTAGAAAAGGAAGAATCTATACAAATTGATCAAGGCACATTGAAAAGAGAAATCGAAATCTTGATATTGCGTTCTCTTTTATCATGTAAGGTCGATGATAATAAAATATTGCTTTAAAAATAGGTTAATTTTCGATGATTCTTCTGAATTAAAGGAGTAAACATCATTCAATATTTATTTAAAGAAATTTGTCTTTTTTATTTACAAATATGATAGGAAATAAAGAAGATCTTCTCGGATACTGTGGGCTTTACTGTGGAGATTGTGCTGGTTTTTCTGGAGAGATTGCCAAAGCGTCTTTAAATTTAAAGCATTTCATAGATAAGTATAAACTAAATATAACTGCTAAAGAATTATTTGATGGAAAATTAAAAGATTTTGATAAATTTTACGAGATGCTCCAATTTATGATAGCACTTAAATGTCCTCAAATATGTAGAGAACGAGAGACTCCCGTCGAGGGATGTGAGATCAAGCAATGTTGTCGTCAAAAGAATTATTTTGCATGTTATGAATGCAACGATTTTTCTAATTGTAAAAAATTAAAGTCTCTTGAAGCTCTTCATGGTGATTCGTGCGTGAAAAACTTAAAAGCTATAAAAGAACGAGGTCTTTCCAATTGGATAGAACATGACAAAAGATTATGGTTTGGAACTGAAATCGATGATTAATTATGTTCAATAGAACGGGATATCCTCCTTTTCCTTTTTAATTTATTTTAATGAAAAATATAGTCTTTTTTAAATATAAATTAGAACACATAAAAAAAAGATTATATTTTATTATGATTATTGATTGGCTTGAAAAAAAGATAATGTTAAAGATAGTCTACTATGGACCAGCACTCTCAGGAAAAACAACTTCAATAAAATCCCTTTTTAGACATTTTGGATTAGAAGAGGAACTAGAATCAATTGAAAGTTCAGTTCGGCGCACTTTATTTTTTGATTATGGAAATATTTCTTTTCAAAACGAAAAGTGGTCGTTAAAAATCCATATCTATAGTACTACTGGCCAAGATTTCTATATAGTAACACGACCAATAACACTCCAAGCGATTGATGGAATTATTTTTGTTGCTGATTCACAGAAATCAGCATTTCATCGAAATTTGATCTCTTGGAATGAATTATGTTCGTTTTATGAAGAGAGCTTCAAAGAGATTCCAAAAGTAATTGCCTTTAACAAACAAGATTTACCTGATAAATACGACCCAAAAATGTTTCTAGACCAGATAAACTATTACAAACAGATGAACATTGATATTAGATATACGATCGCACTTAACGGAGAAGGGATCTTAGCCTCTTTTGAAGATATATTGAGTTCTGTTTTTAAAAAATTATACAAATCACAGCTGGCTTCAGCAATACAATGATAATTTCCTATCCTGTATTTTTTCTTAATTTTTATTTTTCATTTCTTGTACTAGAATTTCAAAATTTTTAACCATATCTTCTAAACTGGGAAAATCTGGAATATCATGTTCACTTAAAAATTTGGAAGTTTTTTCTACTTCTTTTTTATCACCAATTAACCAGAAGAAAAATGGTTTGGGATTATCTCTAATTCTATCAATGGTGTCAGTTAAATCATTAAATTGTCTGTACAGTTTCGAACAAAAAAGCATATTAAAGATACCTTCGATCTCTTCGTCCTCCATTAAAGCATTATAGACTCTAGCTGTGACTTTTTGAGGATTAATACCATTCATCATTGCCTTTTCCATAGCAGGCCAGATATCGACCAATGAAAATTTATTAGGAGGCATCCATTCGGGGAAAACATCCAATAAAACCTCATAACTGTCTTCACTTAGAAGTGGAAAATCTAGATTATGTTTATGAGTTAAATCTGCTGTAATGGTACCTGCTCCACCCGAACCGGCAACCATCGAGGCATTTCCACGAATAGGAAATGCTTTCTTTGTTGTATACATCATTGAAAATGTGCGTGCATATTGGAATAGTTCATGAAAAGTATTAGCTTTGATAATACCTGCTTGTTTAATTAAGGCATCAATTAATTTTTCGTCCTCTGCTAGCGTACCAGTATGGCTGTGAGCAGCTTTTTGCCCTAATCTAGAAATTCCTCCCTTTATTAATATAATAGTCTTATCGTTTCTCTGCCTTACCTTATTGCATAATGCAAGGAATCTTTTTGGCTCTTTAAATGATTCTAAATAAATAGCAATAACATTTACTGATGGATCTTCAATCAAGTATTCTATAAATTCATTCTCTCCTAAATCCATTTTATTTCCAATTGAAATTGAGTATCTAAATCCGATCTTTGGATATTGAGAAAAAATATGCATTAGATATCCTCCATTAAGCATACCAGACTGACTGATTATTGCAATATTTCCTCGGTGATAATAGGAGAATACCCCAAAACTACTAAAAAATCCTCCTTTATTTTCAGATTTACTATCTCCATCGATACGTGTCAATCCCATACAATTTGGTCCAACAATATGAAGCTTTTTGAAATTATCGGTTATCTTTACAATCTGATCTCTAAGTTGAAACCCAATCTCTCCCACCTCTTCAAATCCAGAAGCTTCAATAATCGCACTCTTAATTCCTTTTTCAATACATTCTTTGATTAAATCAGGTATCATCTTATTAGGAACATAAAAGATAGCTAGATCGATCTCTTCTTTAATCTCTAAAACTGAAGGGTAAATCTTTAATCCATAAATTTCACCATCGGTGTTTGGATTTATGGGATAAACCTTCCCTTCAAACTTGTTATTCACTAGGTTGTTTACAATTCTGTTGCCCCCTTTAAGTGGATTTTTCGAAGCTCCAATAACAGCAACAGATTTGGGATGTAGAAATGCATGAATAATATCAGAATTTGACAAATTTATCACTCAGATAATAGTATTCTAAGTTATTTTAAGAAATAGTTAACTGTAATAATAGTTTTCTATACTAATTTTATTCCTAATATTAGAAAACTTAAATTCGCAAAGTTTGAGGAGACACTAATGTGGTTTTTCCTTGGGTTGATATAAACCATAGATACATACAATATTGGATATTTTTACCAAATGGTTTCGCAAAATTCATATGACCAAGATTTCCAGGAAAAAAAACACCTCCTCCATCAGTCATATCGCGACAGACGGATTTTCCATCCTCATCAATTAGATATTGGGTTATAGCATAATTAGCATCATCAATACAAAAGATATATACTTCGGGGAAATCTGGGTGGATATGAGGAAAAATTTCTGTATCCTCTTGTGATCCAGATTCAATATTGACACTTGTGACTACTCCTTGCTTTAAGGCTTTCATAGGGATATTTGTAAAACCTGACATAAAATACCCATTCTTGATTGCTGTCCATACGGTGCGATAAGTAGCCATTTTTACTTCTGAACTGAATTCACCCCTCGGAATAAATTCTTTAAATGCAAAATTCTGGATCTCAAACTCCGCTTGAACCGCTTTTTCTATATTACAATAATATAAACAAATCTTATTCTGATATTTCTTTTTTGAATCTAGATGTATTGAAATTTCACTATTAGGAGGTAAAAAGAAAATATCAAATTGGTTAAATTTGTAATTTAAACCTCTATTTATTAACGTAGAAACCCCTCTTAATAAGCAACCATTTAGAATTTCATTATCTTTTGTAAAAATACTTATGTCATCATCTAAATAGAAGTAGTGAAGTCTGCAATTATTCAATTCTCTTTTGATATCATTAGATATCGGATCTTCAAAAAAAAAATTTAGCATCTCAGATTTTTTCAACTTTTTCATCCAATAATTCTGTTTTTAATGGATTTAGATATAATTCAATACTAAAAAAAATCGGAAGCGACAGGTGACTGAATTCTGATTGATTTTTGAGAGTTATCTTCAAAAATCGAAATTAGAGCTGAAATATTTTGTTTCGTATGATATTCGATTTCTTTCTCTACTCCTACATCCCATTCATTGAAACCAGCTAATATTGGAGCAGTCTCAAATAAAGCTTCTTGTAAACCGATAACCTTAACTGTTACCCCTTCTAGCTTACTTTTTGAGATATTTTTGATGTGCAGTATATATTTTTCGAGATCAGAATCAATAGAAGTAATCTTAAATGTTTTTTGGAATTTAGATGATACTCCTTCAAAGAGAGAGGGTGCACTTCCAGGTGTTTTTGAAAATAAGTCTAATTCCTCATTTTCTTGTTCTATGGGTGATGGAGTAATTGTAATGGGGATATCAAATTTAATCAATTCACGTCCTGTTTTAGGTTTTGCTAATATCTGAAGAAACCATTTAGAATAATCTCCAAAATTAAATCCCCAGTGTTCCTTTTCTGTAGGTTCCCATAAATAATTGTGAGTTGGTTCTGCACGTTCAGGAATTTTTAGCAATAAATATCCCTTATCAATATCAGATGTTTTAGCATCACCCGCAATAGCTGGAGGTAGTTCCTCTACTTTTCGACAATTTTGACCATATGCATCGCAATAACAAACTACATTTGCTTCTTGTAGTAATCTAATTTCAATGCTTTTTATCACATCAGAAGTGAAATTAATTTTGATAGTTTCACCTGGTTTGAAAAGGTCCTTTGAGATCATTAAATTCAATCCCGACATTGAAAATGAAATAGGATTAGGTTTCTTCTTTAATCCAAATTGTTTTGTTTTGATAATGACCTCATGAGTTTTATGGATTAATAGATCCTCTTCTTCAGGATGAAGTGGATGTGGTTGTCGCAGTGTAAGTTTAATTTCATAATTCAAGTTCCGGCTCTTAATTGTTGGTACTACGTTATTTGTAATCAATAGAGTGCGATCTCGATTATAATCTCCTGGTTCAAACTTCCCTTTGCAAAATATTTCATTCTTGGCGATTTGTATTTCTTTAAAACAAGGAGAATGAGCAAGTAATTGGATGCCAGACCACAGTATTGATGTTTTCTCATCAAAATGGAACTTTGTACTCACGTTGAGTTTGTCTCCTATATAGACAGACCCATTGTTTAAATCGCTCAGTTCTAATTTCATAATTTACAAATCCATAGAGATGTATTTATAATTATATTTAATGTGAAATTTAATAAATATTTTTTATTATTAACTTGCGATAATAGTAATGTTGCTATCCTACTCTCTTAACTAGAGATATTTAAATTAATTTAAGTAAGGATAAAACTTTGATCCTTTGATATAGTTTTTTATTAAATATTGACAATGTGGTAATCGAAAATTATAATTTAAATCTTATCTTTTACTCATTAATATTATCCCTTTATCAAATTGGTTACAGTGATATCAGAAAACGTCATAAAAGCAATTCTATTTGACTTAGATGGCACACTTATAGATGTTGATCTGAGTAAATTTATACCCACCTATTTAAAACTTCTATCTGAAAGCGTTTCACATTTAGTTTCACCAAAAAAAGTAATTTCAAAGCTTTTAAAAGCCTCAGAAGCAGTTAATCGTAATGATGGCTCAAAAACAAATGATAAAGTATTTGCTGAAACTTTCTTTCCTATAAATGGTTATACTCGGGACGAGATTCAACCATATTTCGATAAATTCTATGAAAATGATTTTAAAAAGCTTAAAGTTTTTACGAAAAAAAAGGAGAAGGCTCGCGTTGTTGTCCAAAAAGTAATTGAGAAAAATATTGAGGCTGTGATTGCTACTACACCCGTTCTCCCACTCACTGCCATTCAACAGCGCTTAGAATGGGCAGGAGTTGCTGATTTTGATTATAAGTTAATCACTCATATAGAAAATTCACGAGCAAATAAACCGAATTTATTATACTACAAGCAGATAATACAGTATTTAGGAATTCCAGCAAGAAATTGTCTAATGGTCGGAGACGAAGCAAAAGATATGGTAGCTAGGGAAATTGGTTGTTCTACATTCTTAGTAGAAAGTTCTAACACAGATACATCCCTAAAAATATCAGATCCTACATATGAGGGCAGATTAGAAGATATTCTAAATGTATTATAAATATACTTCTATTACAAATAATTATGAATTTTAATATCTTAAATTCGGAAAATATTGAGAAAGTATACGAATTATTAGAAAAAAATAGGATTATATCATTAGTTCCTTTTAAATATTTCAAAAAGGGTACTTTAGATGATGAAGCCTTCGACTCTGAACTCTCTTTAATTTTAGAAAATGAAAATAAGGAAGAGATTATTGCTGCTTTTATAGCGATTATTCGTAAGATTTCGTTAAAAAATATATGTTATTTGAAAGTATGTATAGTGGCGGATGAATATCAGAGAAAGGGTATTGGTACTTCATTATTACAAGAATTAATAATAAGAGCTCGATCTAAAGGGGCAGTTATGATATCTTATGGTGACTCTATTCCGAATTATTGGCAACCCGGTGTTGATTTACGTCATACCAGTTTGTATTTTTTCTTAAAAAAATCTAACTTTCAAAAACTTGAGATAAGGAATAATCTTACAGTTGATCTTACTAATTTAAAAATAGATCCACAACAGAGAAAAGGAGATTACCATTTTGAAAGGGTAGATAAAGTGGATTTTCAAAGACTTCTGAATTTCGTGAAAAAAGAGTTTCCTGAAGGAACGTGGGCAGAGGAAGTGAGAATGTCTCTTGATGATGAGCTAGCCACTAGTTTTGTTGCAAAAGATTCCTATGATAATATTATTGGTTGGGCAACGCATAGTCAATTTTTTCCTGGCTCTTTCGGACCGATAGGCGTGTTAGAAAGCTTACGAGGGCAAGGTATTGGTACGGAATTATTGAAATGGTCATTGCTGGATATGAAACGAAATAAAATAAACAATGCAACTATTATGTGGGTTGCAGGTAACACGATTAAGTATTACTCAAAAGCAGTAGGTGCTTATATTTTTCCCGTTTTTGTTTCAATGAGATATAAATTATCATAGATTATTTGGTGGCAATGGGGGTACTACATTATCCTTCCACTCATTGGATATGGGATAATCCCACCATTTTTCTGGAATATTAGAGTATACTCCAAATTTGTTTAAACCTCTCTGAAATGCTTTAATATTCTTTCTAGGAATATTTAAATCTTTTGGATTATCATAAAAATAAGCTCCATAACCACCATGCTTTGTACCTAAATTTCGGATCATATGCCAAACCTCACGTTCGACTTCTTCGGGACTTCCTAAAGTATATATAGATTGTATATTCACACATCCCCAAAACATAATCTTACCCCGATATTTTTTTAAATCAGGATATCCACTCATACGAGGACTGTCTAATTCAATCGCATCTAATCCCCAGTCTATCAAATGTTTAAGTAAAAGATCAATTTTGCCACAGCAATGGTGGTGAATGTCCAAACCCATTTCATGAGCGCCCTCAATAATAATTCGATATGATTCCTCATGTATTTTCTCGAACATTTTTGGTCCAAAGTACGGACCTGTCTGTTGCCCAAGGTCGTCAACTATCCATAAACCATCTGCTTGAATACCATATTTCTGTGCATATTTGATAACATCAACATGATATTCTGCTACAATTTTTAATGCCATTTTAAGTTCATCTGGATGCTTTCTATGATCAACTAAATATCTCTCAAAACCTCTCATATTAGATATTACCTGAGAAGGGCCATTACAGTTTAAATGAAGTGTTTTATACTTTTCTTCTTGCAGATTATTCAATAAATTAATAGCTGATTCATATCTCGTCCTATCACTAGCATCAGGCGTATATTTATTAAAATAATCATTAAATTCATCCCAATTATTCAATGATGGTCTTCCAGGATGACCTTTATCTCTGTCATCTCCCTTTAGATTCCAAATACATCCCCATTCATCAATCTCCTCGTGAGGGATTTTTTTCCATTTGTTTCCTTCATAATCGGGATTATTTTTTGCCCAATCAGGACGATCCCAATTATAAATACCTCTGATATAAGGGAATAGATTCTCTTCATTTACATTCCATCCTGGCTTCCAATGCTTTGAATGGGTAATGGGCAGTGGAAAAACATCACCACGTATCATATTAAATATTGGTACATTATCAGGATCATTAAATCTAAGTGCCGCTTTAACTCGTTCTTTTGAATCCATATTAAAACACGCAGACAGAGTTACATTAATATTATGATTGGACTCTATAAAAAATTATGAATTTAAAAAATTTTGGAGAGCGAGGGGGAGGGAGAGAGCTCATTGGAAGTAAAAGTAAAAATTCCGACATAAAAATTATCCGCCATTCTTTTATAAAAAGAAAGAAAGGAAATATTAAAATCTAGCCTCCCATCAAAACGAGGAGGGTTTCTTTTTTAATTGTTGTGGTGTTGAATTAACAGTTGAGTTTCCGTTACTTTCTAATTTCGATTTGATGCAATCTTCACAATATTTCAACCATATTTCCGATTTTTCAGATTTGCGACCATCCATTTTACATCAAAAATTTTTGGGGAAATTCAAATCAATAACATTATTAATTTATTTTAAAGTTTTTTAAAACCGTCCTTTTTTATACCCACTAGTACAACAAAATTTGTTTGAATTCAAAAATCTTCACTGAAAAACTCAAATAGGTTTAAATGATGAATAATTCGGGTTAGCACTGGAAAAATTGTACCAATAGAATGGATTAAAAAGATGATCTCCTTTATATTGTTAAGAATTATAAAGATCTGCATATACAATGAAGTAGAAATAATTGAAATAAAAATCAATCTAAATTTTCTCTGATTGTACCGTCGGGAAGCATATTATCTGGATGGAAAATTCCTTTTTCTTCCATTTGATATCGAATACAATCATGATTGTCTATTAAACAATATTTTTCGACCCATTTTTTATCTAGTTTTCCCTTATCAACGTAAAATTTAATGGGGCAGCAATAATACCATTTACAAATTTTTTTCATAGGAGGTTATGAAGAAGAAGTTCAAACAGTTCTTAAAAATTAGTATTTTTATCACATAAAGTTATGTTATTCGGGTTATAATTTAATCTCAATTAGAAGGATAAACATTTTATTATTTGGAAATTGAAATCTCCTTCAAAATCTCCCTTCATGTAAATTTTTAGAGTTCGGATCTTATAAGTTTAAATCAAATATCGCTATCTCTCTGTAATATATTTCTTTATTAATGGCTAAGTATCCTATCATTCTCATAGTGTTAACCTTCAGAATAAAGCAAAGAAAAATGACGTATTATATTTACCAATCGTTTAATTCTATTGGACTTACACCTAAATTTTTTTATTTATACTTAAGATATTGGAAACATAAGAAATTAGATAAATAAAGATAAAAAAAATAGGAAATTCAGTTTCTTAACAGAAGAGTGACAATTTTAACAAAATTAGGCTACTCATACTACTTTTAGAATGATTAAGTTCCAGAACTCCCTAATTGATTAAACTTAGCTAGTTTTAAATATCCAATTAATTGCAGGATTGTACCTATAAGTAAAGTAACTATCAAGAAGCCCAAAACAAACATTAGTGCTCCTTTATGTAATTTCTCACTTCCATCAATAGCTTCTTTAGTGATTTCCTCTGGAAAAGTTCCTTTAGTTTCCTCTAAATATTTTTTAAAGTTGTTCCAAGCACCCATTTCAAGAATACCGCTAATTAA
>Ga0180438_10010056_pt1 | contig 11660 bp, 10 predicted proteins | sample SS_ome_12_FD_132455 | JGI IMG/M metagenome (GOLD analysis project Ga0180438, IMG submission 132455) | Hypersaline lake sediment archaeal communities from the Salton Sea, California, USA - SS_3_D_2 metaG | ecosystem: Environmental > Aquatic > Non-marine Saline and Alkaline > Hypersaline >...
ATGCCACGCCGCTTAAGGCCCCCGGGATCGAGCAAACCCAGTTCGTCATGTCGACCCGGCCGCTCTCGCTCCCGGAAGGCCAGCGGGTCCTGGTCTTGGGCAGCACGGTCCACAGTCCTGTCGAGAAGGTGATCGACTATTCCGGCGGGAGACCGTTGGTGATTTGGTTTGGCATGGGGGTCGCGATCCCGAAGCCGGAACCCCTGCCGGAGCCCGCATCGCGGTCGGTGCTCGAACCCGAGCCCGAGCCGACGCCGAAGCCCGCGGCGTTACCCGAGCCGGGCCCGGCCCCGCCACCAGAGCCGGGACCTGAACCCGAGCCGACACTCACACCGGAGCCGGCGCCGAGCCCTGCACCCGAGCCCGCCCCTCTGCCGGCCGACGCCGAGCCGCAACCGTAGGCTTGGGCGGGATTCGTCTACGTCGCAAGTGCTTGCAGTAAAAGCACTTACGTCACGCGGGACCCGGCGGCGGAAATTTTTTGGGGCCGGGTCTTGTTACCGTTGCGTTTGGGTGCTACAATCTGGCGATAATGATACTGAGTCTCAGTTTCCCTTCTGCGCCTCCCTGCGACCTCCCGCCTCGCTCCGATGATTGATCGATCCTTTCCCCTTGACGAGTTGCCCGCCGGCCAAACGGCCCTGGTACACCGTATCTCCGGACCCCCGGACGAAGTGCGGCGGCTCGAGGAGTTCGGCATCCGCTCGGGCACCCGGGTGGAGATGTTCCGCCGCGGCAACCCCTGTATCCTCCGCATGGCGGGCAACAAGATTTGTCTGAGAACCAGCCGGCCGCTCCGCGTGATGGTCGAGGGTCTGCTGTCCTCCAGCTAAGGATCGGGCGAGGGGTACTGGCACTGATAGTCGCCCTTCGCTCCGCGAAAGGATGCCCGTTCGCGGAGCGAACGACGAGAACTGTTGATTCGCCGTTCCCAAGCTCCGGCCGCCCTGCGCGGCCCTCCTGATGCCCGCCGCTGCCCAAACGACCGTCTGCACGGTGGCCCTGCTGGGCAATCCGAACACGGGCAAGTCCACACTCTTTAGCGCGCTGGTCGGCGTACGTCAACGCGTAGGCAACTACCCGGGTGTGACCGTCGAAAAGACCGTCGGCCGGCTCGACCACGCCGGGATGTGCATGGAACTGGTCGATCTGCCCGGCCTCTACAGCCTCGCGCCGCGCTCGCTCGACGAGATGGTGGCCGTCGATGTGCTGCTGGGCACTGCCGACGAGGACCCGCCGGTCGACGCGGTCATCTGCATCGTCGACGCCAGCAACTTGAGACGCAATTTGTACCTCGTAAGCCAAGTGCTCGAGTTCGGGCTGCCCACGGTCGTGGCCGTGAACATGATGGACGTGGCCGGGCGGCGCGGCGTCTCGCTGGACCTTGAGCGGCTCGAGCGACAGCTTGGCGTGCCGGTGGTCGGCATCCAGGCCCATCGCAAGATCGGGCTAGAGCGTCTGAAGGGCGCCTTGGCCCGGGCGCTCGCCGAGCGGCCCAAGACCGGCGGCGTGCCCGCGTTCCCCGAGGTCTTCGAGCAAGAGGTCTGCCGTCTGGAAGCAGTGCTCGGCACGGGCGCCGCCGACAACGGGCCCGCTTTGCCGGGGACCGCCGCGCCGCGCCCTTGGCCGCGGTGCATGGTCCGCCGGCTGTTGCTCGATGCCCGGAGCGAGCTCGAGCGCAGGGCCCTGGAGCAGAGCAACGGCCTTTTGCGCGCCGAGCTCGAGGCCGCCCGGGCGCGCCTCGAAGCGGCCGACTGTCCGGTGCCCGGCATCGAGACCCGGACCCGCTACGACTGGGCCGACCGCGTGCTGGGGGGCGTGGTCGTCGAGCCCGACGAGTACCGCCCCACGGCGACCGACCGCATCGACCGGCTGCTGACCCATCGCCTTTGGGGAACGCTGATCTTCGCCGCGGTGATGGTCGTGGTTTTTCAGGCGATCTTCGTTTGGGCCGAGTTCCCCATGCAATGGATCGAGAACGGCACGCTCTGGCTCCGCGACCTCGTGGGCGCCCGGCTCGCGCCCGGGGCCCTCGAGAGCCTGCTCCGCGACGGCGTGATCGCCGGCGTGGGCGGCGTGGTGATCTTCCTGCCCCAGATCCTGATCCTGTTCCTGTTCATCGGCATGCTCGAGGACTGCGGCTACCTGGCCCGGGCCGCCTACCTGATGGACAACTGGATGGTCCGCGTGGGTCTAAGCGGCAAGAGCTTCATTCCCATGCTCTCTTCGTTCGCTTGCGCGATCCCGGGGATCATGGCCGCCCGGGTGATCGAGGACCGGCGCGACCGGCTGACCACGATCCTAGTAGCCCCGCTTATGACCTGCTCGGCCCGGCTGCCGGTCTATGCCCTGCTGATCGCGGCGTTCATCCCCGCCCAAACCTACCTGGGCGGGCTCTTGAACCTCCAGGGCCTGGTGCTGGCGGCCCTGTACGTGCTGGGGATCGTCACCGCCGTGGTCGTGGCCCTGGTACTCAAGCGGACCGTGCTGCGGGCCGGCACGCCGGCGTTCCTCATGGAGCTGCCCGGCTACAAGTGGCCCTCGCCCCGCACGGTGCTCAACCGCGTGGTCCAGCGGGCGTGGCTCTTCCTGCGTTGTGCCGGGACGCTGATCCTGGCCGTGTCGATCCTGGTTTGGGCCGCGCTCTATTACCCGCACGACTCCGAGACGGTCGAGGCCCCGTACCGGGCCGAGCAAACGAGACTCGAAAGGGAGCTGGCCTCGGTGCAGCCCAGCTCCGCGCACGAGCGGCAGATCACCCGTCGGCTCGACGAGATCGACCGCAAGATCGTCGGCGCCTATCACCGGCAGAGCATCCTGGGGCGCATCGGGCGCACGGTCGAGCCGGTGGTGCGCCCGTTGGGGTGGGACTGGCGCGTCGGCTGCGCGGTGATCGCTTCGCTGCCGGCCCGCGAGCTGGTCGTGGCCTCGATGGCGGTGATCTACAACGTGGGCGAAGACGTGGACACGGAGACCTCCGAGGGGTCCGGGCGCTTCCACGCCGCGTTGCGCTCGGCGGTCCACGAGGGGAGCGACCCGCCGCGCAAGGTGTTCACCGTGCCCGTGGCCCTGTCGATCATGGTATTTTTTGCCCTATGCGCCCAATGCGCCGCCACGCTGGCCGTGGTCCGCCGCGAAACGAACTCCTGGCGCTGGCCGCTGTTCCTGTTCGGCTACATGACCGCGCTGGCGTACGTCGGGGCGCTGGTCACGTACCAGGTGGGAGCGTGGATTGGCTCGTAGCGAGGGGAGGGAGTGGGGAGTGGGGAGTGATGAATGATGAATGATGAGTGATGAGTGTAGCGGGCGGGCTTGCCCGCCGCTGCGATCGCAAACGGCGTGATCACGACGCGCAACAGGAAAAAGCAATGCTCTGGCTCAACTGGCAAGACCTCGCGGCAATTCTCCTGGTTCTGGCGGCCGTAGTGTACCTCTGGCGTCGCGTGCGCCGGCGCGTCACCCGCATCCAGCGTCCCTGCTGCCCCGGCTGCCCCAAGTGCCGCTCGGGCAACCAGAACGGCCCCCCGGTGCCGCTGGACCGGCCGCAATAGGGCCGATCGGGATCCGAGCTTGGGCTCCCTTGTCTGTTTTCCGTTGCGATTCAAGCTGACTTCACACAACTCCAAGTGTCCGTCTAATGGTGGTGGCGGCTCCCGCCCTCCTGAACGCCCGTCACGTGGACGTGCCCACACTCCTTGCAGCGGTAGACGATGGTGCGCCCGCCGCGCCTGCCGCCAAAGATGGGTGACCGCTGCGATTGTCGCAGGCTGGCAAAGAAGGCGCGGCCTCCGCATTGGGGGCATTTCGCGGGCACCAGGTACTTGAACACCAGCCGGGGAATCAGCGCGCCCAGGATGAACGCACCGAAGGACAGAGCGATCTTTGCGCGGGGCAGTTCACCGTGCGGCGACGGCACAAACGTCATGACCGCGATCGCCGATCCCATAGCTCCCACGATCTGCGCGGGGATCCACATCGTCAGGTGCAGCCAGATCGGCATCAGCCCTTGTGTCGCCGCGGTCATGCGCTTCGCCCGCTGCCCCTCTGCATCGGCGGGGCCCGCCGTGGGCCGCTGCCCGGCAGCAGCAGGGCCGGCCGCCGGTTGGGCGGACGCCGGGCCTAACGGCGCGCGGAATGCAGCCCGGAACTTGCGCAACATCAAGAACATGAAGACGGAAATGCCGCCGAAAACTAGCATGACGACTGGGCACAATATCAAGGCCAGGTAGTTCTGCCCGGAAGCGCCCCGTTCCAATACGGCGATCTCGGGGTCGGCCGGGTCATAGTATACGTCGACCACCTTGCCTTCCGGATAGCGGCGACAGACGAGCCGCGCATGGGCCTTGTTGCCCTCAGCCAGGCCGCTGCCCATGAGCATGATGCGCCGGCCGGAATACGTCTTCCCGCTCACGCAGTATTCATACGTGATCGCCGGATAGTACCGCGTGACAGTGTAACTGTGACTGTGACGCCTCGGTCGAGTACCCGAAGAACTGTCGTAGGTCACTCGTTTTGACCGCACCTCCGACGAGACAATCCGACCCTCCACCGACGGCCAGTCCTGCGAGCCGTGTGCCGAGGCCAGGGCGATCACGGCCCACACCGTCCCGGCGGCGGCGCCGAGGGCCGCCAGCGCCGCGGCGAGGAAGAACATCCCGAACAAGCAGCCGCCCACCGCCAGGAATCCTTTGACGACGGCCGGATTCACTTCTTGCGACGCCAAGTGGTCCTTGAGGCTCGCCGGCGTTACTATGGGGCGTTCGCCGGAAGAACCCGCGTCATGCCCTACACGGACCGGGGCTACGATTGCCGATGAAGAACCTTCCGGCACGGGCCGACTGGTCTCGTCGTCCGGCGCGGCTGCCGGGCGCAGGTACTTCCGGCACCGGGCCTCGGTCTCCTTTCGGATCACGTCGAGCTGCTTCTGGGTGATGCCCAGTTGGCCCGCGTATTCCTTGACGATCTTCTTCTCCGTGGGCGCCACAACGCCGTTGCAGTAGGCCGCAAGCAGCATGTCCTCGAGATTCCGGACCCGCCGCGACCATCGCCCTACCGGCCGGACCCGATATTCCGGGCCACGCGCCAGGCGCACGGCGTCCTGTCTCTCCGGGAACCCCGCACCGATGCCCTGCGATATCTCTTCGAATACCTCTTGCTCTGTCGGATCGATATCGCCGTCGGCAATCAACAGGCAGCAGATGTTCGCCAGGTACCGGACTTTGTCTTGTTTGTCCATGGTGGGTTCTCCTTCTGGAATAGCCTAGCGCGACAACCGCCGATATTGAGTGGGCACCGCTACACGAGCACGTCAGGTGCTGCTTTCATCGTTGCTCTTGGACGCACGCGCGACGCGCCGAACGTCCATGAAGACCTTGAACGCCACCAGCAGCAGGGCCGTCGCGGGCGACGCTGCGAGCTGTATCAGCACGAACGCGCCGCCGAGGATGACCAGGTGCAGGACGAGCACCCGCCCGTACGGCCTGAGAAACAAGCACGAATGGTGCGTCTTGGTGTATCCTTTGCCTCGAATGTACTCGTCGAAGAACGACCAGGCGTAGTCCGCGACGGTCAGCGCGAGCGCCACGGCCAAGAGGGGCACGTGCGGGCGGAGGACGCTCTCTATGTCCTCGAAGCTCTCCGCGCCCGCGTCAGACACGATCAGCATCAGCACGAAGAAGCCATGGCCCAAGGTGAACCCCCCGTAGTGGATCAGGAAGAAGAGGATGTCTCCAAACTTGCTGCTATTTCCTGCCCGTATGACCGATGAGCCCTCGCGAATCTCGACCCAGGGCCCGACCAGGCGGATCTTCCCGGAGCTGTAATCCGGCTTCGCCACGATCATGCGCAGCACGTTGTCCACGCCGAGGACCACGTTTTCCATCCAGTACAGGAGAATGAGGATGCCGACATCCCATCGCTGAAAGAGCAGCGCTACGGCCGGCACGACGTTGACGATGGCCACGCCCGCAACGTCCGGCCAGGTCAGCCGGGTCTTCTTCGCGGCGCCGGCCGGGCGTTCTGCTGCCTGGCCGGCGCGCTTCCGGGCCTTCGGTAGGGGCGGCGGAGCCGACTTGGGCGCGGGCCGTCGGGGTTGAGGAGAAGCTACTGCGTCGAACAGGCCCTTGACCTTGCGCGCCGGCACCCAACGGCGCATCCCGCGTCGCCAGACCAGCGTTTCCGGCGTGATCTCGCCGGACTGCGCCTTTTCGAGCAGCTCCTCCGGCGACACCGTACCGGCGGTTTCACCTTTGAGCTGATAGTGCCATTCCGGCGATCCGCCGAGCGATTTGCCTCGCATCGTTCCCTCCCTGCCCGAAGGGCAAGAGGGTTCACGTCGACTCCCAGGAAGCGAGGTAGGGCCGCATAGTATTCGCTGCGGGAAGCAGGCTGCTCGCGGCAAGGCCGTTTTTCCTAGTGGTATCATAGCCCCGACACTTGCACGCCACAATGGCTCCAAACGGGGACGAATCGCCCGCCCGCTCACTCGCCGACAAGTGGCCGATACCTCCGCACCCGAGCGACGCACGCAGCAGATTAGCGACTCCGGCCGTGGCCCCCGCAGTCACGATTGGCGCGTCAGCGTCATCGCCTCGGAGGGCTCATCCGTCGGGGCCATCGTGATGCGATCATCCCCTTCGAAAGCGATCGAGAATTCCCTCTCGTCCTTCTTGGCCTCCGCCGAGCCCGGGCCAGAGGGCATCTCGAGCGCCACGTCGACGGTCAGCTTGTCTCCCTCGGCGCTGAGCACCTTCCAGGTCCCCGACAGCGTCATGAGCATGTTCATGGTCATCGTGCCGTCGGCCTTGAACTCGACCTTCACCGGCATGGAGCCCGAAATCGTGACGTTGGAATCGGGGCCGCTCATCTTGGCCTCGCCTTGCCAAGAGCCGACGAGCCTGTTCCCAGCGGCGGCCAGCGGATCGGAGCCGGAACAGCCGACCCACGACAGCACGGCGGCAGCCGCCGCCAAACCGGCCAGAGGGGCAATGGCAGCTTTCATGACACGTCCTCCCGTAAGCTAGAGGCGAAAATGAAAGGGTCCACGCTGTGCACTTGCCGGCAGTGCGCGATCGCTGGCCTTCAGCACAGACGGCCGGCGGTTGGCTTCGGGCGGCGCCGGCCCCCACGCCGGGGCAGGGGGAGTCACAATCTGGAACGTCGACACCGGAGAGAAGCTTCATGCGCTCAGCGGGCATGACGGTCCAGTCGAGGCCATGGCATGGAGCGCCGGCGACGACCGCCTGGCCACGGCAGGTGGAAGTCAGATCATCATCTGGGATACGACGATCGGGCAGGAAATCCTGAACCTCAAAGGTCGCGAGAGTCATCCCTTCCGAAACCTGGCCTGGAGCCCGGACGGACGCCGACTCGCCACCGCCGTGTGGGAGGCGTCTGGCACGATTCGGGTCAAGATATGGGACGCCACAGCCGGGTACGAGAGATCTGCTACCTTACCGTCCGAGTACTTTAAGACGTACTACAAGGGGGGTGGCTTTTTCTGACCGGCCGGGAGGCAAGCCGCACCCCTGACAACACGCTCTTGAGGCGCGGTCATGCTGCCAACTTGGAGTCGCAGCGCACTTCGTCGCTGACCTTGCCCCACGCGGCCGGAATTCGATCGCTATGCGCTCCTCGCCCCGGCGCGACTCGAAGCTCGAATGCTCCGCGGGCTTCCGCCCGCGGCTATCAACACTCCCCACTCCCCACTCCCCACTCCCCACTCCCCACTTCCCACTCCCCACTTCCCACTCTCTCTGTCTCTCAGTCTCCTCCTCCCACCACCCCCTCCGCCCCCGCCTCGATCGGCGGCACCGGCACGCCGAGCACGGCGGCGACGGCTTGGACGAGCTGGGACTCGCGCGGGGTGACTTTGCCGTCGGCTGCCACGCAGGCCACGCAGGCGGCGAGAATCCCGCGTTTGAGCTTCGGCACCGCCTCGGCCAGGGTCTTCAGCGCGGCGTCGAGGTTGCGCAGCGAGCAGTCGGACTTCGGCAGCAGCGAGGCCGTGCGATTGACTTCGGCCATGCCCCTGTCGAACGCACGCCGCACGTCGGCCTCGTCTTGCTGGCCGGCGTAGGCCAGCGTCGAGAGCACGCCGACGAGCGACGGCAGTAGCGGATCGATCCGCTGGTGGCGCGCGATGATCGGCGCGGCGAGCCCGAACTGCACGTCGAGATTCCGCAGCAGCATCGTGCGCACGGTGTATTCGAGCAGGTCGACCTTCTCATCGGCCTGGATCAGCGTCTCGACGTTCTCACGGAAGGCGGCGTACTGGTCGGGCGAAAGCTGCCGAAGGGCCGGGAAGGTCATCTCCACCAGCGGCAGCCGGGCACGGTCCGGCAGGGCGTCGACCAGCGAGGCCAGGCGCTCGGTCTCGCGGTAGCTGAGCTCCTCGGCGCCGCCCTTGAGCGCGTCGAGCTGGCGCCGGCGCATCGCGGCATCGCGATCGAGCAGCACGGCGTAGACCACGGCCCGGGCACCGTACGGCTCGCGCGCGGCGTCGTCGAGCGGCTCGGGCATGGCTTCGAGCATCGCGGCGGCGAACAGGAGCTGCCGGGCGCCCGGGAAGCCCACGCTGCCGAGCACGCCGGTCGGGTCGAGCGGCGTGGCTTCGCCGGGCCGCGGCGGCTCGAACGGATGCTTGGGTTTTCGCTCGGCCGCGGCCCTGAGGCTCTCCCGCGCGACCCGGACCGGCTTGACGCCTTTGGGGAACTTGCCGTCGAACGAGGGGTCGATCCGCCGGATGCGGTCGTCGAGCGGCGGGTGCGTGGCGAAGAGCTGGAAGGCGAAGCTGCCCAGCGCGCTGCCGAAGAACATGTGGCTGATCTCTTCGGCGTGGCCGTCTTCGATCTTCGAGGTCTCGTGGACGCCGCCGATTTTCTTCAGCGCCCCGGCGATGCCCTCGGGCAGGCGCGTGAACTGAACGGCCGAGGCGTCGGCCAGGTACTCCCGCTGGCGCGACACGCCGCTCTTGATCAGCTTGCCGAAGAAGAGCCCGATCGAGCCGATCACCAAGAGCCCCACGGCGATGGTGAGGATCACGATCACTGCCCCGCCGCCCCCCTTGCTGTCGCGGGAGCTTCGCCCGGAGTATCGCATCGAGCGGAGCACGTACCAGCCCAGGATGGCCAGCACCAGGATGCCGTGCAGGACGCCGACCAGGCGGAGGTTCAGGCGCATGTCGCCGTTTAAGATGTGGCTGAACTCGTGCGCCATCACGCCTTGCAGCTCGTCGCGGTCGAGGTATTCGAGGCATCCGCGGGTCACGCCGATCACGGCGTCGCCCGGCTGGTGGCCGGCCGCAAAGGCGTTGATGCCCGCCTCCTTGTCCATCACGTAAACCGGCGGCACGGGCACGCCCGAGGCCAGGGCCATCTCCTCGACCACGTTTAAGAGCCGGCGCTCGGCCAGGTTGCGCGGACGCGAGCCGATGCGCCGGCCGCCGAGCATCAGGGCGACCGCCTCGCCGCCGGCCGAGAGCTGCGAGGTCTTGTAGAGGCTCCCCAGCAAGATCACGCCGACCGTGGCCAGGGCCACCAGGGCGAAGATGTCGAGGTGGAACGGCGATTGGGCGTAAGGGTTCGGCTGCCCCGGCCGGCCCGAGCCCCCGGCGAACGAGAGGGCCAAAATCACCACGAAGTAGATGGCCACGACGATCGCCACGACGGCCAGGATGAAGTAAAGGACCAGCCACCCCGTGCGGCGCCGGGCAACGTCCTGGTGCTCGAAGAAGTCCATGACCGACTCCTGCCGCTACCGGTCGCTCGGCGGGCGACCGAGAAGTTCGTAGTGACCGCATTCATGCGGTCCCCGGCCGGCCAAGTGCCCCCTTTCGCCGGGAAAACCCGATGAATCGGGTTACTACGAACACGCTCCCGCCGTCTAGCTGAACGAAACCTTCGGCGCCTCGCGCTGGCCCTCCTCCTCGATCTCGAACAGGTCGGCCTCCTGGAAACCGAACATGCCGGCGAACATCACGGCGGGAAAGACCTCCCGGGCCGTGTTGTAGCGCATCACCGCGTCGTTGAAGGCCTGGCGGGAGAAGGCGATCTTGTTTTCGGTCGTCTTCAGCTCCTCCTGGACGTCGAGCATGTTCTGGTTCGCCTTCAGGTCGGGGTAGTTCTCGAACACGGCGAACAGCCGCCCCAGGGCCCCGCCCAGCGCGCCCTCGGCCCGGCCCAGCGACTTCATGGCCCCCGGGTCGCCCGGGTTCGCGGCCGCCTTCTCGCCGGCGTTGGCGGCCAGGTTTCGGGCCTGGACCACCGCCTCGAGCGTTTCTCGCTCGTGCTTCAGGTAGCCCTTGGCCACCTCGACCAGGTTGGGGATCAGGTCGTAGCGCCGCTTGAGCTGGACGTCGATCTGCGCGAACGCGTTCTTGAAGCGGTTGCGCAGCACGACCAGCTTGTTGTAGATGCCGATCACCACCAGCACCAGCACCACCAACAACACCCCCACGCCCACCAGCGCCCACGCATTGGCTCCCATTGTCACGCTCCCTTCCTGCTTAGTGGAATCGGGAAATGAGCAACTTATCAGCCAGGTGAAGTACGACGGCCTTCCAAGGCCGTCGCTGCGGCACCCAAGCCCTCGACGGCCTTGGAAGGCCGTCGCTGCGGCACCCAAGCCCTCGACGGCCTTGGAAGGCCGTCGTACAAAGCGCTTCCCCATTTCTAGAGTCGACGCTTGAACTGCGCGTACCGTTGCTTGGCCTCCTCTTGGATCAAATCGAACTGCCCCTGGTCGATCCCGAGACGGCGCGCGTACTGCTGGATGGCCTTCTTCTCCGCCGGGTCCACGACGCCGTTGCACATCGCCACGAAGAGCATGTCCTCGAGATTGGCCACCCGCTCGGACCAGCGGCCCACCAGCTCGGCCTCGAACCCGTCGTTGCCGGCCGCTTCCTTGGCTTTCTGGGTCTCGAGGTACCCGGCCCGGATGTCGCGGCGGATTTCGTCGAAGACCCGCTCTTCGACGCGGTCCACGTCCCCGTCAGCGACCACCACGTGATACAGATTCGCCAGGTATTTGGCCTTTTCTTCGTCGTTCATGGCCCGGGCCCTCGCTCGATTGGGGGGGAGTAGGCTCCATCCTACCCCTTCGCCGCCCGTCGTGCCAGAGGGACCCGGGGGGGAAGGAGAATGGAGTGATGGAGGAATGGAGTAATGGAGTATTGGGGTATCGCCGGTCCCGCCCCCTCGCCGTTGCACCATTCCATTACTTCATCACGCCAACACTCCATTCCTCCCCCGCTCACCCGAAGTAGTCCGGCTCGTTGCCGGGCTTCCACTTGATGTTGCAGCCGATGCTGGGGCTCTGCTGGTCGGGGGGCGGGCCGCCGGCCAGCGCAGCGTCGAGCGCTGCGCGGAGATCGGCCCCCGTGGTGGGCACGTCGTTGCCCGGCCGGCTCCCGTCGAGCTGCCCGCGATAGAAGAGCTTGCGCTCGGCGTCGAACACGTAGAAGTCGGGCGTACACGCCGCACGGTACGCCTTGGCCACCTCCTGCGACTCGTCGTAGAGATACGGGAAAGTGTATCCCCGGGCCTTCAGCTCCTCGGCCATCTTCCGGGGTGAATCTTCCGGGTAATTCTCCACGTCGTTGGAGTTGATCCCCACGACGGCCACGCCCCGCTCCTGATACTGCTTGGCCAGCTTGGCCAGCC
>Ga0180438_10010058_pt1 | contig 11660 bp, 11 predicted proteins | sample SS_ome_12_FD_132455 | JGI IMG/M metagenome (GOLD analysis project Ga0180438, IMG submission 132455) | Hypersaline lake sediment archaeal communities from the Salton Sea, California, USA - SS_3_D_2 metaG | ecosystem: Environmental > Aquatic > Non-marine Saline and Alkaline > Hypersaline >...
AGACCTGGTTGGGGTCGGGGTCGGGGAGTGTATGCCGGAGGCGAGCTCAGGGGGAGGACTGTGGCCGGACGTCCTGACCGTAGTAGGTTTCGACGGGGACGGGGCCGACGGCGGCGCGGATCGTGTCGGCCAGAGCGTCGAGCTCGGCGTCGGATAGCGCCGAGACGCTTGCGTCGGCGGGGCTGCGGGCGATGGTGTGGACCTGCACCAGGCGGATCCGCCCGCCGGCGTCGAGGATCTGCCGCAGGCGCCCGCAGTAGGCGTCGAGCTCGTCGTCCGCCGGGGCCGAGCCGTCCAGGCGGAAGAAGAGCGATTGGATGACCACCGCCCGCCCGCGGGCCACGGAGGTGATGTTGCCGACGATCTTCGCCAGCGTCATGCCCCGCCCCGGGCGGTTGATCCGCAGGAAGCGCCGCTCCGTGCCGGCGTCGAGCTTGGCCCAGATCTCGCCGCCGTGTTCGTCGAGGATCGGCAGGGCCCTTTGGAACGGCTCGCGGTCGAGGCGCGAGGCGTTGGTGATGACGACGATCTTGACGTCGGGGCGTCCGGCGTCGTCGAGAGCTTCGGCGGCGGCGGCGACGGCGGCGGGGAATTCGGCCGCGCAGGTCGGCTCGCCGTCGCCGCTGAAGGCCACGTCGTTGATCCGGCGCATGTGGGCCGGCGTGGGGGCGAATCGCGGCTCGTCCCACAGCCGCCCGGCGGCGGCCTCCGACAGGGCGAGGTCCAGCTCGCGGCGGAGGGTCGGCACGTGGACCGATCGCAGGTTGCGCTCGGCGCGGCGGTCGATCTGGCAGTAGAGGCAGCCGAACGTGCAGCGTTTGTCCGGGTTCAGGTTCACCCCGACGCTGAGGCCCTTTGCGCGGCGCGAGATGACCGGGTAGACGTACAGGCAGTCGCGCCACTGGCGTCGGTGGTCCCGCACGACGGCGGGATCGGGCATCGCTGCGTCGGGTTCCATGGCCGCATTGTAGTGCGATCGACCGGTCCGCGGGAAGCACCGCTCGGGACACCGTCTCACGTTTTGATTCCAGCATCCGACTTTCGGGGGCGACAGCGGGTGGCCGATAAGGTACGATAAGCGGTCTACGCCCACGAGGGCGGCCGCCGAGCGACTACCCGGGCGGCGAGAGACACGCTGAATGCATGATGGGAGCTGGACAATGTATCGACGGGAGATCAAGGTCGTCGACTGCACGATCCGCGACGGCGGGTTGATTAACGATTCGAAATTCCCGCTGGAGACGGTCCGCCAGGTCTACCGGGCCATCTGCGAGTCGGGCGTGGACTACGTGGAGCTGGGCTACCGCAACAGCAAGGAGATGTTCTCTCCGGACGATTACGGCCCGTGGCGGTTCTGCGACGAGGAGCAGTTGCGGCAGGTGGTTGACGGCCTCGACGGCGGGTCGACGAAGATCGCCGTCATGCAGGACGCCCACAAGGCCGTCCCCGAGGACGTCCTGCCGGCCGACGAGTCCGTCGTGGACATGATCCGCGTGGCCACCTACGTCAAGGACGTCGACAAGGCGATCCGCCTGGCGCGCAACGCCGACGAAAAGGGCTACGAGACGACCGTCAACATCATGGCCATCTCGCGTGAGGGCGGGCCGAGCCTCGACGAGGCGCTCCGCCAGATCGAGGAAGAGACGGAGGCGAAGGCCGTCTATGTCGTCGACAGCTACGGCGCCCTCTACAGCGAGGAGGTCCACTTCCTCGTCGAGAAATACCAGATGCACCTGAAGACGAAGGAGGTCGGCGGCCACTTCCACAACAGCCAGCAGCTCGCCTTCGCCAACACGATCGAGAGCATCATCAAGGGCGCGAACTACGTGGACGGGACGCTGTACGGCCTCGGGCGCGGGGCGGGCAACTGCCCGCTGGAGCTGCTGCTGGGGTTCCTGAAGAACCCGAAGTTCAAGATCGTCTCGCTGCTGGAGGGCATCAGCAAGGCGATCCTGCCGCTCCAGAAAGAGCTGACGTGGGGCTACCACATCCCCTACATGGTCATGGGCATGCTCAACCAGCACCCGCGCGAGGCGATGGCCTGGATGGCAAGCGACCGCAGGGACGATTTCCTGGCCTTCTTTAAGCAGGTCACGGAAGAGTACGGGGAATAGGCGGCCGGGTCGTCGACATACAGGAGCGCCGCGCTCTGATGGCCGAGCTCAAGACAAGATTCGCCCCCTCGCCGACCGGGCACCTGCACGTGGGGGGGGCGAGGACGGCGTTGTTCAACTACCTGCTGGCCCGCCGGGGCGGCGGGACGTTCCTGCTCCGGATCGAAGACACCGACCGGTCGCGCCACGAGGAAGGCGCCGTCGAGCAGATCGTCGAGGACCTCCGGTGGCTCGGCATCGAGCCGGACGAGGGCGTCGGCGTCGGCGGGGCCAACGGGCCGTACCGGCAGTCCGAGCGGCTCGACATCTACGCCGAGCGCGTCGAGCGCCTGCTGGCCGAGAGGAAGGCCTACTATGCCTTCGACACGCCGGAGGAGCTCGACGCCCTGCGGGCGGCGGCACAGGCCGACAAGCGCGGCTTCCGCTACGAGCGGCCCGACCCGCTGCCGACGGCGGCCGACGCCGAGCGGGCGGGGGCCGACGGCAGGCCGGTCGTCGTGCGCTTCGCCTGCCCCCGCGCCGACGTGACGATCCACGACCGGGCCTTCGGCACGGTCACCATGCCGGCGGCGGAGATGGAGGACTTCATCATCCGCAAGGCCGACGGGTACCCGACGTACTACCTCGCCAACGTCGTCGACGACGCGATGATGGGGGTGACGGTCGTCTGCCGCGGGCAGGAGTTTCTCGGGCAGACGTGGAGGCAGGTCGTCCTCCGCGAGGCCCTGGGCCTGTCCGAGCCGGACTACCTCCACCTGCCGCTGATCCTCGACATGCAGGGGCGGAAGCTCTCCAAGCGCGACGGCGACGTCGACGTCCATTCCTTCCGGGCGGCCGGCTACCTGCCGGAAGCGCTGCTGAACTTCATCGCGCTGCTCGGGTGGAGCCCCCCCGGCGACCACGAGCGGATGGGCCTGGCCGAGCTGGTCGAGCTGTTCGGCGCCGACCGGATCGGCAAGGCCAACGCGAAGTTCGACCGGGCGAAGCTGCTGGCGTTCAACACGGACGCGGCCGCCGGCGCCGACGCCTCGAGGCTGCTGGCGGGCCTGAAGGACTACCTGTCGCTGAACCCGGACGTGCCGATCCCCGCCACGGACGACGAGCTGCTTCGCCGCGTGCTGCGCATCTGCGCAGGGTTCCGCACGTACGCCGACGTGGTGACCAAGTGCGGCGTGCTGTTCGCCCCCGACGACTCCTACGAGTACGCCGAGAAGGCCGTCAAGAAGGTCCTGAGGAAGAACGACGGCGCCGGCTACACCGTCTTGGCCGACATCCGCGGCCGACTGGCCGAGTGCGAATGGACACCCGAGGCGATCGGCGCCCTGATCGCCGAGTACTGCCAGGCCAACGGCCTGGGCATGGGCAAAGTCGCCCAGCCGCTTCGCGTCGCCGTCACCGGCACACCGGTCAGCCCCGCCATCGAGGAGACGCTCGACCTCCTCGGCCGCGACAAGACCCTCGCCCGCATCGACCGCTGCCTAACGCTTCGCCCTTCCTGACGCTCTTCAGCCCACACGGATTGCCGGGCGCTTGGGCCTGCCGCGGACCGGCCACCGCGCCGTGCCTCGGGCGGCGAACGAGGCGGCTGCGGCCGGCGCCGCAAGCCACGGCATGCTTACAGACACCTCCTTTCGCTCGCCCGCCGGATCGGGTATCATGCTCGCCGTGGCGGGGGAGTGTAAGACCGCCTATCGCTGCTCGTGAGGTCGGGAAACCACCATGAGTCTACTTGTAACCGGCAGCATCGGGATCGATACGGTCGAGGCGCCGTCCGGGACGGTCAAGGACGCCCTCGGCGGGTCAAGCGTGTACTTCTCCTACGCGGCGAGCTTCTTCACGGACGTGCGGCTGGTCGGTGTGGTGGGGGACGACTGCCCCGACGGCTTCCTCCAGCCGCTGGAGGGCAACGGGCGGATCGACCTCGGCGGGCTGGAGGTCCGCGAGGGCAGCAAGACGTTCCGTTGGCACGGGCGGTACCACGACGACGTCAACGTCCGCGACACCGTCGCCGTCGATCTGAACGTGCTGGCCGAGGCGGGGCCGACCATCCCGAAGGCGTTCCGCGACAGCGACTACGTATTCCTGGCCAACACGCACCCGGCGCTTCAGTTGGAAATGCTCAGCCAGCTCGCCGAGCCGAAGCTCGTGGTCGCCGACACGATGGACCTGTGGATCACCACTGAGCGGGACGTGCTGGAGCGGCTGCTGGGACGCGTCGACGGGCTCGTGCTCAACGATTCGGAGGCCCGCCTGCTGACCGAGCAGCCGAACGTCGTCGCCGCCGGAGCGGAGATCGCACAGGCCGTCCGCGGGTTCGTCGTCGTCAAGAAGGGCGAGCACGGCTCGCTGCTGTTCGCCCGCGGGGAGGTGGCGGCCCTGCCGAGCTACCCGACGGCAGAGGTCGTCGACCCGACCGGCGCGGGTGACTGCTTCGCGGGGGCGATGATGGGCTGCATCGCTGCCGAGGACGACGCCGACCCGCCCGCGCTGCGGCGCGCGATGGCCTACGGCGCCGTCACCGCCAGCATCGAGCTGGAGGACTTCTCGCTGAATCGCCTGCTGACGGCGACGCGCGACGACATCGACGCGCGGTTCGAGCAGCTCCGCCGGCTGGTGAGCTTCTGAGGGCGGCATGAGCGTTCGCACGTTCCTGGCGTTGGACATCGACGAGGCGGCCCGCGGGGCCCTGACGGCCGCGGGCGGGCGGTTTCCTTGCGACGAGTCGAAGATCCGCTGGGTCGAGCCGGCCAACCTGCACGTGACGGTGAAGTTCCTCGGCGACGTGGACGAGGCCGACACGGACGCGATCTGCCGGGCCGTCGCGGAGGCGGCCGCGGCGGTCGAGCCGTTCGAGTTCGGCGTCCGTGGCCTGCGCTGCGTGCCGGGCGGGGGGAAGGTGCGGATGGTCTGGGCCTGCGTTCACGAGCCGGCCGGGCGGATGGCGAAGATGTTCGAGCGGATCGAGTCGGCCCTCGAGCCGCTGGGCTTCCCGCGCGAGCGGCGGCGGTTCAACCCGCACGTGACGCTCGGCCGCGTCCGGTCCACACGCAACGCCGCCGCCCTCCGCGAGGCGGCCGGGCAATACGCGGAGACCAACTTCGGCGATCAGCGGGCCGAGCACGTGGTCACCTACGCCAGCGAGCTGACGCCCGAAGGCCCGATCTACACCGCCCTGGCGCGGGCGCCGATAGGAGGAGGTCCAGACGCAAGTTAGGGAGAACAACTTTTTCTGAAGTTTCCTCCTTGCGATACCCGAACAAATACCGTACACTATCTCCCCGGTCGATGGCGGCCGGGCAAGGAGAGCGAGAATGGCGAAGGCGAGCAAGTCGAAAGCCAAGGCGGCGGCGAAGACGGTGGCCGCCGGCGGCGAGGAGCGGCGGGACAGGGCGCTGGACGCCGCGCTGAAGCAGATCGAGAAGAACTACGGCACGGGCAGCATCATGCGGCTGGCCGAGGACCAGATCGTCCGCGTCAAAGGCATCCCCACCGGTGCGCTGAGCCTGGACCTCGCCCTCGGCGGGCAGGGCATGCCGGCCGGGCGGATCTGCGAGTTGTACGGGCCGGAGGGCAGCGGCAAGACCACCCTCGCACTGCACGTGATCGCCAGCGCCCAGCGGTCCGGCGGCGTCGCCGCGCTGATCGACGCCGAGCACGCCTTCGACCCGACGTGGGGGCGGAAGCTCGGGCTGAACCTCGAGCAGCTTCTCGTCAGCCAGCCGGACACGGGCGAGCAGGGGCTGGAGATCTGCGAGATGCTCGTCCGCTCCAACGCCGTCGACGTGATCGTCATCGACTCGGTCGCCGCCCTGATCCCCCGCGCGGAGATCGAGGGGGAGATGGGCGACACGCACGTGGGGCTCCAGGCCAGGCTGATGAGCCAGGCGATGCGCAAGCTTGTCGGCGCCATCAGCAAGTCGCGGACCTGCGTGATCTTCATCAACCAGATCCGCATGAAGATCGGCGTGATGTTCGGCAATCCCGAGACCACGCCGGGCGGCAACGCGCTGAAGTTCTACAGCTCGGTCCGGCTGGACATCCGCCGGATCGGGACGATCAAGGAGGGCGACCAGGCCGTCGGAAACCGCGTCCGAGCACGCGTGGTCAAGAACAAGGTTGCCCCCCCCTTCCGGTCGGCCGAATTCGACATCATGTTCGACAAGGGCATCAACGCCGTCGGCGACCTGCTCGACCTCGGCGTGACCCACGAGGTGATCAACAAGCAGGGGGCGTGGTACAGCTACGGCGAGACGCGGCTGGGGCAGGGGCGGACCAACTCCGTCGGGTTCATCGAGGACAACCCCGACCTGCTCGACGAGCTCCGCACGGCCGTCCTGGAGAAAGCCGCCCCGCACCTTCTGCAAAGCCCGCCCCCGCCGGCGCCGGAGGAGCAGGAGTGACCCCGCGCGCATCCGCTTGCGGCTTCGCGAGAGCTTCGCGGGGGTCTACTTGGCGACGGTCACCACCGGCGGCTCGTTGAACGCCGCGTGGCGGAGGTTCATCTCTTCGCGCGGCGGCATCGTCCGCTCGGCGGCGTGGATGCGGTAGACCAGCGGCAGGACCTCGCCGGCCTTCATCGTCTTCTTGAAATACGCCCCGAATCGCCCGTACTGCCGGTACGCCGAGTAGATCGTGCCCTTCGGGTTCGACTTGTGGTTCATGTGCTGGACGCTGTACCGCTTGCCCCGCAGGGCCGTCGACTGCGCGGCCCACGGCAGGTCCGTGTTGCCGTTGAGCTTCTGCCCCGGCGTCTTGATCCCCTCCTTGTGGAACGCGTACCGCGTCTTCAGCTCCGACGAGGCCTTGTCCGCCGTCTGCTTGCCCCTCGCCGCGCCGACGTTGATCGCCACCTGGTTGTGCGCCCGGTACTGAAAGCCGCCGTGCTCGGCGTTGGCGCTGAGCGTCAACTCGCCGCCGACGGCCGTCAGCTCCGTGCGAAACTCCATCAGCATGATCGCTTCGCTCGGCTGGCGGAAGCAGGTCGTCTCGCGCTGCTCGGAGATGATGACCTTGTCGTCCTTATCGATCCACTCGATCAGGGCCGCCGACCGCGCCAGCACCGGCCCGGCGGTCAGGGACGAGAACTTCCGCAGCACCTGCGCCGACCCGCCGCCCATCGACCAGAAGTTGTAGCTCTTGCCTCCGCACGTGGTCTTCCCCCAGCCGATGTAGATGCCCCGGTGGTGCGGGTCGTGGCCGGGGGCGCCCTTGGTGATGACGTCCTTGCCCGCCGCGTCGAAGACGTGGTGGTACGGCTTGTACGTCTCGAAGATCTTCTCCTTGCTCGATCGGTCGAACTCGTACATCAGCCGCGTCACCAGCCGCCCGCCGAAACGCAGGTCCAGGTGCTTGCCCTTCGTGTCCTCGAAGGCGAAGACGTCCTTTCCCCCGTACGGCCGGGCCGACAGCGTCGCGGTCCACTTGCTCGTGCCGACCTTCGCCTCCGGCAGGACCCACCAGAGCTGGGCCTGCCTGCCGCCGAGCACGATCTGTCCGGGCACGCTCGCGCCCGACGCCGCGCACTTCATCGCCACGCCGATCTTCTCCGCCGGCAGCGCGGCGAGAGCGGCGGGCAGGTCGATCGCCGCGTGGACGGGCACGGCCTTGCCGCCGGCCTCCGTGACCCTGACCGTCAACTCGAGCTGCGCGGCCGGCGCCGAGGCGCCCCATCCCGCCGCGGCGGCAAACAGCATCAGCACGATCATTCCCGTCGAGCGTTTCATGGCAGTCCTTTCTCGTGTGCCGGATGGTTGGTCGGCGGCCGCGGGCAGCGGTCGCCGCGACGACTGCAACAGAGGGTACCACGGAACCGGTTCTCTGGGAAGCGACAGGCGGGGCAGGCCCGGCCGGCGGCGCGAGGCACCCGCGATCGGCGAGAGGGGGGGCGGTCAAAAGGCCGGCGGATTCTCTGTTGCGCACCGGCGGGCAGCGGCGACTGGATACGTGGTATCGGCGGCCGATAATGTGAGCGCGGGACTCGAATGACAGATTGGGAAGCCATCGTTGCCGAGCACGGCCCGGTTGTCTGGCGAACGGCATACCGTCTGCTGAGCAACGAGGCGGACGCCTCGGACTGCATGCAGGAGGCGTTCGTCGCAGCCGTGCACGTGTCGCGCCGCGAGGCCGTTCGCAGTTGGCCGGCGCTGCTGAAGCGCCTCGCGACGAGGCGGGCGCTGGACCGCCTCCGCGCCAGGATGCGGCGGTCCGCACGCCGCGGCGGGCCGGTGGAGCTGGCGGACCTGGCCGACGGCGGCGGCGGGCCGCAGCGGCGGAACGAGCTGCGCGAGCTGTCCGAGCGGGTCGGCCGGGCCCTGAGCAGGTTGCCCGCCCGGCAGGCGGAGGTCTTCTGCCTGCGGCACTTGAGCGAGATGAGCCACGAGGAGATCGCCGAACAGCTCGATCTGGGCCGAAGCAACGTCCGCATGCTCTTGCACCGTGCCCGCTCGAGGCTCCGCGAGCTGCTGGCCGACCTGGCGGCGGCGGGCAGAGGCAAGGGCTGAGGTGTCGTGATGAGCCGTGAGAATCAGGACAACCAAACGAACATCGTGGACGACGTGATCCGCACGCTGCGTGCGGCCCCGCTGCCGGACGGCCCGAGCGACGAAGCCCTCGCGCGGACGCTGGCGGCCGTGCGGGCCGCCGACAGCGCCGACGCGCGATCCACCTGGGCCGAGAGGATACGATCGATGAATCGCTGGACGAAAATGGGCGCGGTGGCCGCGATCATCGCGGCGACGACGACGGGCTGGTTCCTGCTGTTCGGTGACGGGAAGGGCCTCGCGTTCGGCGAGGTCAAACAGCGGATCCAGGCGGCCGAGACGTTCACGTGCAGAATGACCATCTCCGCGAAGGGCATGACCGAACCGATCGTGGTCAAAGCGATGTTCAAGGAGCCCGGCCGCATGCGCTACGAAATGGCGGTCGGCTCGATCACGATCGTCGATGTGTCAAAGGGCAAGCTCATCACGCTCAATCCCAAGGGGAAGGAGGCTCACGTCCTGAACCTGGCGGACGTGCCCGCGGCCGAGAAGGAGCAGATGAACCTGCTGGCGGAGCTGAAGGCGCTGCTCGACGGCAGGCCGGCCGACCTCGGCGAGGAGGAGATCGAGGGGGTTCGCGCGAGGCATTACCGCGTCACGCCGCCCAGGCGGGCGAAGGGCGAGTTCGTCACGGACCTGTGGGTCGAACTTGAGACGCGCGGGATTGTCCGTGTCGAACTCGCCGGCGGCACGCACGACTACAGGATCAAGATCACGGACTTCAGATTGAACGTGCAACTCGACGACGCGCTGTTCAGCGTCAAGATTCCGGCCGGCTACTCGCCGGTTCGGGTCGGCCGGCCCACATGGCAGGACGTGATCGGCGGGCTGCGGCTGATGGCGGCCGCCCACGGCGGGGCGTTCCCCGAGCAATTGGCGATGAACATCAAGCTGTACAAGAAGCTCCAGCGGATCGTCCCCGAGGCCGAGCTGAAGGAGAAGTGGCTGATGCTGGGACGCATGCATATGTACATCGAGTCGCACGTGGGAGGGGGGCTGTGGGCGGACTGGCAGTACGTCGGCGGCGGCGTCAAGCTCGGCGACCGGGACAGGCGGGTCATGCACTGGCTGCCCAAGGGCGCGGCGAAGCACAAGGTGCTCTACGGCGACCTGAAACGCATCGAGGACGTGGCCGCCTCGAAGCTGCCCGCCCGAGCGACGACCAAGGCCGCGGCGTGACGGTGTGCCCCCTTCCGTCCGTGGCGTGATCGTGGCTAAACGTGCCCGCCCCACGACGTATCCTACGTGTCGGCGGCTTGCCGCGGCCGGCACGGGATGAGCAGGAGCAGGGCGGCGGTGGCGGCGGCGAGGCAGATCAGTTGGGTCAGCGTGACGGGCCCGACGTGGAGGTAGCGGTCGGCGTCGCCTCGCAGCAGGTCCGTGCCGGCCCGGGCGAGGCCGTATACGCCGACGAACCACAGCAGCATCGTGCCCCGCCATCGCCCGCGCCTCAGTGCGGCGAAGATCGCCAACATCGCGATCATCACGGCCATCTCGTAGATTTGCGTCGGGTGCAGGGGGACGCCCGCGGGCGCGTTCCTGGCCGCCTCGGGGTAGGTGACGGCCCAGGGCAGGGAGCATGCCCGCCCGTAGCAGCATCCGTTGGTGAAGCATGCGAGCTTGGCGAACATCCACGGGACAGGCGTGGACAGGGCCACCAGGTCCAGCGCCGACCGCCTCCGCCTTGACAGGAGCAGCGCCGGCGGCCCGGCCAGGACGAAGTACGCCGGCAGCCCGCCCCACAGCCCCCCCGCGTCCCAGTGGCTTTTCCGGAAGAGGGCCGCAAGGTCCGCCTGCCCGTGGCGAATGTCGTACAGCAGCTTCGCGCCGAAGAACATCCCCAGAAAGTAGCAGACACTCACCGCGATCCAGACGCGGCGCCGCAGGCCGAGGCGCCTGGCGGTGCTCCGGCTGACGAAGAAGTGAGCCACCGTGCCGAGGAAGTACAGCACACCGTACGTCGGCAGGGATCCGATTCGCGGCCACATTCGAGCTTGGCTCCCTCGGGTCGGACGGCAGGGGGCAGCGACGGCCCCATTATCCCCTCGCCCGGCACGGTGCTCAAGTCAATGCTGTGGCCCCCCGCACGATTCGCGGACCTTGCCGGATGCGCCCCGGGAATCGGCCGATAACCATCCAAAGTCCGCGCCGAGCCGGTCCGCCTGCGTCTGCCGCCCCGACGAGCGGCGAAGCGCCGGGCCGCAGAGGAATGCCATGGGGCTGGTCGACAGCAAGTTCAGAGGGCAGGAGGCCCACTACGTCGGGCAATGCCTGCTGGCCGCGCTGTCCGTGCTCGCCGTCCTGATCATCCTGGACGCGATCACCAACGCCGCGATCGTCGCCTCGATGGGCGCGACGGCCTTCATCATCTTCGCCTTGCCCGAATCGGCCGCGTCCAGACCGAAGGTGGTCCTCGGGGGCTATCTCATCGGGCTGGCCGTCGGGGCCGGCTGCTACGGGCTGGCCCAACTGGCCGTCACCGACCACGCGGCGGTCACGAAGCTGCTCGGCATCGCCTGCGCCGCCTTCGCCGTCGGGCTGACCATCTTCCTGATGACCGTCACCAACACCGAGCACGCGCCGGCTGCGGGTGTCGCGCTGGGGCTGGTCATCCAGCAGTGCAATTGGCGCGTCATCGCCGTCGTCCTCGTCGGCGCGGTTGTTCTCTGCCTCGCCAAACGCGCCCTGCGTTCGTGGCTGAAGAACCTGGCGTAGGGCTCCGCCGCTCCTCCGGCGATGGGTGGGACGGCTTGCTTGCAGGTTGTTCAGCCGGCCCAGCCCGAAGGGCGACACATACCAGCCCACGGCGCGAGCCGTGGGATCCTGATGGCGGCCCGGCAGTGAGCCCTTTCAAGGGCGACACATCGCTTGCGCCAAGTTGTGCCGCCCCCGAAGATGGCATGAGTAAGAGATGGACGTCGAATGAGTATAGGCGGTCCCCTCGCGGGTCGAGTTGATTCTCGCCCGATAAGAGCCCTAGTAGGCTTTTAGGGTTGACGCTGAGGCG
>Ga0180438_10010061_pt1 | contig 11659 bp, 17 predicted proteins | sample SS_ome_12_FD_132455 | JGI IMG/M metagenome (GOLD analysis project Ga0180438, IMG submission 132455) | Hypersaline lake sediment archaeal communities from the Salton Sea, California, USA - SS_3_D_2 metaG | ecosystem: Environmental > Aquatic > Non-marine Saline and Alkaline > Hypersaline >...
CAACCATAGCGACAGGCGTTCACGCCACCGGGTGTTTCGCCAGGCCCGCCCACGCGCACACTCGAAATCGATCGCCCGCAATCCGAACATGCGCGCCACGCTTGTCCGCCAAGCCCGGCCACCCGCGTACGGCGTCGCCGTCTGGTCGACAACGACGCGCACCGGCGTCGGCAACATCGGCCGATTGCGCTTGAGCAGCTCGACTTCCCGCTCGTCGATCAGCAGCACGGCAGGGTCGATGATGATGGCATACGCCCGTTCTGACTGCACGTATTCGACCCGGAGACCACTGGCCGGGCGTTTCGGCGCGTCCTTGTGTTTTCCGCACTTCGGACAATAGCACGGGATGCGTCTTTTCATCATGCTCTCTTCTCGATCCCCAAAAACGCGCAGGCCCCGTCCTCCAGGCTGATCGTGAGCCGGTACGATTCAAAGTCAGCATCCGACCTGATCATGGGCAACTGCTCGCCCAGTTCAACCCGCTCGAACGATTCGTGCTCCAGGCAGATCCCGAACCCGCGCCGGCTCCAGTCGTAGTTGACCGACATAACCCGCGCGTCCCGCGGCACGCCTGGCGGCGGACGAAGCAGCTCGATCGTGATCGTCCGACCCTGGGCGTCGATCTCCGGCGCGAACGCCCGCACCGCGAACTTCTCGTCCACGAACCACAGAACCCGCCGGCATCGCATCTCCGCTCTGTCCATCGTCGTTCCTCCAGCGTCAGTTTTCAGGGTTCAGGGTTCAGGGTTCAGTCCGTTCCCGCCGCGCGTTCGCCCGCCGGCGTCGTATCCGTCGAATAGGACGCGTCCACCACGTAGTCCCCGCGAAACTGGCCGACCTCGACCGTGTGGCATCGCATCGCCGGGTCGACCGGGTGCATATCACCCAGCTTGACACCGACTCCGGCCCGGGCGATCCGCTCGGCCGCGATCCGAACCACAAACGTCCGGACGTCCTGCTTGATCCCCGCCGCCCGGACGGGCCGGCTGGCCAGCAATGTTTTCGCCCTGGTCGGCGAACTCACGTCGGTCACGTCCACAAACGGCATCGACTGGCCTTCCTGCCGGGTGGCCAGCGTGGCCGCCAGTTCCGCCCGCTCGTACAGCCAGGTCAGCAGTTGCAACGGGCCGGGCAGCCGAGTCTGCCGATCGGCCGCGAACGCGTTCAGCCATAATCGCGTGCCCTGCGCCTCGATCACATCATACGCCTCGACGATCGTTTTCGTCCGCGGTCCATCATCCATGTCGATCCTCCGTCATCAGTCGTCAGTCGTAGGGCAGGCCCGGGCCTGCCAGTTCTCAGCCGGCAGCCGTCAGCCCGTCACCACGAATTCCCGGAGGGCGGCCCCGCGGGCGTACGCCTCAAAGTGCCGCCAGAACGGCTCGTCCGGGAATCGCGGGTTGAACGGCGCCGGGTAGAAGATCGCGCGCTCAGCCCGGTTCCACGGGGCGAACCGGGCCGGCCGGTCGCCGAACCACTTGGTATTGATCTCGCGGCCGAGGGCCCACGAATACATCGGGTCGTAGTCCCACGGCCCGAACTGACGGCCGCTGCCGTCCGCTTTCATCCGGTAGCCGGCCGCCAGGGCGATGAACGGCGTCACCGGCTCGGCGGCGTCCTCCGTCGCGGTCGCCGTGCGCCGGTACGATTCGCGGATGTACCCGATCTCCGACCCGCGGTAGAGGCCGACCGAATGGGCGTCATGCTTTTCCGCCAGGTCGTGGTTGTCCACGGCCGTCCAGCCGCTGGTCGCCGTGCTCGGCACGACCGCCCCGAAGTTGTACCACTCGACCGGGGCGTCGGGGAACGCCTGTTTCGCGACGGTGTAGAACGCGTCGTGCTTGGCCCGCACGGCCGCCCGCCACTCCTCCGACCGGTACGCGACGTGGAACGACTCGCTGTTGAAAATCACGAGCCGCACGTTGACCGTGTCCGGCAGGTGGACGTGGTTCGCCTGGTCCACCCACAACTGGATCTTGGCCAGCCGGCTGGCCAGCATCTTCAATTCCTCGACGTACAGCGGGCCCTGGTCGGTCGGCGGCAGCGCATCGTTCCAGAACTCGGACCACGCGTTGTACCCGATCGCCAGGTTGGCCGTGGCCCGCGCGCAGATCACGACCGCGTCGAACACCTGGCCCTCACTGCAGTACTGGCCGTTGAGACACAGCGACCCGGTGATCCGCGTGAACTGGTGGAGCAGCCCGTTGGCCAGGTTGATCTGCTGGGGTGGGATGGCCGCCGAGTAGTGCGGCTTGGGCAGCCGCGGCAGCTCGGCCAGCCGGTCGATCACCGCATTCCTGTCATCCATGTCGATCCTCCGTTTTCAGGGTTCGATAGGGCAGGCCTGGGCCTGCCATTTCTCCCACCTTCCCACGTTCTCACTGTCTCTCGGTCACCAGGAACGGCCGGCCGTCCGGCAGGGTCAGCGTCCGGCGTTTCGGCGGGTCGTCCGCGGCGGTCGGCCGGCCGCCCGGCTGCTCGAGCAGCCGCACGCCGGCCAGGTGCGCGGCCGCGGCACCCATGTACGTCGCGTCCAGAAAGTGGTTGGCCCGCCGGCCCGGGTTCTGCCAGCGGATCACCTCACCCAGGCCCGCGTGGAACTCGCTGATCTGCTCCTCGGAGGTCAGCTGCTTGGCGTACCGCAGATGCTGGACCGGCGGCACGGCGTAGAGCGTCAACGCGCCCGGCTCGCCGACCGGCGTGGCCAGCCGCTGGTGCACCCACGATTTCCAGTGGTCGCTGTTGACCTCGAACAAGAAGATCCCCTCGCCGGCCAGCCGGACGATATGGTAACCGTCCGAGATGTGGACGACCGTGCTGCTCGTCGCCCGGGGCGCCCGGTACACCCGGCCGGTCTGCATCTGGCCGTGGCCCTTGACCGCGCAGTACCTGGGGTCCCGCAGCTCGCGGACCAGCGTGTACACGACGTCCGGCTTCCACCCGCTGTCGATCCACACCAGGTCGGGCCGGTGCATCTGCCCGTCGGCCCCCGGCCACCCGGCTTCGAACAGCTCGTGCAACGAGTGCAACGTGTTGATCAACGCCCGCTCGACCCCCAGGTCGTTGCTGGCCACGTCGGCCGCGGCATAGTCGAGCACGTGCGGGCTGGCCGTCGCGGTCCACCCCTGGGCGACCCAGTGGCACTCCCGCTGACCCAGATCAATCCCGACCGTGAGGACCGCGCACGCGGCCGGCACGTGGCCACGCGGCACGTCGATCGTCCGCCGGCTGATCTGCTCGGCCTCGAGCACGGCCATCCGCAGCGTCGGCGGCTCGTACGGCAACGCCCACACAAACTGCCGCAACACTTTCTTCGCGTTCTCTTCGTCGGGATCGCGGGCCCCCTTCCACTCGCGTTCGGCCACGTCGGCGGCCGTCCAGAACAGGTTGTTGAAAGCGTTCCACCGGAAACCCAGCGTGTCGGTCCGCGGCCGCGGGCCGAGCACGCGGCCCTTCGGCGTCACCCGCTGGCCCCGGTGGACCAGCCGGGCCCGCTCGTTCATCTTCCGCCGCTGCCGCTCGGTCAGCACGGCCGCGCACGCCGGGCAACACCAGCGGGCGGCCTTCCGGGCCTGGGCCAGCGTCTCGGCCGTCTGCCAGCCGACCAGGTGCTCGCGTTCGGGGGTCACCCACGCCTTACAGTGCGGGCACGGGCAGGCGATCCGACTGGCCGTCCCCTGCTGGTACTCGTGCCAGATCCGCCCGCGTTCGATGCTGGCCGTGCACTCCAGGTAGATCCGCGCCCGGTCGGCGAACGACCCAGTCCGCGCTTCGATCTGGCTGATCTTGTCGCCCTCGCGGCTGCCCCCCCCGGGCTCGTCCAGCTTGTCCGCCTCGGTCACGGCGGCCACACGGGCCGTATACTGGCTCCGCTTGGCGTCACTGCCGCCGCCGCTCATGAATTTCAGCGTCGCCCCGTTCGTGAACTTGACGGCGTTGCGGACCGCGCCGCCGCGGCTGCCCGGCCCGCGCCGCGGGCGCAGCCGGTCGTACCGCGTCCGCTCGATCACGGGCAGCAGGTCCATCTCCCACTTGTCGGCCGCCATGTTCATGTCGGGCACCCCGCAGATCGTGGTCTCGCCGTGCTCGAACAGGTGGTACACGATCGGGATCTCGTAGCCGACCAGGCTCTTACCGCTTTGCGTCGGTCCGACCACGGCGATCCGCCGCCAGAACCGGCGGTCGATCTCGTCGAGCAGCAGGCCCGCGTACGGTTGCGTGTCGCACCGGAACCGCTCGCCCGCGTGCGGCCCCTCGGGGATCACGATCTCCTCCTCGGCGAACCGGCGGATCGTCCGGACCACGGGCACCCGCGCCCCGTCGAGCAGCCAGCCGGCCGCCCGCACGGCCGCCGACGGCCCGGCGTCCACCCGCCCGGCCGGCTCGGCGACCGGCCCCAGCTCGAGTTGTTCGCATGCGATGGGCATCAGTTCAGTTTTCAGTTTTCAGTTTTCAGTTTTCAGGGTTCAGTCCGTTCCCACCTTGTCGCCTTCCCACCTTCCCGCGTTTGCCGGTCGCGCGCACCCAACCCCGGCCACGCTTCCACCACCCGCCCCTGCGCCAGCCCCGCGTTTGCCGGTCGGGCGCACCCGCGGAGTTGCAGCGGCTCGGACTCGTCAACCTGCGCCACCCCCGCGTTTGCCGGTCGGGCGCACCATCCAAATCGGAACGCTGTCCGTTCCGTTCTCCTGCACCAGCCCCGCGTTTGCCGGTCGGGCGCACCCGGGCCTCAACCGACTGCGCGAGCAGATGGCCTGCACCAGCCCCGCGTTTGCCGGTCGGGCGCACCGATTGAAGCCGAGACACCCGACGGGCGGTTCCTGCGCCAGCCCCGCGTTTGCCGGTCGGGCGCACCTGGGGTGGGGGCGAGTCCAAGTTCTCGGGCCCTGCGCCAGCCCCGCGTTTGCCGGTCGGGCGCACCCGATGTTCCGTAAGTACTGGCCAGTTCTGGCGTTCGGTGCATCCGACTTCCCAAAAACGGGTCCTGGCCCGGGGGCGGTCCGCTCGCGGCGGCATATCCCCGGCGTTTCTCCGCCTCTGGGCGCATCCGGCCGGCCCTTCTCCACCGGCTGACCCGCGCCCCTGGGCCTGGCAGCGGCCCTACTACGATTTCTACATTCCCACCTTCCCACGCGTTCACCGCCCGTCGTTATTGTTCCCCAAGCGCAGGTGGCCGGGCGGCGGGCCGGGCACGATGATCCCCGCCGACTGCTGCGCCCGCTGCCGGATCACCGTGGCGATCACGTTCGCGGCCATCGTCTGCGTGATCCACGCCAGCACGCCCAGGACCGCCACGTCCGACAGTTCGTGGTGCGCCCGGCGCTGCTCGATGTACGGTTCGATCTCGTCGATCATCGCCTGCTCGACCTCGTTCGGCGTCGCGTGGCTGGCGTCCCGCATCCAGTCCAGCAGGCCCAGCCCGTCGACCAGGCTCAGCCCGTGGTGCTCGAGCCGGCGGACGAACATCAGCTCGACCTCGTTCGCCATGTCCATCTGCTGTTTCGTCACGGCCATCAGGGGCATCGAAAGTCCTCAGGGTTCAGTTTTCAGTTTTCAGGGTTCGGGGTTCACGGTTCAGCCCGTTCCCACCTTATCACCTTTTCACCTTTTCACCTTTTCACCTTCCCACCTTCCCACTCGTATCATCCCGCGGGGAGGGCGCCTCGGGGGGCGCCCCCGGGGCGCGACCGCGCTTCCGCAGTGGCGCGCCCCACGGACCCGCGGGTACGACCAACCGGACCGGTCAGCGGCCGGCCGTGTCGGCGAGCAAACATGCCGCGCCGACCAACGCAGCCAACGCGGCCACGCCAAACACGGCCGGCCACGACCGCCCCGGGAGTTCACGCGCCAACCACACGACCTGCCCGCACAGCACCGCGAGCCCGACCAGCAGCCCGACCACGATCACCCGTCCTACGTCAGTCATTGCCGTCACTCCGTCGTCAGTCCTCAGCCCCCAGTTTTCAGTTTTCAGTTTTCAGCCCGTTCCCACGTTCACTCCCGTTCGCCAGGCTTTGGGCGAGCGCCGCGCGGACGGACATCAGCGTCAGCAGCACGCTAGCCAACATGCCGGCATTGCGCGTGATGCCGCCGGCCGCCCACGTGCGCTCCAATACCCCGACGCGCTTGACAATCTGGTCAAGTTCGGCCCACCACTCGCACGCCAGCGCCGCGAAGCTCTCCCCGGCGGCGTTCTGGCCGGTCGCTTCCTGCCTGTCATCCATGTCGATCCTCCGTTTTCAGGGTTCGATAGGGCAGGCCTGGGCCTGCCATTTCTCCCACGTTCCCACGTTCCCGCGTTCCCACGTTCACTCCGGACCGTCATCCTTTCGCATCAGCTCGGCGCACTCGTCGAGCGCCTCGTTCAGCGTCCTCGCCGCATCGTTGCCGAACCGGCGCTTGAGCACCTCGCCGGCCCGCCGCAACCGCTGGGCGACCGGCCCGAACCGCTGCTTGAACTCCTCGAGGCTGACCGTGTCGGCCCGCTCGCGCAGCAGCTGCAACTGCTCGCGCTGCAGCTTGACCCCCTCGCGCAGCAGCTGCACCCGCTGTTTCTCCCGCTGCAGACTGGCGTCGGGGTCGGCGCTGGTCTCCAATCGGTGGGCCAGCCAGCCGCGGAGCACGTCGGGCCCGTGCACCCAGGTGATCCGCCCGCGCCCCTCGCTGCTGATCGCCCCGTCCGGAATGTGCGGCCGAACGTGCTTGCGAAACCCCTCGGCCGTGACGCCGAAGAATCTCGCCGCATCGGCCAGCGTAAACCAGCCCTCGACCGTCCGCTCATCGCCGCTCACCGTCACTCACCCGCGTGAACTCCATTCCCGGCCCGTGGCGCATTCCATGCACCCCCCGGGTCACATCCATCCCCCGCGTCCCACCGCAGCCCCTCCAGCGCCCCCTTGGCGACCAACCAACCAACCCCCCACCCCCCCAAATCTCTATGAAAATTCCGGCCGTTTTACTCGCATGGGGGTGGTCTAGCTTCAAGAAGGACCCGGGAATCACATCGCAGCTTATTCGGCCGAAAGGCCCTATATATGGGCACATTCCGGCGAGCAAAAGCTGAGAATGCAAATGCCCTAAGTCTGGTCCAGTGCAGCAGTTGCGAACGATAGCCCTTTGCGTTCGGGACGCAGAGGTCGCTGGTTCAAATCCAGTCACCCCGATTGGTTTAAGTCCTTGACAACACAACGACTTGCGGCGTAGGCTTGAATTCACGCACCACGCCCGATTCTGGCCGATAAGCTGAGAATTCTCAGCTTTTCCGGATGATTCTAGCGACGGAGGCGCTAGACGATGGGCCGTCGATCCCAGCCATACATTGACGCCCGCGGCTACTGGCTCAGCCGGATCGACGGCACGTTCTGCCACCTTGGCCGAGCGTCTGAACATGCACGACACCGAAAATTCGCCGGAAAAGCGTACACGATCCGCACCGGCCTCCCCGAGGATCGAGCAGCCCTGGCCCGCTTCCTCGACCTCCTCGCCCGAGCGAACAAGCCGACCCGCCAGGCCGCACCCGCCACGGTCCACGGCCTGATCACCGCGTTCCGCGAACACCACCCAAGCCCCGACCTGGGTTGGCGACTCGACCCGTTCGCCCGCCACGCCGGTCGACGACTGCTCGCCAACCTGCCGGACACGCTGCTGATCGATTACGCCAAGGCCCTTCGAAGACGATACGCTGCTAAATCCGTAATCGACCGCGTTCGCACGGCCGCCCGCCTGCTCCGCTGGGCGGCCGACAAGCCGCGCCGCTGGATCTCCGAGACCCCGCGCGTTCCCCAGCTCGGGGCCGGGAGCGACCAAATGGCCCGCCCGGTCCGCCGCGCCCGCGACGTCGACCCCGACCGCCTGCGCGCCATCCTCGGGGCCCTGCCCGACCGCGCGGGCCGCATCCTCCGTTTTATCGCCGCGACCGGTTGCCGCCCGGCCGAAGCGCGGCGGCTTGACTGGTCCGAGATCGATCGCCGCACGCGGACGGCCGTGCTGCCCGCCCACAAAACCGGCAGCCGCACCGGCGAGCCGCGGACGCTCTACCTCACGCCGGCCGCGCTGGCGATCCTTGACGAGATCCCCGGCCCGCACAGCGGGCCCGTATTCCTCAGTCGCCTGGCCCGCCCTTACTCCCAGGCCGGCCTCCGTTCGATCCTCCGCCGTCACGGCCAGATCACGCCGTATCAACTGCGCCACACGTTCGCCCAGCTCGCGTCGGAGCAGCTCGCCGTCCAGGACCTGGCGGCCCTGCTCGGCCATCAACATGTCAGCACGACTAGGCATTATTACACCGTGCGCGACCAGCGCGCCCGCGACCTCGCCGCCCGCCTCGCCCTGCCTCATATACCGCCGCCTCCGCCTCGATCTGAGCCAGCGAAACGCGCGCCCGCGAAAGCGGGGCGTCGGCCGAAACGGGGAACACGTCGCGCAGCGCGCCCAGCGTAGTCATCCACCGGCCGCGCACCTTCGCGCCCCGCAATTCCCCGTCGCGGATCATCGCCCGCAACGTCACCGCCGACCGACCGGGGACCAGCCGCGACGCCTCACGCAATGTCATCGAGATCACGTCGGTCATCGCATCTCCGCTAACGCCCGCCGGTGCAGCTCGTACAAGGCCACGCCGACCGCGTCGGTCACGTCCGGATCGTCGAACACGCGGGCCCGCAGCGCCTCGGGGAACGCGAGCGCGATCTGACCTTTCCGCCGCCGCTTGCTCACCCCCCGGGTCCATTCGTTCTCGGCCACGCTCACCAGCTCGGTCCCGTTCCGGCCCCGCACCGCTTGCCGGATCGCCCCGACGGCCATCCCGTACACGCTCAATCCCGAGATCCGACCAGGCAACCGCCGCGCGACCTTCCCGCTCGTAACCTCGATCACGACCACGGCCGGCCGGTGCGCCCCCAGCACGTGCAACACCGTGTCCACGATGTTGTCGATCCGCTCGACCGGCTGGCCCCGCCGGTTGTCCGGCACGATCGCGCCCGACGCGACCAGCACACCTCGCGTCGAGTCGATCACCGCATACCCGGTCCGCTGCGACCCCGGATCAATCCCCATCACTATCATCGGACCACTCTCTCTCTAATGTTTATCGCAGCGCCACGATCGACGATGCACAGGCGTGGTCGGCACCGTTCATCGCCGCTCCACCTCCAGCGCTTCGAGCCCGACGAGCAGCCGGGCCACGGCCAGCAGGCTCATCTGCGGACCGGTCAGCCCCGCGATCGGTCGTTCGCACGCCCGCGTATGGATCACGTCCCCGGCGCCCCGCGTCACGCTGACCAGCCCGCCCGGCCCCGAGGCCAGCCGCGACCAGATCGCCAGCCCCGGCCACCGTTCGAGGCAGCGGGCATATCGCCGCGGCAACTCCTGCAATCGCAAGCGCATCCCACGCGCCAGCTGTTCATCCTGCCGCGCGCGCTCTTCGTTGATCCGCTGCTGCTCGACCCAGCCCAACGTCGCCGCCCGCCGCCACTCTCGCCAGCTCGTCCGCGTCATCGCTTGTCCAACCGATTGAGCCAGGCCTTATACACGGCCGTCGTTTCCCGGCGTTGCGACTTCTTGCCGTCCTTGCTCTTCTCGCCCGCCTCCAGTTCAATGGCCTGCCTGATCAGCGCGATCATCGGCTCGGGGTCCCGTCTGTATGCCCATGCGTTATCTCCATACGGCAGGTGCCGAGTTTCACGGGATGGTCTTTGGCGTGCGCGGCCTGTTGCCGTCGAGCAGCCACTGCGCCTGGCAGGATGTTGATCGATAGCCCCTGCAAATTGGCCACCAGATCGAACCCGGCCTTATACACGGCCGTCCATAACCGCGGCCCCGCTTTGCGTACCGGCGAGAGATCGGCGATCCCCTCCTGGGTCGCCTGGAAATGCAGCCGCGCGACGACGAACGGCTCGTCTGGTGTGACCTGGAAATGACCACAGGGCCGGGGCCATACACGCAGCAGCCCTATGCCGTCGTCAAGGTGATCGTTGATCCCGTCCGCATCGCCGGGCAGGAAATCGCACAGTCGATAGTCCTGCAAGGCGCTGTGCCCACGCAACCCCAGCCGAGCCGGGTCCCATTCCAGCAGGTACGTCTGGCTCGTGAAAAACTCGCCGTGGGCGTGCCCCGCCGCGGTAATCAGCACGATCTCGACGTCCACGTTATCGCCCACGTGCACATCGCCGGCCGACGCAATCCTCAGTCCAACATTGATCGCGGGCCGCGACGGATGTTGCGTGATCGGCCCACCTTTTCCCAATCGTGATGGTCTACGTCTCACCGTCGGTCTCCCTATGTCATCACCTCTGCGCGCGGCCACCCGGCCCGCACATCACTCGCCTCCCGCGCCTCCCGTAGCGCCTTGTGCGCGGTTTCAATCGCACCGGACAACGTGTTCCCCTCGAAGCGACGCATCTTGTAACCAAACGCAGCGCAGAGTACGTCACACACAAAACTGTCTGGCGACATGCACGCGCGGCGAAACTCAACGTGCCCGCTCCCCGTGGGGATCAGGTCGGCCAGCGCCTCTATCGCTCGCCGCAACTGGATGTGCTCAGTCGCCATCACTCACCCTCCAGCCACTCGGGCACCTGCCGAACCGCCCAATCGGGCCACTCCCGATCCTGGTTGTCGTGGACGACCCGGCCAGCAATCTGCAGGCCCTTGACCCACGCCGGCACGCCCGCCTGCGTGCATTGATCGACGATCGCCTTGGCCCATTCCTCGTCACATCGCCGCCGCTGCGACCCCGTCTCCGCGCCGACGATCACCCAGTCGGGGCCATCCGCGGACACAACAGCCGACAGGTCCATCGGCTCGATCAGCGGCTCCACGCTCACGATCCGCGTCAACCCCGGCAGGCTCGCGAGAGTTGCCCAACGGTCCATGTTGACCCGCTGACCAAATGACACGCCGAAAGCCACGTTCGCGGGCAACGGCCGAGTCAACTCACGGACGAACTGCCGTAACCGCTCCGCCCGCTTCGTGAGCACGATCAGTCGATCGTCTGGCAGGTAGCGCATCCGCGAGAGCGGCGCGAACGTGTCCTTCCACTCAAGCGCCTCATGAAGCAGGTCGTTCCAAGCGCTCCACACCCGCGGTCGCCGCTTGTAGCCGGTCACCTGTAGGCGCTCCAGCGCTTTCGGGTTCGCCCGCACCGTCGTCCACTGGCCATCGACCACGCCCTGCCGACCGAGCCGCGCCGCCATCTGCCGCGACCAGCAGTGCGCGCACGTCGCATCGACCTCGGTGCACCCCTCGACAAGCTGAATCCCGTGTGTCCAGTACTTGCCCGTCCGGTAGTTCTCAGCGCGCAGTCGGGTCATTCGTGCGGGCCCTCTCCCCACGGCCACCAGATCGCCAAGACGACGAACCACGCACCAAGCGCTGCTATTCCCGCCCGCGGACACACCAGTCCTGCGCCGAGGATAAACGCCAAGCCGCCTCCCAGCCCGACTATCTCCCGCAAGGGCGAAATCATCGCGTCACGACCTCCTCCCACCGCAGCACCCAGACCCACGGGTTCGTCTCCCACGCGCAACCGCGCGCGGCGTTCAGCTCATCCCACCATGTGGCGTACGCGATCTGCGCCAACCGGCCGTGGTGCCCCTCCTGAAGGCCCCCGATCCCGGCCGCGAGATTCTGAAGAATCGCCGCATCTTGCCCACGGACCGGCCAG
>Ga0180438_10010063_pt1 | contig 11658 bp, 10 predicted proteins | sample SS_ome_12_FD_132455 | JGI IMG/M metagenome (GOLD analysis project Ga0180438, IMG submission 132455) | Hypersaline lake sediment archaeal communities from the Salton Sea, California, USA - SS_3_D_2 metaG | ecosystem: Environmental > Aquatic > Non-marine Saline and Alkaline > Hypersaline >...
ATTCAAGAACAGATACTATCGCAGCAGCAAGGTGTTCTGCATGCGAAAATATCATATCAGTATATGGATGCGCGACAAGCCAATCATCAGCAATATCAGCTGCGTTTGACGCTTCCCATCCTTCAGCGATCTTGGTGTTGATATTGACTTTCGGGTATTTCGAAAGTGTATTGTTGAAAGCCTCTCCTACCAGAATCGAATATGTATCAGCTGGATCTCCAGTTATATGGAGAATAGACCCCTTTACCTCACCAAATTTCTGCTTGAGTTGGCGCGCTGCCTCTTCTGCCGCAAGGATCCCGATCTTTTCATTTCCGCCTGCAGAAGTAAAATCGATTTCTGTATCGATTATTTTCCTGTCGAATGCAATAACGGGAATCCCTTTTGCCCTTGCTTTGTTAACGCCATCTACAATCGCTGTTCTATCAACTGCAGCGATTACGATTGCATCAGCATCCTGAGTAATAGCGTTATCGAGTTGATTCAATTGAAGAGTAACATCCTCGTTTCCAGCAACAAGCTCATGGAACTTGTATCCCGCTGCCTCTATTGCTTGCTTCAGTAATTTGGATGCAGTGGTTTGAAACTCATCAAATTGATTTGGTGATAGGTAGTAAACAACTTTTTCCTTTTCAACTACTTTTTCTTTACTTCCTGCAAATGCAACACACATGAATAATACCGTTATACACACGCAAAAGAAAAGTTTAACGGTTCTCTTCATGACAGAACCCTCCTTTTAAAAATAATTCTCTTAACTTTATCATTAATTGGAATGGAATACAATTCATTCACTAGTATGGAACTCCCTACGAATAACTACTACACCCATTCTCCGGGATATGGAAAGAGGGAACCAAGACAATTACCCCGTCAAAAGAGGTATCCTGCTCTCCGCCCTCTTCCTGAAGAATTGCTCGTTGCCATTCCTCTTATGGGAACCGAACCAATATCGGAGCTTGCGTATACAATCTGCGATGTAATCCAGCGGTTTCTGCCCTGCGAGCAGCACATAATGAGGGAGCTGGATGGACCGCGTGTACACATCTGAAACCACAGGGAAAAATGAATCGTCTGATTTATCGCCACCCCAATTTGCCCCTGTGTAATCTATTCCCTTCCTGAGCTGAATGTCGCGAAAACAGGCCAGACTATGGAGCGGTGGGTAGCAGTCGTCTATGGGTATTCCCGCCTCATTCAATATTTTTTCGAGCTCCTCCTTTGTGATCCCCCCAAAACGCGAAGGAGAGAAGAGAAAGGGATAGACGTAGTACCCCATCTCATCGGTTCCCTCTGTGGGTTTCATCACCCTGATTCCATCGATCCCGTTCAACAGCCGCATCAAATATCTTGCGTTTTTATTTCTCATCTCATGCTGGGCGGGCAACTTTTTCAGCTGTGAACGGAGCAGCGCTGCGAGAAATTCGGACATGCGGTAATTCGTCCCATATTCGTAGTGTGCATAGAAATACTTCCCCGGTCTCCTTCCGCAGTCAGAGATGCAGTAGATGCGCTCTGCCAAGGTGTCATCGTTGCAGACGATGCAACCGCCCTCCCCTGCGGTCAGCACCTTGGATGCCTGAAAGCTGAAGGTTCCTGCATCTCCCCAGCTCCCGACCCGTTTTCCCCTGTACCGCGAACCCTGGGCATGGGCGCAGTCCTCGATCACTCTCAGACCGTGAATGGAGGCAAGCTCGCACAGCCTGTCCATTGCAACGGGATTCCCTCCGAGATGCACCGCGATGACCGCTTTCGTGCGCGAACTGATCAGTGATTCGACCTTGCCGACATCCATGACGAGAGTGAACGGATCTATGTCGCAGAATATCGGAACCGCGTTCACGGCAATGACCGCACTCGCCGAAGCGACAAATGTGTAGTCCGAGACGATCACCTCATCGCCCAGGCCCACTCCCAGGGCAAGAAGCACGGTTTCGATAGCCACTGTCCCGTTTGCAACTGCGATGCAGTGCTTCGCTTCCTGAAAACGTGCAAACTCCTGTTGAAACTCCCACAGATTCTCGCCCGCCCGGTCGCCAGGGGCTCCGCACCACCAGTTTCCTGACCTGAGCACGGATGTGAGCGCCCCGACATCCTCCTCATCCCAGATCGGCCAGGGTGGAAAAAGAAGAGCGTTCTCTTTCCTTTTTGACATACACCTTCCTTACTGTACTGAGGTTGGTCCTCTGGTACGCATGCACAGGCACAAACGCAATTTCACCTCATCAACAGCGGCCTGATACGGGTGATAACTGCATCAATAATCACCGCAATGATGATGAATCCGCCCCGAATGATGTTCATATAAAAGGGCGGCATTCCAAGGATCGAAATTGCCGTGGAAATCGCACTGAGAAGGATTGCCCCTGCGAACACGCCGGTGAGGTTTCCCACTCCTCCCTGAAGGCTCACCCCCCCGATGACGACTGCTGCAAAGGCTTCGAACAGCATCCCGACCCCGATACCGGGTGATGAACCGTTCGTTCTGGCTGCCAGAAGCCAGCCTGCAAAGGCCGAAAGCAATCCGCTCAGGATGAAGGCACCGAACAGAATCCTGCCCACCCTGATCCCGGCGTTGAAGCTTGCCTCACGGCTATCGCCAACAAGATAGATATGCCTGCCGAACTGCGTGCGTGTGAGGATAAAGTAGAAAAGCCCATACATAAAAATCATGATGATGACGAGGAGAGGAACCGGTCCCACGTTTGTACGCGCCACGGCAACCACTTCCGGGCGGAGCTTGATGACCCCATGCCCTTTTGTGATAATAAGCCCGACTGCCCGGAATATCAAATAACTGGAAAGCGTAATGATAAAAGAGCTGATATTGAGCTTGACAATGAGAATCCCGTTGAAGAGACCGATGAGCGCTCCCATGAGGAGCACTATTCCGAGGGTGAGAAACCCATTGAGGAGAAGTCCGGAAGCGTCGGAGCTCGAGCCAGTCAGATATGCGGTCACCACCGTTGCAAGACCGAGCACCGATTCAACCGATAGATCGAGCTCCCTGCTGATGATGCAGAGAGCCTCTCCGATCGCTAGAATGCCGACGAACACAGAATGATAGAGAATGTTTCTGTAAATACCCCACTGGGCAAAACCCTCTATTCCCACTGAAAAGGCGAAAACGACAAGAAGAAGGATAAACCACACGATGTTGTCCAGTATCCACCGAAGTATATCTTTCCTCGTGATAAGAAACATTTTCCCCTCTCTTTTCCTTTAAAAATATATAAGGGCTTCCGTTACCGCGTGTACAAAACGGGGGCTGTGTCATAAGGTTTCACAGCCCCCATGTATCATTCTTGAAGAATGAACCTGATTCTCATGTGCCTCATTTATTCAGACACCTGGTTACCCCAGAACTTTTTGTCATCGACATTTGCTTTTGTGATCACGCTCCCCGGGATCATGAGCTCAGGACCGTACGGCTTGATGGTAAGATCCGACTCAAACCCACCGACGGTGTAGGTGCCCGGTTTGATTTCTTTTCCTTTGATCACATCACCCATAAACATGGCAACCCCCTCAGCCTGGGCAGTGAGCGGCTGCTCAACAGTTGACTGCAGCCAACCGTCTCTGACGAGATCAAGCCCCATTGGCATGCCTGCGGTCGACACCATGATGATCTCACCCTTTTCATACCCCTGTGTCTGCAAAACGGAGGTGATTGCTGCTGCGAGATGCTCCGCATGGGAGAAGATCAGGTCTGTGTCAGGATTTGCCACGAGCCAGTCGTCGGCGATGTCTGCAGCATTCGAAGCCTCCCAGCCGTCAGCGATCTTCGTGGTGATTTTTACACCGGGATACTCCGCCATGACTTCCTGGAATCCCTCCTCGATGAGCACCGTATACATGTCGCCAGGATCACCCATGATATCAAGAATCGTTCCCTTCACTGTTCCGTACTTCTCCTTGAGCAGGCGGGCGATCTCACCGCCAGCGAGGATACCAATTCTCTTGCACCCTGCGACCGAGCTGAAATCAACCTCTGTCTCCTGAATCGTCCTGTCGAACACGATCACAGGAATCCCTTTCTGCCGGGCTCTTTCGATGCCGTCGACCACTGCAGATGAGTCACAGGCAGCGATGATGATGGCCTCCGGATCCTGGGTGATCGCGTCATCCAGCTGGCTCAGCTGCAACGCCACATCCTCTGCCTGTCCGGACTGTGCGACCATCTCCCTGAGCTCATACCCCGCTTCCTCAACATACTTGCGGATCAGCTTCGAAGCAGTGGTCTGAAATTCGTCGAACTGGTTCGGGGAGAGGTAGAATACCAGCCCTTTCCCTTCAACCTTTTCTTTCGGTTTCCCTGCAAATGCAGCAAACCCTACAATGAGAATGATACACAAAAGACATACAATCTTCACATACGTTCGCATACTGATTCCTCCTTCATAAAAGGTTAATGTTCCGATTCTACCCTGAAATTGCGATGATGTCAAATAACAATGTACGTCCCCTCTCTGGATCATTGACATTTCCGCTTGAAACCATCCCGCTAACCTGCCACATGAATGGCACCAGTAATCATATACACGACATCATCGACTGTCACATCCTTGATGTTACCCGTTCCCACGACCTCCCCGTGGCGGAGCACCACAAATCTGTTTGAAACCTCGAAGGCATGCTCAATGTTATGAGTGATGAGGATGATGGGAAGCCCCCGCGCGCTCACCTGCCGGATCAGCTGTAGCCCCTTACGTGACTCGGCAACTCCGAGTGCTGCAAACGGCTCATCAAGAAGCGCAACTTTCCCTCCCCAGTGAAAAAACCTGCCAAGAACGATGGCCTGACGCTGCCCCCCAGATAAAAACCCCATCTTCGACCGCACTGAGTGTATGTCAACTCCGATATCAGACAGCACGGTTTCTGTCTCTTTGGCCATGGCCCGCTCCTTGAGCACGCGAAATCCCGGAACATTTCCGCACAGCTCGCGCCCGATAAAAAAGTTTGCCGCGACAGAGGCATTGACGCATATCTCACTGTTTTGATAGACTGTTTCTATTCCTGCTTTTCGCGATTCCGCTGGACTATCGAACCGGACCTGCTTTCCCTCAAGAAATATCTCACCCGAATCGGCATGAAAATTTCCGGATATGATCTTGATGAGCGTTGATTTCCCCGCTCCGTTGTCCCCTAGCAGGCCGAGCACTTCACCGGGGTGGATTTCAAGGCTCACCTCTCTCAGCGCCTGAACCTTGCCAAAGCTCTTGCTCACATCAACCACCTTCAAGACCGGTTCAGTGCTCCGATTTCCCTTCTCACTCATCTCTTCCTCCATTTTTTCTTTACAGGTGTATGAGATCGATATCTTTCATTGTACAGAATTCCTCTAATTCTCTCAAATGGTTTCCGAAACACAGATGCAGATGATTCGAACGCAGGTTTTGAATAAACCGCTGGGTATCACCCTTGAGCTCGATAAATGCGTGCGGCCAGTTTTCTCTGGATTCTTTGAACCTGCTTTTCTCCACTGCCTTTGTATGCCCCTCACCAGCCAGCAGCACGAAACGGCCCTTCACCCGGGAGAGCCTGGCAAGAGTGACCGGAGATTCCCTCACGCTCAACACCGTTGTGGTGCCCTGGGCTTTCCCCATGTACTCATACTGGAGGCCGAGGTCGACATCCTTCCTGCTCGACGCCATGAGCGTCGGCATCGAGCCGCAGTTCACCACCCGGAGCAACTTTTTCTCCATATCGAGATGGTTCACATCCCCAAACAGAGATATCCCTCCTGAGAGGGAGCGCAGGATCCGCATCGTCACAGCCGCGTATATGTCTGATTCGCAGGAGACGGTCAGCCCTTCGTCATTGAGGAGCGATATTGCGAGGCAGGATGATGCGTAGTTGTTGATCATCTCGTCCTGGCATTTGACTGCGACGAGCGTGTAGGCTTCTCTCTCGAGCGCACCCTTGAGGGCGATATAGAGACGAATCGACTTTTCGAGCACTTTTTCCGGAACATTAACGCTCCCGAAGCTCTCCATAATCCATCCCCTGATTCTCTCGACTTCTTTCTGAGGCGCATTTTCCCCTTCGAGATACAGGCGGACTGCATCCATGTGCTCAACTTCGACCCCGAAAACAGTTTTGAGCTGTACGATGTCGGCCATGGTCGTGTACATTCCCATCACCCGCCCGCCCACGACACACAACCTCTCCCCGTTGAGGTCCCGCACCGCAGCACAGGCATTGATGAAGGAGGAAATCTCATCCATGAGCTTCTGTGAGTGTGGCGAGCCGTAGAAGAAGCGGTGCTTCAGCCCCATCTCGTCCAGAGAACCATGGACGATTCCCCCTGCGGTGAGTGAAAACGATGCAGGATTATCCTCTGCCCAAATTCCAAAGGGGAGGTCGATAGAGCGCACCGTATCGACAACCGTGGGAGTGGACACCCACGTGCCGAGCTGAATGATGATACAGTGTGCCCCTTTGGTCCGAAATTCACGGGCTGCTTCGATACATCCTTCCGTGGTAAAGATGAGATCGGTTTTTCCAATCACTTCGAATCCGGCTGAACGCAGGGAGCTGGAGCCTTCTTCGCCAAAAATCCGTGCGAGGTCTGTCCTCTCCCGCTCGAGACTCAATGTAATGAGCCCCACCTTCTTCTTGACATCTGACATGGATATGTCCTCCTTGTTATGGGGTGATTTTCGACCTGAACTCCGGAACACCCTGAAACCCCGTCCTGACCCGAAAGAGCGCGCCAGCGCCTTCCCCCTCCTTTTCTCTTTTCCCTCCACCTGCCGTCGTTACATACAGGTCCATATAATCCTCACCACCGAAGGTGAGGCTCGAAACTTTTTTCACTCCGAGCTCCATCCGGAGATGCTCGGTTCCTTCAGGGGTATACCGGAGGATACACCCCCCATCCCAGCGGGCGGACCAGACATACCCGTCCCTGTCAACTGTCATCCCGTCAGGCACACCTTCTCCCTCCGGAATCCGAAGGAATACCTTCTGGTTCTCAAGAGTGCCGCTGCTTCTGTCATACTCGTACAGAAAAATGGTTCTGTTCAATGAGTCGGTGTGATACATCCTCTTGAGGTCCGGTGTAAATCCCATCCCGTTTGAGAGACCAATGCCGCTCAGGATTTTTGTGATCGATCCGTCTCTTTCCAATCGATAGAGCTTCGCGGAGCCGCCCTCAGTAGGCAGTGTTCCACAGAACACTCTCCCTTCCGGGTCGGCGATTACGTCATTGAAGCGGGTGTTCTGCTCTTCTGGGATCTCCTCGATTATGGTGGAGAGCGTCCCTCTTCGCAACAGCGCAATCCTCCCGCGCTCCATGAAGAGCAGCAGGGAACCGTCATACTGGATGGTGAATCCTCCCACCACATTTCCTTCGTAGAACAGTTCGTGCGTACCACGTGCAGGATCAAAGCGGAAGATCCTCCCTGTGGCTATGTCTTCCCAGTAGATCTGTTTCTCATCGGAATGCCAGATCGGATTCTCTCCGATCTCAAGGGGATAATCGACAACTATTTCAGCCTTCATCACGCGTTCCTGCAACGAAAAGGATCCGTTTTTGGCCGGTTTACTGCAATTCCATGTTCCTGAGCTGCTCAGCGGTCATCAAACGCAAGAAACTCATTCAGCTCTTCAGGATCAAGCTCCTGTACATATGCGAAGAGCGCGGGAGTTCCTCCTGTATGGAGAAATACAATGGTATCGTCCCTCCGTATCTCGCCCTTTTTTATGTGGTCGGAAACTGCAGACATGGCCTTGCTGGTGTAGACAGGATCAAGATAGAGCCCTTCTGTGCGAGCCATCAGCTTGAGCATCTGCATAGAAGCGGGTGTGGGAATACCGTATCCCTTGCCGACATAGGCGGTCGTGTTGTACACCCCATCTGCAGAGAACTCGCAGGATAGCCCGATTGCCCGGGCAACCTGATTGGCATAACGGGCGATCAGTTCCTTCGGGGGCGTACCCCAGACTCCAGGAGCGATGCCCCTGATCTTCACCTGGTTATCCAGCGCAACCCTGCCCACTTCGAATCCCGCCTGGGTACTGTCGTAGGACGCCAGGTAGAGATATGTCGGCTGAATGTGAAGCGCATCGCACTGCTCCTGCAACTCACAGAAACAGTCGACATAGGCAATCACATCGGGTATGAGATCCTCCTGCGCTGCCATCCGGGTTACAAAGGGGTTTTTCCCCCTGCTCTTCAGCTCTTCCGCAAGCGCGAATATCGCTTTGCGCTGCGCTTCTTCATTTGCGTCTATTACGTGCACATGGGCCCCGGCGATGAGATCGAGAAGAAGATTCCCCTGTATTTCATTGTCGCTCGCACCACGAATCCTTCGCAGGACGATGTGGACTTCCAGGCCCAGTGCGTTGCATGCAGCGGTCAACTGCCGGCAGTAGTTTGACTGAACACCGGCTCCCCCGATGATAGTATCTGCACCCTCCTTCTTTGCCTTTGCAAGGAGGAATTCAAACATCCTCGTCTTGTTTCCTCCGAATGCAAGTCCGGTGAGATCATCCCGCTTTATGAATATCCGTGGCCCGTCAAGAGCCTTGGAAAACCGGGGAACCTCATGCAGAGGAGTGGGCAGGTTCGCAAGCTTGACTCGTGGAAATCTGCTGATCTTTTTGCGCAATTCATTCATTGAGCTCATGTGTGTGTACCTCTTTCTCTCTGTATAGGCTTTTTTACACCACGATTTACGCGGCCTGTTTCGGTGATGCGACTTATGGTTCTTTCACCTCAACGACCATTTCAACTTCAACCGGTATGTTCATAGGTAATGTTGAAGTTCCCAGAGCGCAGCGTGCATGCTTTCCTGCTTCCCCGAAAATATCGAGTAAAAGCTCCGATGCTCCGTTTATCACCTTCGGCTGATCTGCAAAGTTTGCGGCGCTGTTGACAAATCCACGAACCTGCACAACCCTCACAATCTTGTTGAGCGAACCGGTGAGAGAGCAGATTTCCGCAAGACAGTTCAGCGCTGCAATGCGCGCAGCCTCGTACCCTTCCTCAAGGGTCAGTGCTTCTCCCACTCTCCCGACATACGCAAAGCTTCCGTCTCTGTAGGGCCCCTGTCCCGAACAGAACACCAGATTCCCTGAACGAACCGCAGGAACATACGCGCCCGCAGCAGGTGGAAGAATGGGAAGTGAAATTCCAAGCTCTTTCATACGCGACTCGTAATCTTTGTTTTTCATTTTATAGTAGTACCACTCCTTTCATATAATTTTCATGCCGCTTTTCGATCAGTCCACTTGAAAATGCCTCTGTGAGCTCATCGAGTGTGAAGGTATGAGACACCAGTTCTTTTACTTCAACCATACCGGTTTGAATGAGCTTGATCGCCGGTGGGTAGTTAACCATGGCGCTCCCCAGAACAGTGAACTCGAAAAGCTGTATCGGCTGAATATCGATCGAAACAGGACCGCCTCCGAACACACCGTAGAGGAGGAACACTCCACCCTTTTTCAGCACGTGAAGGCACTCGTTCAGCGCCTTCTCCGAGCCTGCCGCCTCTATCACTATATCGACCCCCCTTCCCCCGGTGTCCTCCCTGATCACCTCGACTGCGTCCTCTTCATTCACATTGATCAACCGGTCTGCCCCGTACTTCGGACCGAACTTCAGTCGGTATTCTCTCGTGCCCACGAGGTAGACCTTCATCGCTCCCCTGAGTTTTGCGAGCCTGCAGAAAAACAATCCTGCGGGTCCGGGTCCAAATACCGCGACGGTGCAGTTCAGAGGAAAGTTCATCTTCTCTATTGCATACACAGGCCCTGCGAGGGTATCTATGAGACCAACCTCCGGCCAAGAAACATTTTCAGGCAGGCTGTGACAGTTTTTCTCGGGAACAACAAAGAATTCCGCATATTCCCCCTGAGCCCCCACCATTCCGAGTACCCCCCCATTCTCACACAACCCGAACAGACCCTTTTTACAGTACTCACACCTTCCGCAGGATAGCACGCACTCGACACTCACACGATCACCTACCTTTACCCTGGAAACACCCTCACCGAGTGCATGCACGATCCCTCCGCCTTCGTGGCCGAGAATGAGAGGTGGGACGCTCTGCTTGAAGCGGCCATCATAAATTTCGAGGTCGCTCCCGCAGATACCAACCGCTTTGGTTTGTATCAACACCTCTCCCATCTTTGGAGTTGGGACAGGTACATCCTTGACAGATAAATCATATGGACCATTCCACACCGCAGCCTTCATTTTCATACCTCAGTCTCCAGATTGTTGATACCACGGACGTGTGCACACGCGTCCCAATTATACAACTTCAAGCCGAAATGGCAACTCAAAAAATTCATCGATCACATCGGGATTCTCGACAATCAAGACTTCCGACTTTTCTGAGAGAGTGATCACCCCGTGCCAGACACCGGAGTCGAATACGATCGGTTTGGTGAGCGGGAAGCCCACGATCGATGAATGATCTTCGGGGTTTTCCGAGACGACAAGCACTGTCTCTCCGGATAGGGGTGAAAAAACTTCGGGAGTGTTTGGGTGCCTCTCGAGTCTGTCAATGCTCTTCGTAAAGTTTACAAGATAGCCCATCTGCCATCCCTGCGACGACACTGAAAAGGGAACATAGAAATCAAACATTCCGGACTGGGTCACTTCAGGCTGTTCACCTTCCTGAGGCTCAAGTATCCTGCCGTATGGCTCGAAGAGAGCAGGTTTGAGTTCAGAAATTGAGATTTTCTTCGTTTCTGTCATTTTCTGTCTCCTTTCTCATGATCTATAAATGTGAGGGCTCTGACTCATATCCGTGTGTAAGCATCCAGATTCTTGTTTCCTCCCTCGATCATACGGCAGTACTGCTTGATGAGGGAAACAGCCTTAGCCTCTCTGAGCTTGCACACATGTGCAAGCACATGGCTGACTCCCCTGGCCATATCGTTTTTGTGGAATTCACGGTCTTTCTCGAACATCTGGCCCTGTTCATCTAGCACATTAAAAAAAAATGCCGACGCAACACCAAGGCAGATTCTCGCAGGCTGTACAGCGTGTCTCCTGCAGAGGTTCACCGCACCGATGAGCCTGTCCTCAGGCCCGAGCTTCCTGTACAGATCCCGCCCTACCCTGAATATGGTGTCCCCAAGCGCCCGATTCTGAAAACGTGAGAGAAGGTCATCTATGTGTGTACCGATGTCTGTCTGGGTAAACTCATCCGGATACTCCGAGATCAATGCGCTTCCCGACTCCCACATTGCGTCCCTGGACACCTCAGAAATTTGCGCATCCGAGGCTGCTTCCCACACCCAGTGGTAGTCGGGTTTGAACACAGCGGAAACATAGCCCAGCACCGCGTGGCCCAGGTTGTGGATGTAGAGCTTCCGGTCCACATAAGCCTTGATGTTGTCCTTGAGATCCAGCTGCGGAATGCAGGGGATCTGCCCTCTGAATCCGCATCTGTCCAGTATGAGGGTGTTGTAGGCTTCTGCATATACCAGCAGAGGGTCCTTTTCACGCTCAGCTTCGCTCATGATCGGAACCATCTTTCCTATGGAAGTTTCCACAAGACCGACATGAGAATCAAAATCAAAACCCGAATGCCCGCCTGGCTCCTCATCCAGTGCCTTCCTCAAGGCATCCCTGAATACTCCTGCCGCATTCTGCATGTTCTCACAGAGGATTATATTGAGCGGTGCTCCATGACGCAC
>Ga0180438_10010065_pt1 | contig 11657 bp, 10 predicted proteins | sample SS_ome_12_FD_132455 | JGI IMG/M metagenome (GOLD analysis project Ga0180438, IMG submission 132455) | Hypersaline lake sediment archaeal communities from the Salton Sea, California, USA - SS_3_D_2 metaG | ecosystem: Environmental > Aquatic > Non-marine Saline and Alkaline > Hypersaline >...
CAGAAGGGGAGCAGCAGCGCTAAGATCAATAAGGTGTACAGGGAACTTGCACAGGAGTTCGAGGCGCTGTAGCGCCGCGGCAGGCTCTTAGTACAGCTGACGGTTCAGATTGACTATGATTTCTTCCTGGCCGACGGCTGAAGGTGACACGATCTTTCGCTTCAGCAGATCCGCGATCGTTTGTTTGAGCTCCTTTTCGCCGATGCCCAGGCGGTTGCTGGCCCAGTCGTTGAACTCGCTCAGGCTGACGCGGTGGCCTTTGAACGTGGAAATTCCCTTCTCCTGGGCAAAGGTTTTGAGCCCGTTGAAGATCTGGTTCTTCCGATTGGTGCTGACGATATTCTGAATTATGAGATTGGCTTTTCGGATCCGCTCGGAGAGGATGCGGATCATCTTCCTGGCGAAATCCGGATTGTTCTCGATCATATTGTCCAAAAGGGCTTCGTTCATAACCAGGGTACGACAGGGAGTCACGGCTATTGCCGTGGCCGAACGGGGCTTTTTCTCGATCAACGCCATCTCGCCGAAGATATCTCCTTCGTGAAAGGTGATCAGGGTCCTGGCGGTCTTCGCGGAGGTGCGCTTGCGGATCTCTACTTCCCCCTGGATGATGATAAACATCACGTCTCCCTGCTCACCCTCTTTGAACAAAACTTCCCCGGGTTCAAAGGTCTTCACATATTTCTGGTAGATATTCTTGGTAATCTTCATGAGAAGTTCCTCGAAGGACGCTGCAGCGTTTCGGCTACAAGACGGGGGTCAACCTCCCTCACGACAGTATCGCCGATTCCCCGCTGAAGCACAAGCCGAAGTTTTCCCTGCCTCTTTTTCTTATCGCTCCGCATCGCCTCTACGATTGATTCCGGAGTCAGCCGGATCCGCAGGTCGAAACCGTACATCCGAACCAGATCCCCAACAGCCTTGGTGTAGCCGGAATCGGCCAAACCGAGGCGTTCGGACAGTGCGGCTGCCTGGACCAGTCCCCAGGCCACGGCCTCTCCGTGGCTCCAGAGCTTGTATCCGGATACCGCTTCCACGGCATGGGCGAAGGTATGCCCCAGATTCAGGAATGCCCGTCTACCCGTCTCCCTGAGATCCTCCTCCACGATTCGGGCCTTCACGAGGATGCAGCGCCGAACCGTCTCTTCCATCAGGCCGGGATCCCTCTCCAAAATCCGCTCTTTTCGACTCGAAAGCATATCGAGCAAAGCCGTGTCCCCTAGCAGGGCGGTCTTGATCACCTCTCCCATGCCGGAGCGGAACTCCCGCTCCGGGAGGGACTTCAGCACCGACACGGCGATGCAAATCCGTTCTGCCGGATAGAACGTACCTGCCATATTCTTGTAGCCGCCGTAATTGATGGCGGTCTTCCCCCCGATGGCGGCATCGACCATGGCCAGCAGGCTTGTCGGAACAAGAAACAAACGGCATCCCCGCATATACAGGGAGGCTCCGAAGGCGGCCAAATCGCAGATCATGCCTCCGCCGATCCCGACGATCAAACCGTCCCGACCGAGACCGGCGTCCAGAGCCCTGCCCAGGATACGCCTTGCTCCCGACCAGCTTTTGCTCCCCTCCCCCGGTGCAAGGACGAGCCGTGCGGTTGACGGTCCTTCCTCAGCAGGCGTACCTGCTACCGAGGGTCTTCGGGCAGCTGACGGAGTACCGTCATCGGAAGACGCCCCGCCAACCGCCGCGGCACCGGCAAAGGCCGGTATCCTGGCCGTGTTTCTGTCGAACACCAGAACCACCCCGGAGTCCGCCGAAAAGCGGGACGGTTCGATCGAGGAGGTAAAATGGACGTTCGAGGTATAATCCCCGAATCGGAAGCTCAAGGGGTTATTCACGCCACCACGCCCCCCAGCGCCCGAAACATACCCACAAAGTCAGGATAGGATACTTCGGCCGCCTCGAAGCCGTGAACCGTTACTCCATCCCGAATGCCCGGGCTCAAGCATGCCGCGGCCATGGCTATGCGGTGATCGCCCTTCGGATCGATCTCAGCGCTTTTCAGGCTCTGGGGGCCTTCCACGGCAAAACCATCCTCGCTGAGCTCGATCCTCCCGCCAAGGGAGGAAAAGAGTCGGGCCACGGCTGCCAGGCGATCGCTCTCCTTGTGACGCAGTTCCCCCGCTCCCCGGATGCGGGTGATTCCCCGGGCGAACGCGCCCAGCACGGCGAGCAGGGGTACTTCGTCGATGCAGGAGGGGATCGACTCGGGCCCGACCTCCGCACCGTGCAGCGGCCCTGGCAGCACGCGGATGCTGCCCAGCGGTTCTCCCCCGCTTAGATTCTGTTCGTCCACCTCTATCCGCGCCCCCATGCGCTTCAGCGCTTCGAGAAATCCGAGCCGGCTGGGATTCAAGCCGCAATTCTCGACCAGCAACTCCTTACCGCACACGAGCGCTCCGGTGATGAAAAAGGCCGCCGAGGAGATGTCCCCCGGTACCGTCAACTCGAAGGCAGGCACCGCCTCCACCGGCTCAACCGTCAGCCATGAACCTTCCCGGTGCAGAGGCAGCCCGAGGTAGTCGAACAGCCTTTCGGTGTGATCCCGCGAATCGATGGCCCCTCCGAGCCGCACCTTCCCCCGGGCCCGCAGAGCCGCGATCATCAATGCGCTTTTCACCTGAGCGCTGGATACCTCCAGCTGGTGGTCGATCGGCAGCAGTTCGCCGGGGGCGGGGGCAAAGACCAGCGGCAAATTCCGGCCCTGGTTTCTGCCTTGAATTTCGGCACCCATCCTGCGCAGCGGCCCGACCACTCGCAGCATCGGCCGGGATCGCAGAGAGCTGTCTCCGTTGAGGACCGTCAACACCTTCTGCCCTGCCAGCAGCCCCGCCAGCAGTCTGGCCGTGGTCCCGGAGTTCCCCGCCTCCAGTACATTCTCGGGCTCTTGAAAGCCCCGCAAGCCCCTGCCCTCGATCTCGAGGATCGTTTCGCCCCCGCTCCCCCGGGTCTCCGTGATGACCACGCCCAGGGCCCCGAGGCACCTGCGGGTGGAAATGCAATCTCCCGTGTCCAGCGGATTGTGTACCCGGCTCGAACCCTCGGCCAATCCGGAAAAGATGAGCGCCCGGTGGGTAATCGATTTGTCCGCCGGCGGGACGACCCGGCCCGTCAATCCCCGGGGTGCTTGAAAGACGAGGGTCATCAACAACTACCAGTTATCCCACAGCTCCAGGATCTGCCGGGAATCTTTGAGTTTCATAATAGCCTTCTCCTGGATCTGCCGAACCCGCTCCCGCGTGATTCCCAGCAGCTTACCCGTCTCTTCCAAGGAGTGGGGGCCGTCACAGTCCAGGCCGAAACGCAGTTTTATGATCCGCATTTCTCTGGCACTAAGCTTGTGCAGAACTCGTTGGAGTGTATCTTGAAGAGTCAGGTGGAAGACGGTTTCGAAGGGCTCGTCGTATTGCCGATCCCCGATCAGGTCGACGAGCTTGGTACTCTGGTCTGCGTCCACCGGCAGGTCCAGAGAGGTGGTCTCCTGGCTGAGCTTATGAACCAGGATGATCTTCTTCACGTCCGTATGCATGTAGCGGGCCAATTCCTCCGCGGAAGGATTTCGACCTAGCTCTTGGGTAAGGTGCTTGGCAACCATATAACATTTTTTAATCGTATTGAGCATGTGTATCGGAATGCGGATCATCCGCCCTTTATCCGCCAAGGCTTTGATAATCGCCTGCTTGATCCACCAGGTACCGTAGGTGGTAAAGCGGCACCCCCTCTTGTAGTCGAATCGCTCGACGGCTTCTATCAATCCGATATTCCCTTCATCGATCAGGTCGAGCAGAGAAAGACCCCGGTACTGAAATTTCTTGGCAATGGCAACCACCAGGCGGACATTGCCGTTGATCATCCTGTACTTGGCGCCCACCAGGCGGCTTTCGAGTTTTTGACGCTTTCCCCGGTATATTTTTTCGCGAATAATACCCTTCCCGTGTCTTTTGTGCAGCCGCTGGAGGGACATTCTGCACCTCTCGATCTCCCGTCCGATGGCCTGTTCTTGCTCTGCCGATAAAAGGGTATAACGGGAGATCTGTTTGAGATACAGAGCCAGGGGATCCAGCTCTGTGGTGGACTCTTTTACCGGGAAAGGTTCCTCCCTGCCGGGATTCTTTCCCTTATCACCTTTGAGAATGTGCCCATCCTCCACGCTTTCAACTTCGCGGAGCCAGCGAGGGGTCTACGGGTTTGCCATTCCGATACACGAGAAAGTACAATTGAGGGACACCCTGGTGGACGTTTTTTCCCAATCGTCCGATTTCGGCTCCTGGTACAACCGTATCCCCCACAGTGACCAGGGTTTCCTCGTTTCCCGCGTACACGTAAGTATAGCCGTTTTTGCCTTCTATGAGTATTACCCGGCTGAACCCCCTATACGGACCGGCCCAGATCACCCGACCGGAGGAAACCGATACCACGGCATCTCCCAAGCTCCCGTAGATCAGTGCTCCCGTGATCCGGCCGCTCAAGGATTCCCTTGTTCCCGGATGGGGCCAGAGCAGATCGGACTTTCGGCCGGAGGCCGTCCCCTCGCTTTTCCCGCCGTCTTCGGCCACGGCGGGCACGGTAGCCGAGCCGGGAAGGTAGAGCACCGTGCCGATCCTGAGGGCCGAGGAATCGGAGATTCCGTTGAAATCCATCAAGGTTTTGAGATCGACGCCGTACTTTCTGGAAATGCTGTAGAGGGTGTCCCCTTTTTCGACCGTATAGCGGGGGGGAATCTTGATGCGCGTGCCTTCCCGAAGGGAGCTGGGATCTGCGATCCCGTTGTACGTCTGAAGTATGCCTACCGGAACATCGAATTTCCGGGAAATTCGATACAGGGTCTCTCCTTTTTTCAAGGTGTAGCTCTCATTGGCAGCAGGGATGAGGCAGGGAATCAGCAGGAACAGAAGAACAAGCACCGCCTGTTGCGCTATCAGGAGGCGTGATGCTCTGGGTACGGATGGTTGTGCCGCTGCCATAATAAAAGAGTAACCCAAAACTTATCTTCGGCTTTACCGTGGAAAAACTCAACAGCCTTTATTTTCTTGCAAATGTCGCCGGGCCGTTCTAAAATAGAGTTACTGCTCGCTTCGGGTCATGACTCGGCACCAGCGGCAGGTTTACACATCTTGAGTCCAGGCTTCCTCGGTGGGTGCCGACCCAAACGACAGCCCGAAAGCGGTATATGTGAGAGGAGAGGAGGCCATGGACTTAGAACAAAAGCTAAACAACGGAGATTTTGTAACTCTGACGGAGTTCATACCGCCCAAGGGCACGGATGTATCGGCCATGGTCGAAAACGCAGAGCGAATCCGAGGTTCCATGGATGCCCTGGTAATCCCCGATATGAACGGTGCCGTTATGCGCATGAGCGCTCTCGGGGCGGCCGCCATACTTCAACGACGGGGGTTTCAGGCGGTAATGGAGATGAACTGCCGGGATCGCAATCGCCTCGCCCTGCAGGCGGATCTGCTCGCGGCCGCTGCACTGGACATCACAAAGGTCATCGTAACGGCCGGGGACGACCTGGCGGCGGGAGACCACCCGGAGGCCAAAGCCGTTTTTGACGCAGATATGCTTGTGCTGCTGGAGGCGATTGCCGGCCTGCAGCAGGGAAAGGACATGGCCGGCAGAGCGCTTCAGGGATCTCCGAAGTTCCTCGTCGGCACGACGACCAAGGCAACCTTGAAAGGCAAACAACTGAAGGCCGAGGTGGAGTTGGTCCGCAAGCAGGCGCAGAGAGGAGCCGCCTACTTCGTGACTCCCCCGCTGTTCGATATCTCCGCTATCGAACCTTTTCTGCAATTGATCGACGGAGAGGGAATAAAAATCATTCCCAAGGTACTTTTGTTGAAATCCCTCGGCATGGCCCGCTACATCGATGCCCATAATGATCTCATCGATATTCCCCCGTCAATAATCGAACGGATCGAGGATGCCGAGGACATCCCTCGCGAGCTCATGCGCATAGCAACCGAGACGATCGCTGCCTTGAAGGAACGGGGTTTCAGTGGTGTTCTGCTTTCCACGGCAGGCTGGGAGCGCAGACTTCCCGAAATACTCGGAGTACAGCTGAAAGACACCTTTCAGCGCAACTAAAGAGGTGCAAGGAGGGTACTTATGAACGCAAAAAAAAGAGTGCTTGTTGTCGATGATGAACCGGACTTCGTTGCCGTGGTCAAACGCAACCTCGAGGAGGAGGGTTTCGAGGTAGATGAGGCTTACGACGGAGATGAAGGCCTGAAACGAGTACGGGCGAACCCCCCGGACGCCATAGTTCTGGATGTTATGATGCCGGAAAAAGACGGTTATGCCGTATGCGCCGAATTGAAAGCGGACCCGCAATACGCCGACATCCCGGTTGTCCTGTTGACCGCCGTCGCCTCCCAGGTACCTTCCACCCGCTACACCCACTACAGCGGGATGACCATGGACGCGGATGACTACCTCGCGAAACCCGCCTCGGCCGAACAAATTCTCAAAAGCCTGAAAAAGCTCCTCAAGCTTTGAGCCGGGGTGAGAACAATGGAGCGAGAAGAGCAACAAGGGCAAGTACTCGTTATCGGCAGTGAACAGCAATTTCGAAAATCCGTAGCGTCCATCCTCGGTATCAATTTCACGGTACTCGAAGCTTCCACGGAGTCTGAAGGGCTGGAAACGGCCCGCACGGAGCGTCCCCTGGCGATTGTGCTGGGATATCTGGAGCCGAGGGGAACGTCGTTCAATCTTCACGCGAAACTGCGGGATGGGTGGATCACCAAACACATTCCCCTGGTCGTCGTCGATGTGTTCGAAGGGGGACGGCGGCACAAAACATGGACCAATGAAGAAGCCATGCAGATGGAGGCGGAGGACTACATCTCGATTTCCACGAAGGAGGGGGAAGATATCCGTCCCCAGCTGGCCGCATACGGACTACTCAAGACAATAGACGCGAAACTGCACCGCACCTCGAACCTGCTCAAGGAGGCTATTCTGGATCCGGATGTCTTCTGCGTGACTTGGGAACAGATTCCCGGCAGAGGCGCTTTCGAAATCCAGCAGGAAATAGTGATCGACAATGTCAGGATAGCTGCCAGAAGCGGCAAAGTCCATGCGGTAAGCGTGACGGACAACCCGGGTGGGAATCCGGCGCTGTCAACGGAGATGCTCTGCGCCCAGATCAAGAAGGCCGACATGGAACCGCTTGTTCATCTTGCCTGCCGGGACAAGAACAGAAACGAGATAGAGAGCATGCTCTACGGTCTGGCTGCCGAGGGGGTTCGGAATATCCTCATTCTATCGGGGGACTACCCCTCTGCGGATGGTTTTGAGGGTATGCCCAAACCGGTTTTCGATATCGACCCGGTGAATGCCCTGCACCTGGTCGGTGAGATGAACCGCGGGCTGGAGCACAAGCTGCTAAACAAAACCGTTACCCTGGCTCCTACGAATTTCTATGCGGGGGTATGTGTTTCCCCGTTCAAAAAAATGGAATCCGAGCTGGTCGGGCAATACGCCAAGTTGAAGAAGAAGATCGACAGCGGCGCCGGATTTATCATCACCCAGGTAGGCTACGATGTGAGAAAGCTTCACGAGGTGCTGCAATGGTTGCGAGTTCACGACTACTCGGTACCCGTGCTGGCGAATGTCTATGTCCTGCCTTACGGAGTGGCCAAATTCATGAACAGAAACGGCGTGCCCGGGTGTGTGGTTCCGGACAAGCTTGTTGCCGAGCTGGGAGAGGAAGCCAAAGCGGAGGACAAGGGGCGGTCTGCCCGCCTCCTGAGAGCGGCAAAGCAGTACGCCCTGGCCAAGGGCATGGGGTGCGCCGGTGCCCATATCGGCGGTCACGGCGTTACCTACGAAATGCTGGAGTACATAGTCGACAAGGGCGAACAGTTGTCACGCAACTGGCAGGACCTGGTAGGAGAGTTCGACTATCCCCAGACCGGGGGCTTCTACTACTTCGAAAAGGATGAAAAGACCGGCCTCTGCGCGGAGAAGCAGGCTCCCAGAACCGCCAGGCATCCGGTGCCCCTGGCGTACCGGCTTTCCCGGCTGGCACACTCACTCATGTTCAATGAGAAACGTTGGTACTTCAAGATGTTCCAGCGCTTCGCCGCGCGGGTGAACTCGTCTCCCAGGGCGACAAAATTCTTCTTTTTCTTCGAACACATAGCCAAGGTGGCGATGTTCGGATGCATGAACTGCGGCGACTGCGCCCTGTTCGACGTCGCCTATGTTTGCCCCATGTCTCAGTGTCCGAAACAGCAGAGGAACGGTCCCTGCGGCGGCAGCTATGAGGGGTGGTGCGAGGTTCATCCCAACGAAAAAAAATGCGTCTGGGTACAGGCCTATGAGAGATTGAAACCCTTCAAAGAGGAGATTCCCGACTACGTCGTCAAACCGTGCAACTGGAATCTCCTGGAAAGCTCCTCATGGCTCAACTTCTACTTGGGACGGGATCACACGGCCAAACGGTTGGGGATCACACCTCCCCGCCGTAAAACCGAGAAGGGGGGTGCCGCTAAGACCTAGAGCCGGTATTGTCGGTCGGGAGAACGACCGTAAAGGTGCTCCCCTTGCCCTCTGCGCTCTTTACGCGAATCGTCCCCCCCATTTTTTCGAGCAGCTCCTTGACAATCGGTAGCCCCAGCCCTGTTCCGCTGATGTATCTCGTTTTTTCATCTTTGACCCGGTAAAACCTGTCAAAGATCCGTTCCAGGTGCCGGGCGTCGATTCCCATTCCGTTGTCTATGACCGCAACGGAAACCTTATCCTTCAGGCGCTTCACCTTTACCCGAATCTTCCCCCCATCCTGGGTGTAGTTGATGGCATTGCTGATCAGGTTGCCGAAGATGCTCTCCAGAGCAAAGGGATCGGCAACAAGCTCCGGAAGCGGTTCGGAGGGCAGCTGCAGGGAAAGATCTTGCCCGCGCTTTTGAGCCTTCGTAGCGAGAAAGCTCACGATTTTTTCGAGCATCTCGTCTATTCGAAGAACTTTGGGGTTGGAATAGCTGGTACCGGATTCGATTCGCGACAGGTCGAGCAGATCCCCCACCAGGGCAATCAAATCATGGGTTTTATCGAAGGCCCGGGAGAGTATGGGGAGGTCATCCGTGGTCGATCCATTGTTGAGATCCCGTATGACCAGGGCAAGCTGTTCGTGGATCGTGGAAAGGGGCGATCGGAGCTCGTGGGAGACTTCGGCTACGAACTCGGATTTCACCCTGTCCAGGGCTCTCAGTGCGGTGATGTCCGACAGCGTCATCACCGCACCCAGGCGGTTGCCCCCCTCACCGACGATGGGACGTCCCTTGGCCAGAAGGCTTTTGCCGCTTGGCAACTCTATCTCACAAGCGGCGATCCTGTCCTTCTCCCCCTGCTTTCCCCGGGAAATCTCTGTGACCAGGCGGCAGAAGCCCTCGTCCTTCACGTAGGCCTCGATTCCGGCTCCGGGCTGCGCTGCCTGATTCAAATCCAGCTGCTGGCGGAAAGCCGGATTCATCAGGACCACCTTGCTCTCGGCGTTTGTCACCACCACCCCCGTGGGCAGTGATTCGATGATCGTACGAGTACGGCTTTTCTCATTTCCCAGGTCGGCCAATGTTCTCTGGCGTTCCAAATCCAGTTTTATCGCCTCGGAGGTCAGGCGTATCTTCTCGTGGGCTCTGCGGATCACGATCCGCAGCTGATCCGGTTCGAACGGTTTGGGAATGAAGTCATAAGCACCCAGCTTCATGGCCTCTATGGCAAGCTCCACGGTCGCATAGCCGGTAATCACGATTACCAGAATCCCGGCGTTGAACTCTCGAATCTCCTCCAGGATCTCCATACCGTCGACACCGGGCATCTTCAGATCCAGAAGCACTATGGATACGGGGTCCCGTTTGACTATCTCCATCGCCGCCTCCCCGCCATCGGCGGTCAGGACCTGATAACCCATTCGCGAGAGGATGCGTTCGCACCCCTCCCGCGTGTCGGCCTCGTCATCTACCACGAGTATGAGAATATTGTCAGTCTGAAACGGTGACATGATCCTCGCCTTGAGTCAAAGGAAGCTCGACCACGAAGGTCGCGCCTCCGCCGGGATTGTTCCTGACAGTGATGTTGCCTTGATGATTCTGGACGATCCCGTAGGCCACGCTCAAACCCAGGCCGGTTCCCTTGCCGTGTTCCTTGGTGGTGAAAAAAGGATCAAAGATCCGGGGTATCACATCTTCGGGAACCCCCGGGCCGGTATCCGATATCTCGAAACAAACACTCCTTCCCGAACGCGATCGATGGGATTTGACGGTGAGCTTGCCCGACCCCTCCATGGCCTCGGCTGCGTTGATGATCAGGTTCATGAACACGTGGTAGATCTGTTGGATATCTACGGGCACCTTGGGCAGCCCGGGACTGAAGGCTTTCTCGATCTCGATGTTGTGGAATATGGCCTGGCTCTGCAGCAGGAAGATCGTTCGGGAGACGGCCCTGTTGAGATTCTGAGGCTTTATCTCCTGGCGGGTCTGGCGGGCAAACTCGAGCAGCTCCTTGACGATGTCCCGGCAGCGCTCGGCATCTTTGAAGATCCGCATGAGATCTTTCTTTACATCTCTGTCCAGATCGTGTTCCTCCATCACGATTCTGGTGAACAGAGTTATACCGTTCAACGGATTGTTGAGCTGGTGAGCCACACCTGCGGCCAATTTGCCCAGGGAGGCGAGTTTTTCTGCCTGGAGCAGCTGCATTTGGGTCGCCTCCAACTCCCTCTTGATCTCCAGATCCTCCCTGAGATCGTGAAAAAAACCTATGGTCGCGACTTCCCTCCCCTTGTCGTAGATGATGGATGCGTTCAGGCTGATCGGGACGATCGCCCCGCTCTTCATACGCAGGCTAACCTCGCAGGTTTTCAGTTTTCCCTTTTCCCCGCATTCCTTGCTGCGCAGCTTTCTCATGACAATCCGGGCATCATCGCCGGGATAAATATCCCTGATGTTAAGATTCTCCAGAGCCTCCTTCGGCGTGTAGCCCAGCAGCTGCGATGCGGCGTCGTTGAAGATGAGGATTTTTCCGTTCATGTCGGCGGCGATGACACCGTCGACCGCACTGAGTATCAGACTGCGAAGAAAAGCATTTGAGTGTTCTAGAAGCGTAGTATCAGGGTTACGGACTTTCGCCCTGGCCATACAAGTTTTGAACGGTTATCGAAGTAGACTCGGGCTGGGCGGATTTGAACCGCCGGCCTCTCGGTCCCGACCCGGCTAGAATGTTCGCCCACCAAAATCCCATGTGTATTGTCTATACTATTCCATTCGATCTACGCCTTCAAGAGAAGGTTTTTCACCATTTGGTCGAAAAACGGTCGAATTTTATACGGTTATAGAGCGGCAATCACAACAGCCAGAATCAGCGCGAGGATCCCGCCTCCCGCACTCGTCGACGAAACCGAAAGTAAGTGGACATTTTGTCTCTTGACTCGGGCAAGCCTTATACGGGTTAGGCATGATTGGATTTACCCCACTTTCTGAGTCGCCCGGTAATCCCCTTATCACCGCGGCATCAGCGCGAACACACCCCAGCCCAGGTATTCACGCGTGTAAGCGGCGTAGCGCTCGGGTTCCGAAGTCAGTTTGGCTCGAACATCTTTCGCGAACTCGTCGTCGGGATTGGCTTCAAGCCATCGGCGCATGGTGAGC
>Ga0180438_10010067_pt1 | contig 11656 bp, 16 predicted proteins | sample SS_ome_12_FD_132455 | JGI IMG/M metagenome (GOLD analysis project Ga0180438, IMG submission 132455) | Hypersaline lake sediment archaeal communities from the Salton Sea, California, USA - SS_3_D_2 metaG | ecosystem: Environmental > Aquatic > Non-marine Saline and Alkaline > Hypersaline >...
AGCACAATTTAGTATAGACAGAATTGTTGTACAAGATTTACCATAAGGAAAAAAAATGAGTATACAAAAAATTGATGATTATAATTATAATTTACAATTTCTAATACAACAATATAAAGACAAAGAAAAGTTTAGAAAAATAGTTGAAGCTATGAATGCTAAGGCTGATGAATTAGAAACTGCTATATTTGAGATAAGAGATAATTTTACAATAGATACTGCTAAGGGCGTTCAATTAGATATAATTGGTGAAATATTAGGATTAGAGAGAGATGGACGGGATGACGAGAGTTATAGAACGTTACTTAAAGTAAAAGCCGAAATAAATAAGAGTGCAGCTACACCTGAGGCTCTAATAAAAACAGCTACCGCATTATATAATGCTACAGATGTTCAATACGTTCCGATATATCCAGCTAAAGTTCAATTGTGGACTGATGGAGATATCGGCGTATATTTGATGTTTGATATGGAGTTGGATGATGGTGGATTGATGGAATTGGATGATGGTGGTATATTAGAATTACAACAGCCTGATGAGATTGCTGAAGATTTATTATTTGAAGTTTTACCGTCTGGCGTTGGTTTAATTTTAGCTGATACTTTAATATTGGATGATGATGGATTTTTATATTTAGATGATGGTGGATTTATGATTTTAAGCCCAAGTTAATAAATAAAGGAGTAAAAAAATGGCAAATAGAACATTAAGTGATATGCCTCCTACAACAACCCCAACAGGAGCAGATATATTACACAATAGGCAAAGTCTAACAGATAAATCTATAACAATGGATAAAATAAGTGAATATGTTATTACTAATTCTGCATATAGTCCTGTAGTAACAGGTATAACAGGCACCAGTTATGTAATACCAAGTACATCCAGAAGACAAATAATAATAGCTACTATAAGTGCTGATTGTGCTTTGACTTATCCAGGTAGTTATGGAGATGGATTCGAAATTACTATAATTAACGATGCAGCTAGTAGTGCAAATGTAACAGGACACCCAAACGGAAAAGTAACTACACCAGGAGAGGAAATAACATTTTTTTGGAATGGTACTGCATGGGAAGAAAGAACTTATAGACCATTAAAAGAATCAATGTTACTCGGTACTGGAGAAAGATTAGATGTTGTACAAAATGGAAATAACCCCCCCACAGTAAAGCAATATAGTCGTTTTAGATTTGTTAATAGTAATGATATTATATATGATATAATAGAAACTAGTGATAGAACTTTTACATGGGGGTCTGGGGGCTTTCCTAGTATTAGTGACGGTACTTGGTATTTGTTTTGCGATGGAAATACTAATAGTATTGATAATAATATTGATACTGGTAGTTATGGGGCTAGTACTGATGCACCTACTTTAGATGAGGTTAGAGGCGGTTATTATAATTCTAGTGATGAAAAGTGTATAGCTGAGTTCGTTGTGGCTAGTTCTGTTGTAACTAGCGTTACTCCTTTATTATATAATTTTCCTCAAAAATATAGTTTTCCAATTGAAGATGGAGCACCTGGTGAATTTATGCAAACTGATGGTAATGGAACTTTAAGTTTTGCTGATCCTACTGTTAGTGATGATGTTATTGGAAGGCTTTATGTTACTGGAGGAAATGTAACATTAAATCAAAGCATAATTTTTGGTACATCTATAAGTCAACAAAATTTAGGGGCTATAAGTGGATTAACTGCTGATGCTTGGTATTTTGTTGTTATTAGAGAGGATACTTTAGCTGTAAGTTTACAAGCTTTAAGTACACTAACTCCAACAATTCCAGCAACATGGTCACCAACCCTAGCAACAGATCAATTAGATTTGGAAACTATGTTCGAAATTACAAAAAATTATACAAGATATCAAGTTGGAGGCAATTGGTATAGAGTATTATGGACATTTTATACAGATAGTACTCCAAGCAGTATATTTGCAAAAATGAAGGCTCCAAGTTTAAGTCAAAATTATTTAGACACTGAAGGTTTTAATGTCGCCGGACAGACAATTACATATACATCTGCTTCCGCAACAACTACGAATTATTTATATGCGCACTCTTGGTATTCAAAAGCTACCACAAATATTGATAAGATGTTAATTGGAATGGCTGCTTTTACTGGTGGAACTTTAGGAATAGTTGGTATATATGCAGATAATGGTGCATATTATCCAGGAACGAAAATTGCAGAAACAGCTGAACTTACATTAACAACACCTAATACACGAAATGAAGTAATAAGAGACCTTATTGAATCAATAATGTTAGTAGAGGGGAAAAGATATTGGTTAGCATTTGCTTTTAATGCTTCTGTTAGTGTTTATGAGTCTGAAGCTACTGCCACTACAAATCATGCTTATGCAATACCACGTGTTTATGATAGTACTTTACCTGCAACATTTCCAGGAGGAGCTGGTGCAACTTCAAGAAAATGTTTAATGGCAATAAGCGGACAAGGATAATATTTTGGAATTTGAAAAATTTGATATTATAAGATATATACAAGAAATAGGATTTTTTAATACAATAATATTGTTGATAATAATTTTAATTATTTATTTAATAGTGAAATATTTTTCTAAATATTTAGATAAATTTTTATATTTTAAACAAAATAAACAAAAAATTGCAGAAGAAGAACATAAAAAATTAATTGAAAAAGAAAAATTAGAAATACAAAAATTGATGCTTGATGAAATTAAAATGGCCATGAGAACATTTAGTGAGGCCAGTTATTTTATGCGTATTACTGCAGAAAAATTACAAATTAGTGTAGAAAAAGATAAATATATAATATTAGCTAATAGTTATGTTGGTAAAGATGAATGCTATATGGTTAAATTAAAAAGAAGGATAATGATATTTTTTGAATCTAATAAAAATTATAGTGAATTCAAAAATGTAAAAGAAGAACTTGTACCATTATACTATGATACAGTTTTTCCAAGACTAAATAAATTTATATTCCAAAGTCCAAGAGATTATGAAATATTAAAAGATAAAAGTAGAAATACAATAATGGATTTTTTAGATACGATTGAAGAATATGCTATGAGTAATAATTTTGGAGGGGCTGAAGCATATATGAAAGGAAAATTTGGATTATTACATGTAGCTACTGAATTAGTAAATCATCTAATTAATTATTATAATGTAGTTATTGAAAGTAAATATGATATATCTTATTTAGAAAAGAGTATAAAATGATAGAAAATGATAATTGTAGTGTTTTTTATTTAAAAAAATGGAATGCTGTTATGCAAACTTGGAGAGATGAATTAAATCAAAATAATTTTAAAGAAGCTATAAACGAAACTATAAAAATAATAAAAGAAAGAGGAGCTAAATATATAATTAGTGATGTTAAGGATTCTTATATGGCTTCAGATGTACAAATACATTGGTTATTGGATGAGATCGACATTCAATTACTTGAATTAAAATTAGAAATGATAATATTTATTGTGAGAGGCATAGGGTTTACAAAATTAGGAATACAAAAATATCAAGAATTAAGCCAAATAACTATAGAGATAGTAAGAAGTATGAAACTTGCCGAAGAACTATTATGGCACCAAGGTGTAAAACCTTTCGGAGATGAATAATAGGAGTTGTAATGGTATATGTTATTATTTTTATAATTATATTAACTATAATTGCAGTTGTTTTATTATATAAGCGATAAATACACCCTTTCCACAGTTTCTATAACATTATATCCGTTTACAGAAATTTCAGTTTCAACATCAATTACTTCATATTTATGATTTTTAACGTTTTTATTTATACAAGAAATAAAATTTAATTTTTGTCCAATATTTAAAGGGTGATAAGGACACATTTTAAAATTAACTGAACCAATTTCCTCATCATTTGCATAATAAATCCTGATCATTTTGTCCTCCTAAAATATAAATATATAGTTGTACCTTTTTTTAATTTAGTATTTATTAACATTTTGCCATTTAATTCATTCATCGTCTCTTGCACATTAATTATCCCTAATCCAGTACCTTGTTTTTTTGTAGTTTTGCCAGCTCTATATTTTTTACAATTTATACATTTTTTATCTGAACATTTATTACATATTTTATTTCCATCGCCCCAGTCTTTTATTTTCAAAACATTATATTTATCTTCTTCAATAGTTTCTATTACTATTTTTTTTGCATTAGCTTGTATTGAATTTATAATTATATTATTAATCATATAAAAAATTATTATATATATTCCATTTACTATAATAATATGATTATCTTTTATAATAATATTGATATCACTATTTTTTTTATCAAGCATAAAACTATTTTTAATTTTTCTTATTATTTCATTTATTGAAACTTTATTCGGAATTAAATTATTAGAAGTTATTCTGTCGGTCGCATCCCTAACTTTAAATATTACATCATCAACCAATGCAGTTCTCATTCTAAGGTGTTCAATTATATCATCATCTTGTGACAAAGAATCATCTAGCGCAGTTATTTTATATAATGAATTTTTAATATTATGCATTAACATTGCTGATTGTTTGCCTATACTAATTAATACCTGATCTTGTAATAATATTTGATTTATAATTTTTTGTTCAAAATAATAAGCGCCATTAAATAATATAAAAACTCCAACTGAAGTTATTATTTTATTTATTATTTGAAAAAATGATTCATCGAATTTATTGAAAAATATAATTTTTACAAACAATAAAAAACAATATATTATAAAAATAATTATTAAATTAAAAATTAAATTTTTCTTTACAATATGATATTTTATAAAATATGTGCTTACTAATGTCAAAAAAAGTACATCGTGAAAATCACCCAATAAAGTTTCATAAACACTCAAAATAAGTATGAACATAAAACACAATAATTGTATAATTTGCATGTATTTATTAATAAAAAATATAGTCATGAATAATATTATACAACAAATATATAACAAAATAACATGACTATATAAATGAGTAAATTTTAATTTGTTGATTATTATTCTAAATAGATTATTAGTTGCTATTATAAATAAAATCGAAGTAACTAATATTCCTACTAAAACTTGCATTCTTTTATGAATATCATCATAATCAACATTTAAATTCATTTAATTCCACCATTTTTTTGGAGCCATATCTGGTGGAATTATTGTATCTAATAATGAGTTTGGTAATCTTTTTGCTATCTGTAATAATCTTTTTTCTTCAACATCCATATCCATTGTAATTTTAGGATATTTTTGTTTGTCTTTTTTATAACTTCCAATAGACACCATTCCCAAAACACTCATCCCCTTATCAACAATAAATTTATTACCATTATAACCTAAATAAATTATCTCTAAAGGTCTTAAGCGAATTAAAGCATCATAACTCTTATCAGTAGTTAGAGGAAATAAATCTGGATTATTTAATTCACTTAAAAATGTTGATAAAGCTAAACAAGCACATTCCTTAGCATCATCACATTCAGCAGCAAAAGCCAAAGCAACAATATATTGCTGTACTTCGCTATTTTTATCACCTCCTACTAACAAAATAATGTCTTTTAATTCTTTTTTACTTAATTTCATATCTTCTCCTTAAAAAATTATATTTCATTAAATATATACACAAAAATAATAAAAACAATAATAATCAAAAATTGTAATAAATATTGCACAATTATTTCCTTATAAAATAAACTCCAGAAACATGCAAAACTGGAGTAGGGGGGGAGGCAATATCATTATATTACCATTTTGCATGTTTTTTTATCTCCTCTATTTTTTAAAATTTTTTATAATCTCATCTACAATACAAAAACCTGGATTTTTATAAAAATTACAATTAGGAGGTTTAAATTTACTAAATTTACAAAAATTACCATTTTTATAAATACAATTTTTTAAAATAGAAGGACTATTGATTTTTTGTACTGTGCTCATTTTTTACTCCTCTTAAAAAAAATACTATACTAAAACAAATAGGACATATTAAATCTATAAATATAGCAGGAAATAAATATAACCAAAATTGAAATATATAATCTTTAATTTTAAATATAGTCTCTAACCATTTAAAAAAATCAACTTCTTCTTTTTTATCTAAATTTAAACCTTTATTTAACATACTTATTTTTTTATTTTTTAATTCAGTTAATTTAATTGACATTTCTTTTAAATCTTTATTTTTTAAATAAATTCTATAATTTATATCTTTATATTGTTTTTTATTTTCTTCATAATTATCTATAGAATTTAAAAATTGTAATAATTTAGTTCGTTCAATTCTTTTTGCTTTTATTTCAGTTTCAGTTTCATTTATTTGTTTATCTATTTCATTAAGTATAATTAATTTATTATTAGCTTCAATATCATAATTTTTAATTTTAGTTTTTAACATTTCTTTTTGCTGTCCTGCTAATGTGCTAGACATACTGAATAATGTAGTAATTATCCATAAAAAAATAAATAAACTGCTTATTATATATTTTTTATTATTCACAAAATATATAATTAATTCAAAACTGATTATTAAAAATCCAACAATAGCAAAACTAAATAATATAGAATTAGGAATATTTAATAAATTTCTAAACCATTTATAACTATAAATAATACTAATATAAAATGTAATAAATCCAATAATAGCACAAAATATTTTAAATATTAAAATAGCTTTGTTTAATTGTATTTTTTTTGTTTTCTTTTTATTTATCTTTATTTCTTTAACATCATTATCTTTTTCTTAAGCATTTCTGGTAAATAATAATGGCTTACTTTTCTTATAATTAAATTTCTATGCTCTAAATTTCTTAATAATTCTATCAATTTATATCTTTGTACATCTAAATGTTTTCGCATATTATTGAAGGATGGAAAATCTTTATATTTTTTGTAATATAATTTTATGTATCTATATAATTTTTTTATAGGGCTCATTGGATTATCTGGATGTGTGTTGTGATTAGTATTAGAGCCATTAACTATAAATTTATTATTTTTCATATTTATTACCACACAATGGACAAATATTCGGCATAATTTCATCTAATTTATTTTTTAGATTTTTAATTTTATTAGTTTTTTTATCAATAGATTCTTGTACTGATTTTATGTTAATTATCATATTATTTAATATTTCATTTTTCTTTTTTTGTTTTTTATGATTATCAGCATCTTTAAATAATATGTCTACTTTATTTTTTATTTTTAATATTTTATTTATTTCTTTTATTTCTTCATCTATATTTTTTAATGATATTATTGTATTGAAAAATTTTTTATTTTTATCTTCTTCTTTTAAATAATTATTGTATTTAATATTTAATTTATTAAATTCTTTAATTGCTTTTTCTAACCAATTTAAATTGTTTATTTTATTAGTATAATCTTCAACTTGTTCTTTTAATATTTTTTCTTCATTTTTATATTCTCTTTTCATTTTCTCAGCATCAAACAAAGCCTCATCAATAACATCAAATTTAATTATTTTATTTATATACTTACTAATTTCACCAGGACTCTTGCTGAGTAAAAAAGGAGGGTCTAATTGATATTGAATATTGATGGGATTAAATAATGTAATATTATTAACATCATCAGGCACATCAGCACCAAAAGCTTTATAAGTTTTTTTATCTATAATATATTTATTTTCTTTTTTAGATTTTATTTTTTTTATTTTATTATCATTTATTTTTAATTCTACTATAATTTTATCTTTATTAAATTGTATAAAACTATCTCCAGCAGGTCTATTTTTTAGCAACCAATTTAAAGCTCTTATAATCGCAGTTTTACCAGAATCGCTCTTACCAACAATAACATTTATATTTTTATGAAAGCTTAAATTAGTATTTTCATGACTTTGAAAATTTTTAATATTTAAATTAGAAATCATTTTTTAACTCCCTTATTAAATATTCAAAAGTTTTCCAATCCATAATTGCTATTGGTTCTTTGTGATTTTTTTTATGTACTAATAACCAGAATTTATTTTTCTGATTACTTTTTGCTTGTCCTATGGCTTCATATAGATTTAATTTTTCTGTATTTTTACATTCAACACTAAAAGGAAATTTTTTATTTAAATCACCCCTCAAAACTACATCAGTTCCACTTTGCCCCATTTCTCTACTATGTATAGCGCAATTATCATCTTCTTGATCATAATTTAGGTCAAAAATATCAGCAATCCTAGAACAGATATATTTTTGTAATTTTCTACCTTTCGCTTTTCGACTGCTAGTTTTCATTAAATTTATTCCTTAAAAATTAATATTTTTTCTTTCTTTCGTTTGGGGAAATAGAGTCTTCAATTTTATTCCATTTTTCTATTACTCTTTTTTTTAATTCTTCTTCCAAATTATTTTCTTCTATATAATTAACTAATCCAGATACAGTATATTCATTATTATCCCATTCAACTTTTTCTCTTTTACTTTTTAATTTTCCTATTTTATCAATTAAATCATATAGATAATTTATGTTACTAGTAACATCATCAATTCCATAATCGAACAATATATCAAAAAAACATTCTCTAAAAGGCTTCCAACATTTATTTTTAGTAATGCGAGCCTTAACTCTAATACCAATAGCACGATCCATTTTAATCATTTTTGCTGTTTCAGCTAGCCATATAGCTTGACTAGCGTAAAAATCTAGAGCTTTACCACCTGATCTAGTATATTTAGCGCCAAACATAACTCCAATATTTTCTCTTACTTGACTAATAATTAGTAAGCTACATTTCTTTTTACGCATATATTTGACCATTTCCCTAAAATATTGACCTGATTTTTTTTGTTTAGCCATGTTATAATCACCAGTTTCTTTTTTACCGTCTTCATGTTTTTTTCTATTTTCAACAATTTTTTCGTTCTCAGCTAAACTACCAATAGCATCAAAACTATCCAACACGTAAATCATTTTTTCATCATCTTTTAATTTATTTATATTTTTATTAAAATTAAGATCAAAATCTTCAATAGTATTGCTGCGTGGAAAATCTTCATCAAAAAATTCAACTCCATACATTTCTTCAGTATTAAAATTAAATGCAGCTTCAGCATCATCATAAATAATTTTTAATTTACTATTCATGTCTAATTTATTTTTAGCTAAACATTCTACAGTTAATAAGGTTTTACCAGAGCTTTTATCTCCGATAATATTTATCAAAGCTCCTTGAGCAAACCCACCTCCTAGAGCAAGATCAAGGAGAGTACATCCAGTATTAAAAAATTTGACGATTTGTTCTGGATTATCTTTTTTTGATCTTGCTCTTTTCTTTATCTGTTTAGTCAATGCACTACTCATTAGTTTTCCCTTCTAAAAATTTTTCAAGATATTCTTCATCAATGTACCATTTATTACCAATTTTTTTCCCACCATTTTCTTTTATAAATCTATTGATAGGAATTTTACTGATATAAACATTCATTTTTTCTAATCTATCTTTAAATTCATTACTTGTTATTAACATAATCTAATCCTTATTTTTTTCTTTTCTCAGCAGCACACCATCCCCATAAATCTTCATCGCATTCATCACACTCGTCCTCAGAATCATGATCAGCGCCAAATGAATAACCATATGGACATTTTGGTTTTTTCTTGCTTGTTAATTTTTCTCTTTTTCTTTTAGGTTTTTCTTCTTCGTCATCATCTTCATCATCAATTTCTTTATGATTTTTTTTCTTTGATTTATTTTTTCTTTTTTTAGGTAAATCTTCTTCTTCATCATCTTCTTCGATTTCATTGTCATCTTCATCATCAATTTCTTCATCATCAATTTCTTCATCATCAATTTCTTCATCATCAATTTCTTCATCATCATCTTTTATATTAGCTGAATGAAAATAATTTTTTAACTCATCATAAGTATACACAGTTAATAATTCTTCAAGTGAAACAGCTTCATCCAATTCTTCATCTGTTATTTCTTCTTCTCTATCTAAAAATCTAAACCTTTTGAATCTATCATTCCAAACACCGCTGTCGGTAAATTTGATAGTCTTGCCATCATCAGGATCAGCAAAAGTAATAACATCTCCAGTACTATCATCCAAAGACTCCTCTAATAAAGTTTTTTGAAATGAAAAATGTGATTCTTCAAATATTTTAATTTCACCTTTATGTTTTACATTATACAAAACTCTTTGTTTGGCTTTGTATATTTCCCCTAACTCTTCTAATTCACTATCACCAGAATTTTTTAATTCTTCAACTTCTTCGCAAATAGGACAAGGTTTATCAAAATTTTTAGACAAACACACAAATTGATTTTTATTAATCCCTATATTTTTGTGAACCCATACATAAAGTACATAAGCGCCTTCACCTTTTTCTTGTTGTGGGTCTTGATCTGTTTTCACTATATAAGGAATTATATCAATTTTATTCACTCCTTCTTTAGGCTTAAATTCTTCCATATTATCAGGTAATTCATAATAATTTTTACCTGTTCCGTATTTGTTTCTATCTTTATAATGTTTTTGTGTTTTTTCAGATAGATTTTTAAATCTTTTTCTTGTTTTTGACATTTTTATCTCCTTTAATTTCTTCATTAAAACTCTTAAATATCGCCTTGGATATAATTCTAAAAATAATGTATAATATAATAGGAGTTAAAATAACTCCTAAAACTACCATGAGTAAATTAAATAAAAAATCCATCACTTTTTCCTTTTTAAATTAGATTTCTGTTTATTGTGAATTGAATTTTCTTTTGTATTCTGTTTGACTGTACTAAAATATCCAGCTATATATAATTCAGTTAATTTTTCCAATGATTTTTTTCTATGTTCGAAACTATTAACTGCACCTTTTAAAATATTATATTCCTCTATAATTTTGTTGTGTTCTTTTATTTTTGCAATTCTTTTTTTATCCATTATTACCATATTTTTTATTTCAACTTCTGGAGGTTTTTTTGTATATTTGTTTCTTATTTCTTTATCAATTTCAGCTTCTAACACCTCCAATTCTAATTTAAGATCATCTCTTTCTGTCTGTTTTTTTGCCAATAATTCTTGATATTTCATTGCTAATATTGGTTGTTTGACAAATATATTGTCTAAATCATTTTTATCTATTTCTAAATCTTTTTCATAATTCATTTTTCACTCCTTCATTATATATATTAACCATTTTTTATTTTTTTTATAAAATTTTTTATACCTTTTTTAAATAATTCTTTATTTTTAGCGTCATAAAGTACACTAACTGGATGAATACACCAACAAATCCAAGCCCCAACATCATTATTCCACTCAGTAGTGCCACATTTATTCATAATACCTGAATTCTCTCCTAAAAAATATTTTATAGATGTGTTTCCTAATGCTAATATATAAGGAGGTTTAATTTCCTTTATTTCTTTATTTAACCATTTAGAACATTTTTTTATTTGTGTTGTTGTTGGCGTTTTTGTTATAGAAGGATAACATTTTATAACGCTAGTAACGTGAAAATCTATTCTTTCAAATCCTTCATCACCTAGCGTTTCCCATAATAATTTATTGCTTTTGCTAATAAATATTTTCCCTCCTTCATCTTCATTTTTTCCAGGAGCTTCACCTAAAATCATAATATTATATTTACCTTTATCATTAGCGATAGGGTTTATACATTCTTTATGTAAATCACATTCCTTACATTCAATAAT
>Ga0180438_10010069_pt1 | contig 11652 bp, 8 predicted proteins | sample SS_ome_12_FD_132455 | JGI IMG/M metagenome (GOLD analysis project Ga0180438, IMG submission 132455) | Hypersaline lake sediment archaeal communities from the Salton Sea, California, USA - SS_3_D_2 metaG | ecosystem: Environmental > Aquatic > Non-marine Saline and Alkaline > Hypersaline >...
AAAAGGAAGCGAAATGCTAAAAAAAGCGAAAGAAAAGATTCGTGAAATCAAGGATTTTCCCCAGCCTGGAAAAGGCTTTAAAGATATCACTCCTCTGGTAGAGGATTCTGAAAGCTTCATTAATGTGGTTAACGAGCTTGTGGCTTGGACGAAAAAGAAAAAACCCGATGTCATCGCTGGAATCGAGAGCGGGGGATTTCTTTTTGCGGCTCCGGTGGCCAATAAATTAGGGCTCGGGCTTATCGTCATCCGGAAAAAGGGCAAACTCCCTACTGAGAGCGTTCGAATCGGGGCCATTGAAGGTGAGTCTTTCGAATATTTAGAAACCCGCACGGAAAGCATCGATCCGTCCCATAAAGTGATTATAGTCGATGACCTGATCGCCTCTGGTTCCACTTCTGTTAATGCCATCGATCTGATCAAGAAATTAGGAGGAAAGGTTGTCGGCTTTGCTTCGGTTGTGGATGTTGTTTTTTTAAAGGGAATTGAGTTCATAAAAAAAGCCCATCCGGATGTGGCTGTCCATAGCTTGATCCCATTCGAAGAGTAATCGGAGTATATGCGAGATTTTCTCGACTGCTGCACTATTCATCCTTCACTGCTCAACGGAACAAGGCATGCGGGAATCCAGCTCTGGTCGGAATCCACACTAGAGTAAAAGAAAACTTCTTTATCCCTGCAAACGGGAAGAGTTCGAGATATCAGTAAAGATGAAGCTTTGGGGAAGATTGAGATTTTAGCATCATGAGTCTGAAACTTATTGCGGGAGACAATCAAAAATGAAAAAACCTACGATCCCTTTTTCATTGAGTCTGCTCTTTTTCCTTCTCTTACTTTTTGTGAGCTGTGCGCGTCCAGTGGAAAGTCCCCGGTTAACCTTAGAAGCCACAGAGGTCAAGTGGGTGGATAGAATTCTGAAAAAGATGAGCTTAGAGGAAAAAGTCGGCCAGATGGTAGCCTGGAGATATTCAGGTCATTTCGTGAACAAAGATAGCGATTATTTCGAACGGCTCAAGTCTCTTGTTGTGGAAAGGAAAATCGGCGGTTTGATCATTTTCGGTGGTGAAGTTTACGAAACAGCGTATCTCACGAATTCCTTCCAGAAGCTGGCGAAAATACCTCTTTTGATTGCTTCAGATTTTGAAAGGGGTGTGGGGAATCAAATTGCAGGTGCCACCCTGTTTCCCCCACTCATGGGAATAGGGGCGACCTGGTCTGAAGAGGATGCCTACCTTATGGGAAAAATCACTGCTTTGGAAGGACGAGCGTTAGGAATACATATGACTTATGCCCCTGTGGTCGATGTGAACATCAACCCGGACAATCCGATTATCAACACTCGATCTCTGGGTGAAGATCCTGCCCAGGTCAGCCGGCTGGCCATAGCCTTCATCAAAGGATGCCAGGAGAATGGCCTCATTGCTACTGCTAAACATTTTCCAGGCCACGGGGATACAGACCAGGACTCTCACAGCGTTCTTCCGGTTATCAAAGGAGACAGAGACCGACTGAATAGAGTTGAACTTTTTCCGTTTAAGCAGGTTATCGATGCCGGAGTGCAGGCGATCATGACTGCTCATCTTCATATACCTGCTTTGGATCCCACGCCCGACCTTCCTGCCACTCTTTCCCCGGTCATCATGACCGAACTTATAAGGGATGAGCTGGATTTCAAGGGAATCATTGTTACGGATTCCATGGGGATGGGGGGAGTGACGACTCTTTATGAGCCTGAAGAGGCAGCGCTCATGGCTGTCAAGGCTGGAGTGGATATGATCCTTCTGCCGCCAAAGACGGATGAAGTCATTGACTCCCTCATACAGGCTGTGAGAGAGGGGGAGATCACTGAGGAAAGGATCAATACTTCCGTTAAAAGGATCTTAAAAGCAAAAGCTCGTTTGGGCCTTCACAAGAAGAAGTTGGTGGAGACGAAAATTCTGGATGAGAGAGTGGCCACAAAGGAACATCTTTTGAAAGCAGATCGTGTGTTCGAGGATTCGCTCACTCTGGTCAAGAATAATGGACCGCTTCTTCCTTTATCCGGAGAGGATAAAAAAATCGCTGTTTTTTCTCTGAGCAGTGATCCGGGAGGCTATTTTGACGGTCGAACGTTTATCAGAGAAATCCTCGAGAGAAGTCCGGAGGCAGTCACTTTTTATGCGGATGCCTTCACGGGAGACGAATTCTTAGCAGAAGGAATGGAAAATGCCCGTGAAGCGGATGTTCTCGTCTTCGCTCTTTTTTCCTCTCTTCGGGCCTGGAAAGGGAGTGTCGGTCTTGACCAAAGGCATATTCAGATCATTCAGGAGGCCGCCCAAAGCGCCACTCCTGTTATCGTCATTTCCTTCGGAAGCCCTTATTTTTTACGCCATTTTCCTGAGGTCGATAGCTACCTTTGTGCCTACAGATGGGAAGATCCGGCGCAAAAGGCAGTAGCCAAGGCTCTCTTTGGCGAAATTGACATAACGGGCAGACTCCCTGTCTCCCTTCCAGGGCTCTATCCTCTGGGCCATGGTCTAACCCTCTATAAAAAATAAGGGACGTTCCCCAAGGTACCACCTTAGCCAACAAAATCCATCTTCACTTCAACATCTCATACACAATTGAATAGAAAAAAGACAGGTGTTTATGCTCAGTAAATAAGTAACACGTTTGGTAAAAATAGTGAGCGAAGAAGTGTCATTGCGAGCGAAGCGTGGCAATCTCGTTGAGAGAAATTATATCATTGCGGGAATGAAGATATCCTTTTTATGAGATTGCCACGCTTCGCTCGCAATGACACCCAAAAAATGTTACCAAATTACTGATCACGTACAATAGGTCCCTTTATTGTGAGCTAAGGTGGTACCTTGGGGAACGTCCCCTTAATACAGATTTACCAATTGAAACTTTTCCACATCGACCAGCCCCTTGTTGGTGATCTTCAGCTTTGGGATGACCGGCAGGGCGAGGAAAGACATCGTCATGAATGCATTTTCGAGCGGAGAACCCAGTTTCATTGCAGCCTCTTTTATCTTTTTATAGTCATTGACGACTTTTTCAATCTTCGATGTTGACATCAAGCCAGCGATTTCCAGGGGGAAGTAATCAATCCTGTCTGCGACCACAGCCATTCCTCCGCCTTTTTCGCTCAGAAGATTCACCGCTCTGGCCATGGATGCGTCATCGCAACCGGCAACGATAAGATTATGACTGTCGTGGGCAACGGTCGAGGTAATCGCACCTTTTTTTATGCCTAAACCCTTGACAAAACCCAGGGAAAAAGAGCCTGTTCCTTTGTGTCTTTCAATAACAGAAATCTTGACTGTATCTTTTCCAGGATCGGATCGAAGCTCTCCATGAGAGACATCAAAGGGCATTATGTTGAGCCCGGTTGCCAGGCTATCCTTGATGACCTCGATGACTTTCACGTCCAGGCTTGCTGTCCCTCCAGCAGCAGTGATTCTGAAATCATCTGAATGAAACTTTTTTCCCGAGTTGACCTGCCCTAAAAATCCAGAGTAGTCAAAATCGAACTGTGGCCCGATGTATTCCCTGTCGGAAACGACTAATGTGCCGTCGTGGATGACTGTAGTGACATCCAGCTCTTCCAGCGACTCAAAGACCACCAGATTAGCTTTGTTCCCCACCGCTATCTCTCCGGCTTCCGGATGGTCATGCCGTTTCAGGAATCTTGAAAAATATTTGGATGGGTTTATCGTGGCCAGCGCAATGGCCAGGATGACGGCCTGTTCAAGATCGAGGTTTGTGTTCTCCAGGATGATGTCTCTTGTTTTTTTGATGATCCTCTCTACATGGCCGTTTTCGAGAAGGTCAATGGGGTCTAGATCATCAGAGCATAACATGAATCTTTCCAGGTTCACTTTGGCTCGGAGGAGTCCTGGCAAGAGCCTTTCCAGGTCTTTTGTGGCGCTGCCGTATCTCAAAGCAATGGTCATCCCAGCCCTGTTCTTCTCGATGACTTCATCCAGATGGATGGACTCATGGTCAGACATGATCCTTACGGTGTTATCGTTTTTGCCGTTTGTGATGTAAATCATCAGATCTGCGCCTGTCAAGCCAGGGCAATGACCATCCACGACTTTCCCCGCATTAAAGGCGAGATCGACTTTCTCTCTTGCGTCACCAATATCATGGATTATTCCGGGAAAATTCATCATTTCGGCCAAACCGAAGACACGCCTGTCAGGGATCAGATCTTTGATATCTTGAAGAGTTATGGATGCACCCGAGTCTTCAAGCGCAGTGGCAGGTACACAGGAAGGAATCCCTACATAGAGATCCAGAGGGACTAGATCCGCTTGTTTTAAAAACAAATCGATTCCCTTTCTCCCGCAGACATTGGCCATCTCGTGCGGGTCCACAAAGAGAGATGTGGTTCCGTGCTTTACAGCTTCTTTGGCGAACTCCAAGGGGCTGAGCATGCTGCTTTCGATGTGGAGATGGCTGTCGATGAATCCGGGAGAGATGAATTTATCGGAGATATCGATGACCTGTTTCGCGTTTTCGCGGCATGACGATTCGATTCCGGTGATTATCCCGTCTTTGACACGAACATCACCTTTGTAAATCTTTCGGGAACGGACATCGATGATATTCCCTTTTGTCAGAATAAGATCATGCATGGCTTATCCGGTTTTCAGGTCTCATTATTCGAGTTCAGATAGTAATTCTCTTTAACGGCGACAATAAAGGGAAGATGCCTGAAATCTCCTCCAGCATCAATCCCATATCCGGCGATCCATCGGTCGGGAATCTCGAATCCGAGGTAATCGAGCGCTAATTTTTCCTTTATTTCTCTGACTTCTTCTGATGGATCTTTTAAAACCTTATTGAACAGAGCGCAGATTTTCAGTGAATTCAGGTTTTCTTTTTCCAGGAGGTTCTTCCTGATTTCCCAGAGTGTGAAACCCTGGTCAACGATATCTTCGATCAACAGAACATCTTTTCCGTCGAGATCCTGGGGTTTGAGTTCGATTCGAACCTTTCTCTGTGATTCTTGAGTCTGTTTGATTTCCTTACCATAGGTCACAGCCTTGATGAAATCGAACTTGATCTCCGGTCCCTTCAGCCCGGAGACATGGTAGATCTCCCTTCCCAGGTCTGAGGCGAAGACAAATGCTCCTTTGAGGATTGTCACCAGATTTATTTCTTTGGCCATTTCATAGTCTTTACAGATTTTTCGAGCCAGAGCCTTGACTCTTGCTTTGATGAATCGCTCAGGGACCAATATTTTATCTATCTTCTGTTCCTTCTCAGGGGGAATACCGGAAAGAACAAGGTCTTCATCCTTGGCTAAGGAGATGCCATCTTCAGGAACTTTGATGACGCTGTCGAAGAGAGTTTTATCATCCATCATTCAATCTTTCCTAGGGAAATTTAATCTCTTTCATCCCTGTTTTTTAACTTGACAAGATTTAAGCCTTTCGAATTCGAAACAAAGCTTTTCAGTCGTCTCCTCAGCTTCAATTAATACAACGAGATTTAAATGAAAATCAAGTAATTGACATAAAAATTTCAATTCTATATTCTATACCAAAGCGCGAATCAACCCGATACCTCATTTTAATGGTATAGTGCCTCTTTTCAAGGAGAAAAAAAATGTCTGATTTTTTCCAGAATGGAGTTATCACCACATTCCATAAATTGGGAAAACCCAATCTTAGAAAAATAGAAGAAGAGCTTAAAGCTTTTTCCAAGGAAAGACCCATCGGGCTGGTCCTGCCGTCTCTTTACAGAGAATTTGCGAGTGGAGCTCTCCCTAATATCATGAATGAACTCAAAAAAGTGAATTATATCAATGAGATTGTCCTCTGTCTGGACGCTGCGGATACGAAACAGTTCAGGGAAGTCAAGAAGCATTTCTCTTCTCATAAAAGATTCAGCATAATCTGGAATGACGGACCGCGCATGAAAAAACTATATAACCTATTGGAGGAGAATGAACTATCCCCAGGGGAAAGAGGGAAGGGTCGCGCGGTCTGGATTGCCTTTGGGTACGTATTAGCCAAAGGGAAAAGTCAGGTTATCGCCCTTCATGATTGTGATATCCTTACCTATGATCGTCTGCTCCTTGCCCGCCTTTGCTATCCTGTGGCCAATCCCAATTCGGAATACGAGTTCTGCAAGGGCTATTACAGCCGGATTACGGAGAGAATGTACGGCCGCGCCACACGGTTGTTTTTTACGCCCTTTATGCGGGCTTTGATGAAAATACTGGGCTTTCTTCCCTTTCTGGTTTATTTGGATAGCTTCCGCTATGCCCTGGCGGGTGAGATTGCCATGAGGAGAGACTTGACAATGGCCATGCGGATTCCCTTTGACTGGGGCCTGGAGGTCGGGACATTGGCAGAAGTCTACAGAAATATGGCTCTCAATCGGATATGTCAGGTGGACATTTCTGATGCGTACGAACATAAACATCAAGTATTGATTCCGGATGATCCGGAGAAAGGAATATTGAAGATGAGCATTGACATTGCCAAGTCCATTTTTCGAACTCTTGCCCAGGAAGGGGTGCAGTTCTCGGATGGTTTCTTTAAGACATTGAGCAATATCTATCTGAAAATTGCTCAAGAGACGGTTGTGCGTTATGAGAATGATGCGGCGATCAATGGTTTGGAATTTGACAGGCACAATGAACTGGGCTGTGTTGAAGCTTTTACTGAGGGGATTAAGCTGGCCGGTGGAGCGTTTTGGAGTAATCCATCCAAGACTAATCTTCTCCACAGTTGGAGTCGAGTGACAGCGGCTGTCCCTGAATTCTTCAGCCTCATCAAGGAGGCGGTGAAGAAGGATAACGAATAAGCTTCTCTTCTAGAATTTTCATCCAACTTCGATTCTTTTTGTTCAATCGAGTTTGACATTTCTCCCCATCAGATTTAATATAAAAGTTGAATTGCATCCGGAGCAAAAGGCAGGAAGGAGAGAGAGAATGATATTCCCCAAAAAGATACTGATCATATCGCTCATAGTCATCATCGTCGTCGCAGGTGTTTATTTTTTCATTATCAGGGGTAAATCTGATGCAACCGGAGATGAGTCCTCTGACTCCGCTGCAGAGGGACGCACGGTCCAGGAAGCATCGCTTCCGGTGAAAGTGGATGTGGCACGGATAGGGGACCTCATTATTACCCTGAAGTCTCCTGGCGAAGCGATGACGGACAGGAATATTATCATGAAAGCAGAAGTGCCGGGCATGATTAAGAGCCTGAATGTGGAAGAAAGCAAGCATGTGAAAGCAGGAGACCTCCTTGTCGAACTGGATGATGAGGAGGCCAGATTAAACCTTGAGAAACAGGAAGCCGCGCGTTTGAGAGTATTATCTGAGTATTTAGTCGAGAAGCGCTTTGCTGACCAGGGAGAGTTGGATCCAACCGTGGATGCAGAGAAGGTTCAAAAAGCCATAGATGAGTATGAGGCTGCGAGGAAGCAATATAGGGCGGGACAGATTTCTCGAACGGAATATGAAAAGGCGAGTAGAGAATATGAGGTGGCCTTGATTGAATCGGGAGAAATGAAAGAGGAAATCCTGGCGGCAACCAAGAATTTAACTCAGAACGAGATTGCAGTCAGAGAAGCCCAATTAGCACTCGAGAAAACGAAGATCCGGGCTCCCTTTTCTGGCATCGTCTTTGATATTCAGGTTTCGCCTCAGGAACATATCACTACAGGGACCGAGCTTTTTACACTCGTGAACATCGACCGGATTCATGTCCAAGCCAGGGTGCTGGAGAGTGAAATAGGCAAGATGCAGGTCGGTCGAGAAGTGGACTTGAAGTTCTCCGCTTACCCAGGAAAGGTGTTCAAAGGGAAGGTCAAAGCCATCAGTCCGGTGATCAATCCTGAAGACAGGACATGCAAGGTCACGATCGAGGTTGCGAATCCGGAAGAGGAAATCAAGCCCGGGATGCATGCGGATGTCGAGATCGCCGCTGAAATTTATAAAGACAGATTGCTGATTCCTCAACCGGCTGTCCTGGTCCGTACCGGAGGAAGGAAGCTGGCTTTTGTGGTTGAGGAAAACATTGCCAAGTGGAGATACATCGAGGTGGGCCTTGAGAACGAAGATTTTATCGAAATCTTAGATGGAGTCAAAGAAGGAGAGGTGGTTTGTGTCGATGGGCATTTCACATTAGCCCATGATGCTAGAGTGAGAATAGAGAAGTAAAAGACGTCAAAGTTTTCTTCCCCTTCCGTTATTCATTTCAAAGGTTCTCTTCCATTTAGTACGGGCAAATAAGCAAAGAGCATTCAGGGATGTCCTCGCTCCAGTCAGATTTTTCACGCCATTCCCTAGTCAACCTTCTCGGCCATGCGGAACTCCGCATGTTTATCATATCTCACGCTCGGAGCTAGATGGAAGAGAACCATTTCAATTAGTTGTTGTTTAAAATTCTCTGATGAATTTCGCCTCTATTTCTTAGAAGACAATGCAGTTCTCAGCGCTACTTTAATCGAAAGATTACCCTGACTTGGAAAATAACACCTCTGGGCCGGCCGTTGATAACCATGGGCTCATAAACCCACTGACGGACCGCGTCCGTAGCTGCTTGATCAAGAAGAGGAATGGATTTGAGAACTTTCACGTTTTCTACCCTGCCATAAATATTGGTCGTCGCTTCGACGATAACCACACCTTCCACTCTTGCTTGGCGTGCGATCTCGGGGTAGATTGGCGGAACTTCTCTGACAAGCCTGGGAGGTCTGATCTCACCGACAGCCCGTACTGGGGCTTCGACTTCACCGACGACTCCACCGAGGACACCGCCGACGACTCCACCGAGGACACCGCCGACGACTCCGCCCGCGACTCCGCCTTCGACTCCGCCCTCGATACCGATATCGGAGAGTTCTTCTTCGGCGATTTCGTCTGGGATTTCGACGGGGGCGACGAGTTTACCGGGTTCGACAGTGGTTTGGGACTGGACTGGACTGATACGGGTTCTTCTTTTGGCGGATGTGCTCTTTTTGGGTGGAGGAGGTGGAGGAGGTGGAGGAGGTGGAGGAGGAGCGAGAAACGCGCTGTAAATTTCCACTTGAGGAGCAGCGCCCGGATTGAGCAAAGGAATGATCACGAGCATCAATGCGAGAATAAAATGGGCTGTCACAGAAAGAGGAAAGACCATTGCTTTAACACCGATATTTTTTTCTCCCTGGATAAAAGAATCTTTGAACATTTTGTCCTCCTTCGTATAGTCTTCATGAATGAATTGTTTTATTCCATCTTTAATCCGATAAGGAAATGAAGCCCAGTATTTTTCTTCCTGAGGAACCTGAGGAACTTCCCTTGGGAATTCCTCTATCTTTTTTAAATAAGAGAGCTCTTTCTGGCATTTCAGGCAGGCTTTCAGATGATTATCGATGATTTTCATTCGTTCCTGGTTGAGTTCTTTATCAAGATAGGCTCCCAAGAGCTTTTGGATTTTTACGTGTCTCATCGGATTCTCCTTCACATATAGGCAGCCAATAGAGCCTTGAGTTTTTTTCTGGCTCTATTTAGCCTGGACATCACTGTCCCCTTGGGAATATCGAGGATTTGAGATATCTCTTCATAGCTCTGGTTTTCGTAAAACCTCAAGACAAAAATAATGCGCTGCTTGGCGGGAAGAGCCATGAGAGCTTCCTTGAATTTTTGCTCTAGCCGATTCCTCTGGAGCTCGTCTTGCGGCAGCTCCCGGTTGGCTGATGAGGCATTATCCGGAATCATGCTGTCCTTTTCTCCCAAAAGCTCTTCCCGCTTATTGTTCTTGAGGAAATTCAAGTTGTTGTTCACGGCAATTTTCCGAAGCCAGGTGAAAAAGTTCATTCCGTCCTTGAATGAAGAGAGGGAAATGTAGGCTTTGATAAAAGCCTCCTGAGAAAGGTCGTCAGCCGATTGATGGGCTCCGGTCATTCGATGGCAGAGATAATAGATGCTCTTCTGGTATTTTCTCACCAAGGATTCGAACGCTTCCATGTCTCCCTCTTTGGCTAAAGCAATGAGCTTGTTATCGGATATATTTTCGTCTTGCCTCATCGAACCTTCCTTTTTATATACAGTTGAAAGGCAGAATTATTCCCTTTTTTTAATGTGTTGCGAGGCATTTTTAATCCCCTCCAAAGCCATATTCTGCAACTTTTGTGCCAAAGTTATTTATGGTAACTTATTTGGATTTAGCCAGATAGGAATATGCTGAACGAGTGTTTACAAGAAAATTTCTTTACAATTGTAAATATTCTTGTGGAAAGATGCGAATTGTGATTTTTTATTCAGCTATAGAGTAAGACTGAGAGAAATCGTTTTAATAATTATTTGTACGGTCTAAAAATCTAAATTCCCTCGGCTATTTGATTCCAGTTATTGACTTTGTATCTTTTTATCGTGACTTCTCCTGTTTCTTCAGAGATGTCCAGGTCATAGAGATATCCGTTTTTTATGATATCCGGCGAGAAGGGAAGGACTGTCTTGTAGAGATAATAGCCCTCTGGACTGAATACATCAAATTCAAAACTTTCGGTCTCATCCAGAACGGGATTGACCTTTTTAATATAAATTCTTCCCTTGTCATCAATCAAGATTCTTTCAAAAAAAGGACGATGAGCCGGAAATTGAACAGCTTCTTCGACCACTCCCTTGGGCCATTGTTTGATTAGCTCAGAAAATTCATCAAGTATTTTATCTTTCTCTTTTTGAGAAATGGATTGGTAAGGTTCTTCTTTTTTTATGACCAGTTCCACATTGCCTTCGAGATTGATTCGAGAAAAACTGTACTCTGAAGAGTCACCGTAATATATCTGATTGGTGTTCGAGAAAGTAAAATAGAGGCTGGTATTATAACTGTGAGTGATGGAAAATGTTGAAGTGACACTCCCGCTTTTTCTCATGACCTGATTGACTTCGGCAAGTTGGACGATATTTTTCAGTATTTTCCCGTCTGAGTTCATTTTTACGATAAGCCTGGTCCTCTCTTTCTCAATCCTTTGTGTCATCAAGCCGAAAATATTTCCCTCGGATGAAACAAAGAAATTGTTGACCTGATCGGAAAGAGGAATTGTCTTCACGAATTCACCGTCAGGATTGAAAAAATGAATTTTTCTTCTATCCGAAACAAAAATATTGTTGCTATTGTCCAGTACAAATGAGTAAGGCCTCTCGAACTCACCCGGACCCTGTCCTTCTTTCCCGATGGTCTGGAGATAGTTGCCGTCTTTGTCAAATTTCTGGATGCGGTGATTGCCTCTTTCCAGGATGTATATGTTTTCTTGATTATCTACGGAGATATTTCGAGGGTCGTAAAATAGATAATTATCATCGTCCTCGCGTCCGATGCTCAATTCTTCTTCCAACTCGAGAAGGATTTCCCCGTAGACAGGTTCAAAAGGATTTTTTATGATTTTCGTGCCGTTTTTTAACTCCACCTCTCCTTTCCATTCCGCTTTTTTCGTGGTTTTTTCTTCTGTGCAGCTCAAAATGAAGAGCGATATGAGGGAAAAAGCAAGAAGACATTTCAGGCCAGTTTTCATAGTCCTCCTCCTCCGAGTCCTTTAATAGTTAGTACGCTTAAAAAACAAGATTCGTTTCATCTTTTTTTTGGGGTCAGGTCTCGACCTTCGATTTCATCAATGATTATCCTGAATTATTCTTAAAGATGCCGACACTGAACATCATCT
>Ga0180438_10010070_pt1 | contig 11650 bp, 13 predicted proteins | sample SS_ome_12_FD_132455 | JGI IMG/M metagenome (GOLD analysis project Ga0180438, IMG submission 132455) | Hypersaline lake sediment archaeal communities from the Salton Sea, California, USA - SS_3_D_2 metaG | ecosystem: Environmental > Aquatic > Non-marine Saline and Alkaline > Hypersaline >...
ACACAAGCCTTGTGAGTTTCATTGCTCTACCTCCATGCGCCGCAAGCGTACATCGGGGGGACAGGTTTGTCAACCTGCGCTGGAGCGGGGGTGGCCGCTCTGCCGGGCCGTTATTCCTGTGAGCACACCGTGCCACACTTGCACTGTCAGCACATCTTTTCCTGCGGCACGCACACCTTGCCCTCCGGGTAGCTGTAAACGTCCGTTGTAAAGGCTGCTGAGCTGTGTCCCAGCGCCCCTGAAATTACCTCTGGCCCTGCCCCGCGCTGCAGCATAGGGCTGGATAAGGTATGACATACATGGTAGCGAGTATCATTCAGCCCGGCCCTCTTCAGTTATCCTGTGAAATCCGGTGTACACGTCAGCGCTCTTAAGCTTGACAAAGTCTCGAATGCGTATTAATGTATGGTATCATTCGGCTGATATCGAACCGTGTGACATGTGACAAAGGTTACATACTGCTGCCCGTGGGCCATTCATAATGTTGCCAGTCTAATGCCGATGGCTGTTAAGAGGAAAACCCATGAAGTTCCACAGGATTAAGACCAGCGTGCGTGTTCCCGTAAGTATCGAGAAGGTGTTCCCTTTTTTCTACGATGTGACGAACCTGCAGAGGATAACCCCCTCCGAGCTCGATTTCAAAGTAATGACGCCACAGCCCATCAAGATAGAGCTGGGAGCCATAGTCGATTACCGCCTCAAGCTGTTCGGCATACCGTTCAGGTGGCGTTCCGTCATATCGACGTGGGATCCGCCCAACAGGTTCGTTGACGAGCAGGTATCCGGGCCGTACAGCCTCTGGAAACATACACACAATTTCTATCCCGACCGCGAAGGTACAATCGTAGAGGATGATGTATCATATGGATTGCCGCTGTGGCCGCTGGGCGAGATAGCTTATCCGCTGGTAAGGGCTCAGCTCAAGCGCATCTTCACCTACCGCCAGTGTACCATTCAGCAGATCATGTCAGGGCTTGCGAAATGAAGATACTCATCTCAGGCGCCTCGGGGCTGATAGGCTCGGCGCTGGTCCCGTATCTTGAATCGCAGGGGCATACAGCCGTCAGGCTCGTCCGCGACAGGTCGAAGCAGGGCGTGTTCTGGGACCCACCGGCTGGCATTATCGAACTGCCTCCGGATGTCGATATAGAAGCCGTGATAAACCTTTCAGGAGAGAATATCGCCGAAGGACGATGGACGAAGCGGAGGAAAGAGAGTATCTTATCCAGCCGCATCGATACCACCTCCCTGCTGGCGAGAACGGTCGCCGAACAGAATCCGGGGCTGAAGGCGTTTATCTCGGCATCAGGCATTGGTCTCTACGGCAATTCCGGTGATGTCATTATCAATGAAGATAGTCCGAAGGGCGATGGATTCCTGGCCGGTGTATCCCGGGATTGGGAGGCTTGCGCCCTGCCCGCCCAACAGGCCGGGATAAGAGTGGTATATCTGCGCATAAGCCCGGTGCTCAGTTCGGAGGGGGGCATGCTGCGCCGCCTGCTGCCCCTGTTCAGGTTTGGGATGGGCGCAGCTATGGGGTCGGGGAATCAGTACATCAGCTGGATAGCTATCGACGATTTCGTTGCCGCTATCGAACACATACTCCGCACCGAGTCGCTGTCCGGGCCGGTGAACATGTGCTCGCCCAATCCGGTCACCAACCGCGAGTTCACCAAGGCATTGAATCGTGTATTGAAACGGCCGACGCTGCTCCGCATCCCGGCCTTCGTACTGAAGGCGGCGTTTGGCGAGATGGCCGATGAGGAACTCCTCTACAGTACGCGCGCGGTTCCGCAGAAGCTGACCGATTCGGGGTTCGAGTTTGAGCATCCGCAAATCGAAGAGGCGCTGCGGCATTTGTTGAAGCGATAAGAGGGCGGCTCCCCCATGAGGGATACGATACTTTAAGTTAGTGTCAGCGAAATCCTGAGTCCCCGGGTACAATTCCGCATCGTACTAACAGCCCTGCTCAACTTCCTGTGGCGAAACCGTACACTGCTACGGCATCTCTATCGAACTGCGTTGAGTTGGGGATAGCTGTCCTGTGTGTTGCTTATTCCTGTGAGCACACCGTGCCACACTTGCACAGTCAGCACATATATTCCGGGGGCACGCACACCTCGCCCTCCGGGTAGCTGTTCACCTGCCAGTAGCAATGGACCCTGGTGTACGGATGGTACGGAAGGTAACCATTGACCAGCTTGGACCAGATTATGGCACCCGGCCTGCCGTCGGCGGTGGGCCATTCCCCATGTGATGCGTTGTAGGAGTAGATCGCATCTTGGATAGCGTCCCTGTCATAGACGCAGCCCTCAGGCCCGAGGGTGGCGGTGGGCCCCGGCCACGACCAGTTGGGCGTAACCACCGGGAGCGATGTTCCCGTGGGGAAGGGGGACGCTGTGACTATCATCGTGGCCGTGGGTGTCGATTGCGGTTTAGTCGTCAGAGTCGCTGTAGCCATCTGCGTCGGCGTGGCCGTCGGCTGCGCCCCCTGCCCGCTCTGGCACAACGCCCCGGTCAGAAACAGCATGCTGACGAGCAGCATGGCAGCCAGACCCGTGACCTTAACATATCTCATCGCTATGCTCCGATTAAAATGCCCACCATATCAGTGCCCCGATGACTATGAACATGGGGCCCACCACCCAGGCGCCCCTGAACGCGCCCATCTCCATGTTGAGCGGCAGCGGCAGCTTCAGTATACAGAAGCATACCCCCAGCGCCATCAGAACTATCCCGAATGTCTCCATTATGTCCTCCGCTTCCTTCCCCACCTGCCTGCGCAAAATTACAAGAGGATACAGCATGGAGCCGCATTTGTCAACCCGCTTGCACAATCATGGTATAATAACAGCGAGGTGCAGGTATGAAATACTGGGTTATGGCGGGCGCAGGCCTGGGGCTCTTCATCGCTGGTGCGGTGATGGGGGCACAACACATTTCCGCCCCTGCGGCATCGATACTGTTCATTATAGGCATCGTGCTGCTGGCTCTATCCATCGACAAGGTGGGGAAGCGTCAGCAGGCCGCCGGCGACGGTTCAGACCAGAATAGCGTCGGCGATTATCAGATATAGCCGCCCTATGCCCCGCTCGCTACCACACTATGTTATACCTGATAACGGTATCATCGTAATCCGGTTTCTCGTAGCCGTTATTCCCTGAGTAGCTGTCACCCAGCACCAATACCACCTCATCGTCGAACTGGGGCTCGATGAAGACCAGCCCCCGGTCCACCGTCTCGAAGGCGGCTATGGCGTGAGCGCGGTCGACGGGGAACTCCATGTAGACGTATGCGGAGCGCAAGCCGTTGGCCTCGGCCTTGTTGTTCAGTTCACCGACGAAATCTACGCAGGTGTACACCCCCTCGAGGTACTCGTTCTGGTCGGTGGTGTCCCGCGCCAGGAAGTCCATCAGCTCGTGGTAGGTGGGGTTCCTCAGGGTGTAACCACTGCCCGCCCCCTCGATGGAGCCGACCCGGTACCCTTCATCATAGCCGTCCTGATGACCGTAGAAATACCCGGCGTAACCGGCGAAGAAGAGCAGCAGCGCCACCATCAGCGTCAGCAGCAGCTCGAGCAAGCGTGTCATTACAGTTTCCCCCGATTAAGTTTAACCGACCCTGCGCCGATGTCAAGCGATGGGTTGAATGGCACATAGGGAAAGAGTATCATATGGGGGAGTAACGGAGGCCTCATAGTGAAGCTGGCTGTACAGATCGCCCCCGGTAACGAACGGGGGCTCGAGTTGAAGAACCCGGTGGTGGCGGCATCCGGCACCATCGGCTACGGGACGGAGTATGCCGAACTGGTGGATATAAACCGGCTGGGGGCAGTGGTGTCCAAGGGGACCACCCTCAAGCCGCGACCCGGCAACCCGCAGCCGCGCCTGTGCGAGACGGCATCGGGGCTGCTCAACTCGGTGGGGCTGGAGAACAAGGGCATCGAGGCGGTCATCGCCGAGGAGGCGCCGGTCTGGGCCACATGGAACGTGCCGGTGCTGGTGAACATCGCCGGGGACGGGGTGGATGACTATGCCGAGCTGGCGTACGCGCTGGACGGCGTGGCGGGGGTGAGCGGCATCGAGGTGAACATCAGCTGCCCCAACGTGGCGCGCGGCGGCATGGAGTTCGGCACCAGCGCGAAGGACGCCGCCGCGGTGACCCGGGCGGTGAAGGGGCATACCAGCTTACCGATTGTCGTCAAGCTCACGCCGAACGTGACCGATATCGCCGAGATCGCTTGCGCGGTAGAGGAAGCGGGCGCCGATGCCATATCGCTGGTCAACACGCTGAGGGGCATGTCCATCGATGTCGAGGCGCGGAAGCCGTTCCTCGGCGGGGTCACCGGAGGCCTCTCCGGGCCGGCGATAAAGCCGGTGGCGCTGTACATGGTGTACCGCGTGGCGCAGGCGGTCAGGGTGCCGGTGATCGGCGGCGGCGGCATCATATCGGCCCGCGATGCCATCGAGTTCATCATGGCGGGAGCCAGCGCATTCTGGGTCAGCACCGGCGTGCTGGTCGATCCCAACGCGCCGTTCGATGTCCTCGACGGCGTTGTCGATTTCATGGAGCGCCAGGGGGTGGAGGACATCGCCGAGCTGATAGGCGCAGCCGCCTCTGCTTGACAATAAGTGGGCGCTGTGATACCTTTTGCCAATAATCACCCGATAACTGCACGAGGAGCATGAATTGAGAAGCGATTCAGTCAAGAGAGGGACAGCGAGGGCTCCACACCGGTCGCTGCTGCGGGCGGTGGGCCTCACCGACCGTGACCTTGACCAGCCGTTCATCGGCATCGTCAACAGCTTCAACGAAGTGGTCCCCGGCCATATCAACCTGAACTCGATCGCGGCTGCGGTCAAGGGAGGGGTGAGGAACGCCGGCGGAACCCCCCTCGAGTTCAACACCATCGGGGTGTGCGACGGCATCGCCATGGGCCACCTGGGGATGAAATACAGCCTGCCCAGCCGCGAGTTGATCGCCGACTCGGTGGAGATCATGGCGCAGGCGCATGCCTTCGATGCCCTGGTGTTCATCCCCAACTGCGACAAGATAATCCCGGGGATGCTGATGGCGGCGGCGCGGCTGAACATACCCGCGATCTTCGTCAGCGGCGGGCCGATGCTGGCCGGCAGGCTGGGGAGCAGGCCGGGGGAGAAGTTCGACGTCAATACCATCTTCGTCGGCGTTGGCCGGGTGAGCGCCGGTGAGATGAGCGAGGGGGAGCTCGACGAGCTGGAGCGGATCGCCTGCCCCGGCTGCGGCAGTTGCGCCGGCATGTTCACCGCCAATACCATGAACTGCCTCACCGAGGCGCTGGGCATATCGCTGCCGGGCAGCGGCACAATACCGGCGGTGGACGCACGGCGCATCGGGCTGGCGCGGGACACGGGCATGCAGGTGATGCAGCTGCTGGAGAAGAACGTGTGCCCCCGCGATATCCTGACCAAGGCCGCATTCCGGAACGCCTTCGCGGTGGACATGGCACTGGGCGGCAGCACCAACTCGGTGCTGCATCTCATCGCCATCGCCCATGAGGCAGGGCTGGAGTTCCCGCTGCCGGAGATAAACGATATCAGCGACAGCACACCGCACCTGTCCAAGCTGAGCCCGGCGGGTGAGTACCGCATCGAGGATCTTGACCTCGCCGGCGGCATCGGGGCGGTGATGAAGGAGATCGAGCGATTGCTCGACATGAAGGTCAAACGGGCATCGGGCAGATCGCTGAAGCAGGAACTGGCGGAGGCTCAGGTGCGTGACCGGGAGGTCATCCGGCCGTTCGAGCGGCCGCACTCGGCGACGGGAGGGCTGACTATGCTCTTCGGCAACCTGGCGCCCGAGGGGGCGGTGGTGAAGAGCGCCGCCGTGGCGCCGCACATGATGTCCTACAGCGGGCAGGCGCGGGTGTTCGACTCCGAGGAGGAAGCGACGGAGGCCATCCTCGCCGGCTCCATCGGGCCGGGGCAGGTGGTGGTCATCCGCTATGAGGGGCCGAAGGGCGGGCCGGGGATGAGGGAGATGCTGGGGCCCACCTCGATACTGGCAGGCATGGGGCTGGCCGACAAGGTGGGGCTGATAACCGACGGCCGCTTCTCCGGGGCTACCAAGGGGGCGGCGGTGGGTCACGTGTCGCCGGAGGCGGCAGCGCGGGGGCCTATAGCAGCGCTGCAGGACGGCGATACCATAGTGCTCGACATCCCCAACCGGCGCATCGATGTGGACTTGGGCGAGGAGGAGCTGAAGGCGCGGCTGGCCAAGCTGCCCCCGTTCGAGCCGAAGATAAAGACGGGGTACCTTTTGCGCTACGCCGAGAAAGTGACCTCGGCGGGCAGAGGGGCGGTTTTCGAGACTTAGGGGGAGATATGAAACTGAACGGAGCGCAGATACTGTGTGAGAGCCTGATCAAGGAAGGCGTGGATGTCATGTTCGGCATCCCCGGCGGGGTGCTGCTGCCGTTCTACGATAACCTGCCGGGGTATCCCCAGATCCACCATATCCTGTGCCGCCACGAGCAGGGTGCGGCCCACGCCGCCGAGGGGTATGCCCGCGCCACCGGCAGGGTCGGCGTGTGCATGGCCACATCCGGACCGGGGGCCACCAACCTGATCACCGGGGTGGCCTCGGCCTATCTCGACTCCGTGCCGATGGTGGCCATAACCGGGCAGGTGGCCCGCCCGTTCATCGGGAAGGACGCCTTCCAGGAGATAGACATCACCGGTATCACCCTGCCGATAACCAAGCACAACTACCAGGTGATGTCGGCGGCAGAGATGGCCGGCATGGTCAAGGAGGCGTTCCACATCGCCGGAACCGGCAGACGGGGTCCGGTGCTGATAGACGTCCCCAGCGATGTGCTGGTGGAGGAGGCCGAGTTCCGCTACCCGGATAAGGTCTCGCTCACGGGCTACAAACCCACGCTGCGGGGGCATCCGGCGCAGGTGAAGAGGGCGGCGAAGATGATCAGCGATTCCAAGCAGCCCCTGATCATCGCCGGGCGGGGGGTGATAGTCTCCTCCGGCTGCGCCGAACTCAAGGAGCTGGCGGAGAAGTGCCAGATACCGGTGGTGTCCACGCTGCTGGGGCTGGGGGGCTTCCCCGGCACGCACCCGCTGTTCCTGGGGATGCTGGGGATGCACGGCAGCGCGCACTGCAACTACGCGGTGAACGCCGCCGACCTGATCATAGCTATAGGAATGCGGTTCGACGACCGGGCTACGGCCAGGGTTTCGGGCTTCGCCCCGAATGCTCAGGTGATCCATATCGATATCGACCCCGCCGAGATCGGCAAGAATATTAAGGTGGACGTGCCCATCGTGGGGGAGGTCAAGAACGTGCTCAAGGCGCTAAACGCCGAGATGGAGCCGCAGAATCACGGCGCCTGGCTCTACCGCATAGAGGAATGGCAACGGGAGTGCCCCCCCCTGCAGATACGGGAAACGTCCGACCTGCTGCCCCAGTACGTGCTGAACCAGATATACGAGGTCACCAGGGGCGATGCCATCGTCGTCACCGGCGTGGGGCAGAACCAGATGTGGGCCGCCCTGTATTATAAGTACGACCGGCCGAACACCTTCATCTCCTCCGGCGGTCTGGGCCCCATGGGGTTCGAGCTGCCGGCGGCGATGGGGGCGCAGGTGGGGCGCCCCGGCGATGCGGTATGGTGCATCGCCGGCGACGGCGGCTTCCAGATGACGCTGCAGGAGCTGGCCACCATCGTGCAGGAGAAGCTTCCGGTAAAGATAGCCATCCTCAACAACGGGTTCCTGGGCATGGTGCGCCAGTGGCAGGAACTGTTCTACGGCAAGCGCTACGTGGCCACCCCGCTGAGCGGGCCCGACTTCGTCAAGCTGGCGGGGGCCTACGGCATAGCCGCCGAGCGGGTCAATGACAGGGCGCTGGTGACCGGCGCCATACAGAACGCCATGTCCCATTCGGGGCCGTACCTCATCGATTTCCAGATAGAGCCGGAGGAAAATGTGCTGCCCATAGTGAAGAAGGGCGAGATCATATCGGAGATGATACTGGACAAGCCCAGGGAGGGGGTTAAAGCGAAGTAATGGCCAAACATACACTGATAGCGCTGGTTGAAGATAAGCCCGGGGTGCTGAACCGGGTGTCCAGCCTGTTCCGCAGGCGGGGGTTCAATATAGAAAGCATAGCGGTGGGGCACACCGAGACGCCGGGCGTATCGCGGATGACGATAGTGGTCGACGGCACTACTGTCTCGGTGGAGCAGGTGAGGAAGCAGCTGGACAAGCTCATAAACGTGGTCAAGGTTACCGATATAACCGACGACAGCCTGTTATCGCGGGAGCTGGCGCTGGTCAAGGTCAGATCGACCCCCGGCACCAGGGGGGAGATAATAGAGATAGTGGATATATACCGCTCCAAGATCGTGGATGTCTCCGCCGACTCGGTGGTGGTGGAGATCACCGGCGACGAGGAGAAGCTGGGGTCCCTGCTGCGCCTGCTGAAGGACTACGGCATCAGGGAAATAGCCCGAACCGGCAGGGTCGCCATGTCCCGCGGGTCCGCCGGGCCGGTGCCCGGGGAGGAGCAAGCCCATGCCAGGGGCAAGCGCGTGAGGAAAGCAGCGGAGCCGGAAGCATAACATAAAACGAAGAAAAGGAGCAAGACATGGCCAAGATTTATTACGACAAGGATGCGGACCTGAAGCTTATCAAGAACAAGGTCATCGGGATCATCGGCTTCGGCAGCCAGGGTCACGCCCATGCCCAGAACCTGAGGGACAGCGGCTGCCAGGTGATCGTCGGCGAGCTGAAGAACAGCCCGCCGTGGAAGGACGCGGTCAAGGCCAAGTTCGAGGTGGCGTCGGCAGGCGAGGTGGCCAAGAAGGCCGACATCGTGGTGATGCTGGTCCCCGACCAGCTGCAGAAGCAGATATATCACAGCGACATCGAGAAGAACCTGAAGAAGGGCGACATGCTGATGTTCGCCCACGGCTTCAACATCCACTACGGGCAGATAGTCCCGCCTCAGAACGTGGATGTGACCATGATCGCCCCCAAGTGCCCGGGGCACATGCTGCGCCAGCTGTACACCGAAGGGATGTGCCCGCCAGCGCTGGTCGCCGTGCAGCAGGACGCGTCGGGGAAGGCCAAGGCGCTGGCGCTGGCTTACGCCAGGGGCATCGGCTGCACCCGTGCCGGTGTGCTGGAGACCACCTTCGCCGAGGAGACAGAGACCGACCTGTTCGGTGAGCAGACGGTGCTCTGCGGGGGGGTCACCTCCCTTATCAAGGCCGGATTCGAGACGCTGGTGGATGCCGGCTACCAGCCGGAGATCGCCTATTTCGAGGTGTGCCACGAGCTGAAGCTGATCATCGACCTGATCTATCAGGGCGGCCTGTCCTACATGCGCTATTCGGTGAGCGACACCGCGGAGTACGGCGATTACTCGCGGGGCCCGCGGGTTATCGACGACTACGTGCGCGAGGAGATGGAGCAGATACTCTGCGAGATACAGGACGGCAGCTTCGCCCGGGAGTGGATACTGGAGAACCAGGCGGGGAGGCCGGTGTTCAACGCCGCCCGCCGCGGCGAGGCGGAGCACGAGATCGAGGAGGTCGGCGCCAAGCTGCGGGCGATGATGCCCTGGCTCAAGGGCAAGAAGTGATCGATATTACATGCGGTTGAAGGCCGGCTTAGCGCCGGTGGTGGAGATATGAGCACTAAGAGGTCAAAGAGCGCTAAAACGGAACGGGTGATAATCTTCGACACCACGCTCCGCGATGGGGAGCAGGCCCCCGGGGCCACGCTCAACATCGACGAGAAGCTGGAGATCGCCCGTCAGCTGGAGAGGCTGGGCGTCGATGTGGTCGAGGCCGGGTTCCCCATCGCATCGCCGGGCGACTTCGAGGCGGTCAGCCTGGTCGCCAAGGAGCTCAAGAACTCCGCTGTCTGCGCGCTGGCCCACGCCAACGCGGAGGCCATCGACTATGCCTGGGAGGCCATCAAGGAGGCCAAGCGGCGGCGGATACACGTCTTCCTGTCGAGCTCCGACATCCACCTCAACTACCAGCTGAAGAAGGGCCGCGCCGAGATGCTGGAACTGGCCTGCGAGATGGTTAAACGGGCCAAGCGTTATGTCAAGGATGTGGAGTTCTCCCCGATGGACGCCACCCGCACCGACCCCTCGTTCATCTACCAGATCACCGAGGCGGTCATAGATGCCGGGGCGACCACGGTGAACATCCCGGACACGGTGGGTTACACCACCCCCGGCGAGTTCGGCAGCCTGATCAGGGGCATCTTCGAGAACGTGCCCAACATCCGGAGGGCGGTGATCAGCGTTCACTGCCACGACGACCTGGGGCTGGCGGTGGCCAACAGCCTGGCGGCGCTGGCCGCGGGCGCCCGGCAGGTGGAGTGCACCATCAACGGCATCGGAGAACGGGCGGGCAACGCCTCCATGGAGGAGATCGTTATGGCGCTGCGCACCCGCAAGGACTTCTTCGGACTGAGCACCAGCATCGACGTATCGCAGATATACAAGACCAGCCGCCTGGTGAGCCAGCTGACCGGGTTCTCCATAGCTCCCAACAAGGCTATAGTGGGGGCCAATGCCTTCCGCCACGAGTCGGGGATACATCAGGACGGGGTGCTCAAGGAGCGGACCACCTACGAGATCATGGACGCACAGGACGTGGGCTGGCCCTCCAGCACGCTGGTACTGGGGAAGCACAGCGGGCGCCACGCGCTGAAGACGCGGCTGGAGAATATAGGCTACACCCTCAGCGATGAGGAGCTCGACCGCGCCTTCGCCGCCTTCAAGGAGCTGGCCGATAAGAAGAAGGAGATAACCAACCGCGACCTGGAATCGCTGGTGGCGCAGGAGATGCGAACCACGTCCGAGGCATATCATTTGGAGCAGGTGCAGGTTTCCTGCGGCGACCGCAGCGTGCCCACGGCCACGGTGCGGCTGGTCGCCCCCGACGGCAAGGTCATGGCCGATGCCGCCTTGGGCACCGGGCCGGTGGATGCGGTGTACCAGGCGATCAACCGGCTGGTGGGGGTGTCCAACAAGCTCATCGAGTTCAGCGTAACCTCGGTCACCGCCGGCATCGATGCCATCGGCGAGGTGACCATACGCATCGAGAGCGAGGGTATGGTATACACCGGCCGCGGCGCCGATACCGATATCATCGTCGCCTCCGCCAAGGCATACATCAACGCGCTCAATCGCCTGCTGGCGGCGAGTGAATGAAGGCGGTGTGTAATGGATGAAGAGAAGCTGGAGAGTCGCATAAAAGGCCTGGAGCAGCATCATAAGCTGATGATGATACTGATCCTCATCAGCCTCTCCAGCAGCCTGATAGCGCTGGCGATAACCTTTGCGGTGTTGTTCTTCGCCGACTGACTGGCTACTGATATGTCGCAGACTAACCCTGTTACATTGACGGCTTACTGCGGCCTCGATTGCGGCCGGTGTTTCGGCTATACCAAGACCATCAGCGAGGCGGCGAAGCATCTGCGGCGCACCATGAGGGCGGAGAAGATGAAGCAGGTGTGGCCCTCTATGCCGTTCCTCGGCGATTACGAAGCTTTCAAGAAGGACCTGGATACCCTCGCCGGGTTCAGGTGCAAGGGCTGTCGCGATGGCGGCGGGAACCCCTTCTGCCAGATAAGGA
>Ga0180438_10010072_pt1 | contig 11648 bp, 8 predicted proteins | sample SS_ome_12_FD_132455 | JGI IMG/M metagenome (GOLD analysis project Ga0180438, IMG submission 132455) | Hypersaline lake sediment archaeal communities from the Salton Sea, California, USA - SS_3_D_2 metaG | ecosystem: Environmental > Aquatic > Non-marine Saline and Alkaline > Hypersaline >...
ATTCAGAAAGGCAAAAGACTATGTTGCCTATATCTTCAACCGGGGGAATACCAATATACCGAGGTTAAGAAAATTGGCACAGAAGGTGAGCCAGAATCTTAATATTGAAACGAGGTCCTTTATACTCCCCGAACTGAAAACGGAAGTCCGCTTGATTTTAGAAATCTATAACGAGGCGTGGGCTCAGAATTGGGGATTTTTGCCCCTCTCAGCCGAAGAAGGTGACGCCATTGCTGATTCTTTACGCTTTATTATAGACCCCGGACTGGTCCGATTTGCCTTTGTAAAGGGGCAACCTGCCGCCGTAATCGGGTTTATCCCTGACCCGAATTATGCCCTGCGTCCTCGATGGCGCTGGTACGGTGATTCAGACCTGGTGCGAATGGCAAGGCTGCTGTTGACGCGCCGACGTATTCCTCGTATCAGAGGTATGTTCCTCGGCGTCAAACCTGAATTTCGCAATCGGGGCATTGCGGCCTTACTGGCAACCGAGATCATCGAGTATATTCTACCTCGGCATTATGTTGAGTGCGATGCCTCGCTGATTCTGGAGGACAATGGTTCCATGATAAAAGCCATAAACGTTTTTGGCGGAAATTACTATAAGCGATGGCGTATCTACGATTTGGCCCTTAAGTGACAGCCAGATCCACACCAATCCTGAGATAAACGCACAAGCCCCCTTTCACCCCTATGAAACAGGAGACCTCACCTTCCTTACCTTGTTCGAATTGGTTACCGCTAAGCGCCGATATTGATTGCACCGCCGCCGTCCACCGGGAGGGCTACACCGGTGATGAAACCAGCTTCGTCGGAGGCAAGGAAAAGGGCGGCATTGGCTACATCCCAGGCGGTGCCCATCTTATGGAGCAGCGGCACGCGAGCATCACGCTCCGCTACGACTTGGGCGCGACTCTTGCCACTGACCCGGACTCGCGGTTCAATGGCCATTGGAGTGTTCATCAGGCCGGGCAGGATTACGTTGGCACGAATGCCATGCTCCGCATTCTCAATCGCCACCTGCTTGGTGAAGGCAATCATTGCCGCCTTGGTCGCCTTGTAGGCCACATATGGGTATTTCTCCAGCGCGGCCAGAGACGAAATCATAATGATGGTCCCGGCGCGCTGCTGTCGCATAACGGGGATGACGTGTTTGCAAGCCATAATGGCGCCACGGAGGTTGATTGCGCTGATGCGGTCGAAAGCCTCCTCGGTAATATCCAGCAGAGGTGCATCCCCGCCAGAGATGCTAACGCCGACATTATAATGGAGAATGTCAATATGACCCCAGCACTGCTGCGCCGCCGCTATTGCCGCGGCAAGAGTGGCTTCCTTGGTGACGTCAGCCTCGAAGACGAAGCAGTCACCACCCTGCTTCTTGACGAGCAACGCCGTCTCCTCAGCCGATTCTAAAATACGGTCGACGGCCATAATTCTGGCGCCCTCCTGCGCAAAACGCAGCGCCGTGGCACGTCCGTTGCCCATTCCTTCGCCCAGGCTCTGTCCCGCGCCCACTATAATCGCAGTTTTCCCTTCCAGACGCATTGTAGTCCTCCTGCAATCAGTTTTTGCCAGAATAGGTTTAGCCTATGTTCTGACAGCAACAAATAGAATATCGGGCCCTGTGTGGACACCAAGCACTGGTCCCAGCCTGGCTAGGATAATTTTATCCTCGTCCACAAATGCGCTTATGCGGCGAGATAGTGCCTTGGCTTCTTCATCAACCGTACTGTAAATAATGGAAATATCCTGTATACTTGTCAGATTTCTCGCAAAATTGTAAAGCTCATCAACGCCGCTCTCCCAGCTCCTTACCTGACCCGCCGGTTCAACCTCCCCATCTTTTATGGTGAGAATCGGTTTAACTGATAGTACCGTTCCTAATAATGCTTTTGCCCTACCGATACGGCCACCTCTGGCGAGGTATTTGAGAGTGTCGAGAAGGCCAAGAACTTTTATATCGGGAATGACTTTATTTACTTTGTCGACTACGTAGGGTAAGGCTGATTCAGATTTTACTATTTGTGCGGCAGCTTTCACCAGAAGGCCGAGGCCCATCGTTACCAGTTTTGAATCAATTACCTCGATCGGGAAATCGGTCGGTAAAAGTTCCTGTGCACGCAATGCTGAATTACAGGTGGCACTCAATTTGCTCGAGATATGTATGGAGACAATGCCGTCTGCCTCTCTGGACAGCTCCTCGTATACCCGGGTGAAGTCCTGGGGCGTTGGCGGTTCGGTAACTGGATGAACCGGGTCGCTGAGCAGTCTATGGTATAGCTCATCGTCACTGATATCTACTCCGTCGCGATACAATTCCTTGCCGAATCTTACATATGCGGGCACAACCTTGATATCTAGTTCTTTTATTAGCTTTGGCGGTAGGTCAGCGGTGCTATCGGTAACGATTTTTATGGTCATATTGCCAGGCTCCTCTCTATAAGTCTCAACATCTTATAAATACGATACGCCAGCTTATTCATATGCCAGAGTCTCACGAATACTCATTAAAACGGCACGATAGGCGGGCAGCAGGCTCGCAATCGCCGAGACAACGACCACAATTAAAAGCCAACCTATCATCCCGATAGGCGAAAAAATGTAAATAAGTGGTTCGTCCACAAATAGTTCCCCCAGCATAGCATTGAAGGCCAGGTTAATCGGGACGCTAAGCGGAATGGCCAATATCCAGCTCAATATGCCGATGAATAGCCCCTCAGTTACCACTATGCTACCTATAGCCCAGTTCGACGCACCGATAGAACGCATTACACCTATTTCCCGCGTACGCTCTATCACGTTTAAACTCATCATGCCGGCCAGACCGAGGCCGCCAATCAACGCGGTCATGCCGGCCATAGTAAGCAGAAATGCCACCAGAAAATCGAACTGGCTCTCATTTGAAGAGGTTATAGTATCTCTCGTCATGGACCACAGGACATTAACCCCCGATTGCTTGAGTTCCTCCTCCAGTGTCTTGGCCATCTTCGTTTGAGATGCACCGTCTTTCTGCTCCGTACTCACGTGCACCGAACTGGCAAGGCCTGATTCCCCCCTGACTTCCGAAACGTAGTTAAAATCGGCATAGCCTACGCGATCGAAGGCCATCAGGACAATGCCGACGACGTTCCACTCATACTTTTCATCACCAACCTTCGATATTATGGTATCACCAACCTTTACATCGGTCATATCCTCGGCCAGATTGCTGCTGAGGACGACGGCATTTTGGTCGCCTTTTTCTAGCCACCTGCCTGAGAGTACCGCCGCTTTAATGAACTCCGAATCCGGATATAATCCCACGATGGAGAAATTGGCGCCTTCAGTCCCATCGGGTTTAATGCGTCGCACTGATACCGATGTCCGTGCCTCAGCGTTGGTAACTCCGGGCACACTTTCCACTCGCCGCTCGACACCGCTTCCTTTGTATTTGCCATCAAGCGTCAGTACCACCTCATAGTTAAATACCGTTTCCACAATGTTATTGAACTCCGCCATAAGAGACGAGCGTACGTTCACCACCGTAATAAAGAGTGTTCCTGCCAGTGTTAATGCCCCCAGCGTCAGCGCAAGGCGCCACCGGCGGCGGAATGTATTGCGCAGGGATAGCAGCACCGGCCTGGGCAGTCTACGCAAGCTCATCACCATTTGGTCAAAGCGACCATGCCCCGCACGGCTGGCGATACCATGGCTGCTGATTGCCTCTCGCACAGTAACTCGCACACCTCCGATAATCGGCAGCAAAGATGCAAGTACAGGTACAACCAATGCCGCCACGACTTGCATGAGCAGAACCGGCAACGGCAGGTAAAAATTCAGCAGGTCAATATTGAGGAACCGCACCACAGCTAATGTAAATACGTAACCCAGCCCCATACCGACGGGTACGGCAACCAGCAAGGACAACAACCCGAAAAAGAGGACCAGCACCAGATAGATACCGATTACCTGGCCTCCAGTTCCACCAATCGCCTTCATCATTCCGATCTGCCGTCTCTGTTCGGTCAGCAATGCGGACATCGTGTTCACCACGAGAAAACCGCTCAATATCAGCGAAAAGAACCCGATGAAGCTCAAGATAAGGGTAAAGCTCTGGGTGACCTCTTTTGCCCAGTGCTCTCCCGGCTCCCGAATCTGCACTCCATTAATATCAACCCCTGCTTTCCGCAATCGCTCTTTCAGCTCATTGGCGACTGTTTCAAGCTCCCCGATACTGCTGTATTGTTCCGTTGTTCGCATTTCCAGCCGATTGTAATTGCTGGGCAGGCCAAGCAGTCCCAGAGTTTTTGTCGTTACATAGCCGGAAAGCTGTGGGAACAGGTTAGCCGGCACTGCGTTTATATCGTGCGCAGTGCCCACAAGACTGAGTTCACGTCGGCTCCCGTCGGGCATCTCGACAATAACCTCGTCGCCGGTGGCAATGCCAGCAACCGCCGCTGAAGCCCGTTCAAGGATCAATTCCCTCCTGCCTAGTGGCCATTTCCCTGTTTCGTATTCGATTTTATTCAGAGAAATATTGCCGTAATCATCGTAAGCATAGAGGTCAAGGTTATATATCTCGTTTTCTTTGATGAGTTTGACAAGGTATACCGCCCTTCCTTGAGCATCGGTGATTTCATCCTGTCGTTGCGCCCACCGAACCAGACTATCATCAAAAGAGTCAATAAAGAAAGTAATCGTGGAAGCGTTTATCTCACGGTACTGGTCGTTCATATCTTCTATCAGTACTGTCTGAGTGATAAAAACGCTGCCGAAAGCGAATACGCCTACCGCTATCGCAAGAACTACCAGAACGGTCCTTGTCTTGTTACTCCAGAGGTCGCGGATAACTTTGCGCCAGCGTGGATTAAGCATCTTTTACGTCTTTCGTGATTTCCCGGCTCTCTTCAAAACGTTGCTGAGCGACGCGGTGTATGGCTTTCTTCGTCAGCTCTGACTCGCTGATTAGCTTGTTAAAACTCTCCTTGTCCAGGGCAGCGACTTCTACATCGGTTGTACCTGAGGCACGGACGGTAGCCATGTTGATATCGCCACGTATAAGGCCTATCTCACCAAAATATTGTCCGCTTTCAATGCGAGAGACGGTGAACTCCTGTCCGTCTGGTGTCTGCAATATCACTTCAACGTAGCCCTTGGTGACTATGTAGAAGTTTTCGGGTGGCTCACCCTTCTGAATGATAACTGAGCCGGGAGGATATTTCTGAGGTTTCAATTTCGAGGTTATCCAGATTAATTGCTGCTGCGTTAATGATGGGAAAGTCCTTGTTAAATATTCCTCGATAATTTCGCCATCCGAGATTATCAAAGTCCGCTTTACCCGTTTTGCCTGGTCGCTGTCATGCGTCACCATCACTATTGTTTTGCCGGCAGCAACAAGTGCCTCGAACAAATGGAAGACGCGCTCTGATGTTTTGGAATCGAGATTACCCGTTGGCTCGTCAGCCAGTATGATGGGAGGGTCATTAGCCAGAGCGCGAGCAATGGCCACTCTTTGCTGTTCCCCTCCTGAAAGCTGGCTAGGTAATTTATCGGCATGCGCGGCTACGCCGACGAGTTCCAGTACCTCAAGCGCACGTTTACGGCGCTGTGTTGGGGGGTAAACATTGCAGAAGTCCATGGGTAGCATGACGTTTTCAGATACGGTCAATATTGGAAGCAGCTGGAAGAACTGAAAAACGATGCCCAGATTTCTGCCGCGCCACTTGGCCATGTCGCCCTCATTTAGCGTATGAATCGGCACACCGCCCATATAAACCTCGCCGCTCGTAGGGCGGTCAATACCTGATACCATATTGATTAATGTAGATTTACCACTTCCGGACTTGCCAATAACACCAACGAATTCACCATCGCCTATCAGCAGGTTGACGTTTTTCAGCGCGGTGAATTCCCCCGCTTCAGTTTTATATGCTTTAATAATGTCCCGCACCTGTATCAAATACTCATCGTACTTATGAATACTTTCTTCGCGAAACATATTTTTAGAGAGAAATTTAAACATCCCGGACTCCTTTTTCGCCACCCAACATAGCCCTACTGTTTGAGAACTGTCTCTCCTTCGCTGAGGCCGCTTATAATTTCGGTCTGCATTCCATCACTTATACCGATGACAACGTTTCTTTCCTCAACTTCCTCATCGGCTATCACCCTGGTTATGGGTCTACCATCGTTATCAATTTCAAGCGCTTCTTTTGGAATGAGCAGGGCATCGATGCGTTCTTCAACTACGATATCGGCAGATGCATTCATGCCAACCTTAATTTGGTTATCGTTGAAGGCTTCGAAGTTAATACGTACGTTATATGTAACTATTCCTGTTCCCGATGTCGGTACGGGATATATTGATGTTACAACACCGGTGAAAGTATCGTCTGGCATTGAATCAACGCTGATGATAGCTTTCTGGCCGAGGTTAATCTCAGGAATATCCATTTCATCAATTTCTACGATTAACTCCAGACTGGTTGGGTCAATCAGGTAAATCATGGTGGTTGTAGCCAGTATTGTATCACCCGTTTTAGCACCAACTGCGGCGACGACACCATCAAATGGCGCTATTATGCTCGCTTCTTCCAGTTTCTTTTCAGCATTGCCCAGAGACTGCTGTGCCAGTACCACCGACTGCCTTGCTAGCTCTACTGCCTCCGTGGCTTTCTCAACTGTTTCTTTCGCTACTTCCAATTCCATCTTTTTTATCGAGATATCCCTCTCCAGGTCACTCAGGTCTTTCTGGGCCTGGGCTTCAGCTAGTTCCGCCGCCTCCAGTTGCATGCTGGCAATAGCCACCTCCTCCGTATCGTAGGCGTTTCTTTTAGCGTCCAGCACTGCTTCTGCCGCATCCAACCTTGCCTGTGCATAGATTATTGTTGCCTCTGGTAAATCCTGCTCCAGCGCGTACTGCAAAAATGCCTTGGCATTGTCCACGTCTTTCTGCGCAGTTTCAATATCCGGCCATGTGTAAATATCACGTGTTTCATCAAGATGGTGTCTGGCCGACCTAACATCAATTTTGGCATTAAGCAGGACTAACTCAAGCTGAGTTCTGGAAGCCTCGAGTTTGCTTAACTCGTATTCTGATGACTCGCTGCTGAGCTTTGCCTTGGTCAGAGCGACCTGGCTTTCCGTCAATGCTACCTTTGCTTTTTCCAGTTCAACTCGTGCTTGAGTCCTGGCTAGGCCCAGCTCATCAGTCTCAAGTTTAGCCAGCATGGTTTCTTTACTGACATAATCGCCTTCTTTAACGTAAACCTCATCCACCTTCCCAGTTGAGCCAAATGATAATTTAACCTGTCTGGAGGCCTGAATATTGCCACTACCGTCTATTGTTATTTCAATATCTCCCCTGATAACTTTAGCCATTTGCTGGTCAGCAACTGATGTGCCGAACATGGCGCAAGAGGAAATGCTTAGCAGAACCAGGCACATGGTCAAAATAGCAATCGCGATTGTTACCCTTTTCATAATCTCACCCCCAAGTTAAAAACCGGAAATTATTATTAATACTATTTGTAGTCAGATGGCATTACGTTTTGTTGAGGCAGTTATCCAAATATCAAGGATGTACTAAATATAATGATACCTATTCAGGAGCTAAACTTGCAATAAAATTCTGGGAACCATAGGGGGCTAGAAAAAAAGAAACAGTTTGACTTAAGTCCAAGGAATCATCAGCCTGAAACCACCTGAGTGAAAATGGACTAAAGCTGATGATTCATAGAGTGTTACTTCGATTGAACAATGCAGACTACCGGTATTTATCCGAATAAAACAAGCGATTGTTTTCTAATTTGCTGCTAACCTTTTCCTCTCTGGCTATTCAAACTCGTCTAGTAATACTTCAAATTGCGATGGATCAATTTTCTGTTTAACGAGTGATATCTTTTGCAGAGCTGGAAACTGCTCTTCAAAAACTGGCCTCTCATTCCTGTAAATGAGACCGATGGGTATCCGATCACCCCATTCCTGCGCCTTGCTGAGGGCGGCCATTTTGTCAGCCGGATCATATTTTTCATCTTCCAGCTTGTAAACCCTTTCCCGATACCACTGGAAGGTATTCCTGCGATTGAAGGAAACGCAGGGCTGGAGGATATCGATAAGGGCAAAGCCGTGGTGCTCTATACCCATCGTTAATAGCCTGACCAGGTGCTCAATGTCACCGGCAAAACCTCTGGCAAGGAAGCTTACATCGGAGGCGAGCGCCAGCGCTAATGGGTTGAGAGGCTGGCTGGCTCCCAGTGGCGTTGTCTTGGTAACAAAACCCAGGTCACTGGTCGGCGATGCCTGCCCTTTGGTCAGCCCGTACACCTGGTTATTGTGCACCATATAGAGCATATTGATGTTACGTCGCATAGCGGCCAGCAGGTGGCCTACGCCTTCGCCATAGGCTCCGCCATCGCCATCGACGCCGATGACAACGAGCTCATGGTTGGCCAACCTGGCACCGGTAGCCGCGGGCAGGCTGCGCCCGTGGAGGCCATTGAAGACATTACCATGCGTGTAATGAGGCAACTTGGGCGCCTGCCCAATGCCTGACACGAAGAGAACCCGGTGTGGCTCCAAACCGATATTGACCAGAGCTTTTTTCAGGGCTTCCAGGATGGCAAAGTTACCGCAACCGGGGCACCATGCGATAGGTATTGAATTACCATAGTCCTTCATCGCCACCATATCTAGAGCACCTCCTTGCGCAAGCGACCAATTATTTCCCCGGGAGAAAAGGGGCGGCCATCAAACTTAAGGATGGCATAATCTACCTCTAGTCCTGTCTCGCGCTTTATCAGACCCGCCAACTGTGCTGTGGCATTGCTTTCAATAACAGCGCTTCTACTGCTTTTACGGAGCACTGAAGAGATGAATTCGGTGGGGAACGGCCATATTTGAGTGAGGTTGAGGGTATTCACTGCCGCGCCCTCCTTTTTCAGCAAATCAGCCGCCTCGCTTATGGCACCACAGGTGCTGCCCCAGCCAATCAATGTCAACTCTGCACCAGGTTCCTGGTGGAATTTCGGGTTGATAATGTCGCCTTTGAGACCATTGTTCTTGCGCAGCCGCTTCAGGTGCTGCTGGTTACGTGTTGCTGTGTCCTCTATCATGTGTCCGGCTTCATCGTGCTCGTCAGAATCCGTTACCACCAGCGCTTTTCCCTGACCGGGGAAGGCACGGGGAGATATACCGGAATCGGTAACCAGATGCCGCCTGTAATCGGGCATACTATTGGCTGCTTCATCGGACAGAAGCTCTCCCCTGCTGATTTCCACCCGACTTAGATCAAATCTGTCGATAGTAGTATACGAGGTGGCCAGATGGTGGTCTGTGAGAACAATCACCGGCGTTTGATATTTCTCCGCCAAATTAAAAGATTCTACAGTGCAGTGGAAAGCCTCTTCGGTATTGGCGAGGGCTAGAACGGCCCGGGGAAATTCACCGTGTCCGGCGTGTAAGGCAAACCAGAGTTCCCCCTGCTCCGTTCTGGTCGGCAGGCCGGTGGCCGGCCCGGGTCTCTGCCCCAAGACCACCACGACCGGGGTTTCGGTCATACCTGCCAGTGCCAGTCCCTCAACCATGAGGCTAAAGCCACCTCCCGAAGTGGCCACCATGGCCCTGACTCCCGTATAACCCGCCCCGACGGCCATGTTCATAGCGGCTATCTCATCCTCAACATGCACGGCTACGACTCCGTGCTCGCGGCCCTTGTCCGCCATATACTCCATGATAGAGCTGGCCGGAGTCATGGGGTATCCGGCGATAAGCTTACAGCCAGCGACCATAGCCCCCAGAGCCAGTGCCTCGTTACCATTAAGCAATATTTTCCGATGACCTTTCGATGTCGGCCGGATTCTTTGACGCAGTTTCCTTCCGCCATGCTCCCGGGCGAAGTCAAACCCGGCTTTGGCAGCCACAACATTATCCCTCGTAATCTTCTCACCGTGGCGGGCAAATTCCCTTTCCAGAACTGCCGATAGGCAGTCAAAATCATAGCCGGTAAGCCCAATAACGGCACCAACCGCCACGGTATTGGTCATGAGCTTGTTCTTAGCCTTCTCTTCAGCCAGCCTCTTCAAGGGAACGCCAAAGTACTTATCTTCTGTAGCCCTCGATTCAGTATCCTCTTCATCAAAGATAATTACCCCGTTAGTTTTCAGTTCTTCCCGATGAAGCTCTATCGTCTCCTTGTTGAGCGCGACAAGAATGTCCAGCTTCTCTGAAATAGCCAGTACCCGGTTATCGCTTACTCTGACACGAAAAAAATTATGGCCACCTCTGACCCTGCTTTCATAGTCCTGGTCAGCAAAAACGTTAAGGCCCTGCCGCGCCAGTGCCTTCGCCAGTATGATGCCAACTGACTGCACGCCCTGGCCTGCCTCCCCGCCAACCATGATATTGAAATCAACTGCCATGACGTAACCTCCCTCAAGCAGATTATGACGCAGAATTCACTGGTCTAAAAGTGTAAATATTAATGTGCTCAAAAGTAAAGCCGCTGCTAAAGAAAATTATTAAGAGAGGACATTTTGAAATCTACGACCATCATGTTATGGTGGTCCTGATGGTCTCGCCAGGCCCCTTCTTCATGCCTGCCGTGCTTATCAGGTTTCATTGCCAGGCGGTCATTATTGTCTCGCTGGTTACCATGCATATTTTTATTCATATACGATACCGGTTTTAAAAGACGATTATATGTCCTCCAGGCTATTCAGCGTCACTGGTATCAGTTCGGATAGTGCCGGGTGTATATGGATGCCTTCATTTATTTCATTTATGTTGCCGCCGGAAGCCATGGCATTGACCACTTCCTGGACAAGTGTTGGTGCATGAGGCCCGATTATATGAAAGCCGAGAATCCTGCTGGTCTCCCTGTCAGCTATCGCTTTGGCGAAGCTTTCCTTCTCCATCATGGCTTCCCCCTTGGCCACTTCGTGATAGCTGGTTGTGCTCACCCTGACCTGATGCTTCTCCCGGGCTGCCTTCTCCGTCAAGCCTACTGAGGCGACGGGGGGATAGGAATAAACGGCATGAGGTACCGCCCCGGCGTTTACTTTGGCTTTTGCGCCATTGAGGACAGTGTGTATGACCAGCGCTGCTTGCCGGTTGGCAGCATGGGTGAACATCTGCTTTCCGTTGGCATCGCCAACAGCAAAAATTTTCTTCTTGCTGGTCTCAAAGAAATCGTTTACCTTGATGAATCCCTGCTGGTCTACTTCCACTCCCGTGTTTTTCACTTCCAGCAAGTCGGCGTTTGACCTCCTGCCGACAGCCATCAAGATTCTCTGCGCACGGTACTCCTTTTGCTTACCGGAAGCCGTATCTTCGGCTATTACCGTTACGCCATCGGCACGGGCTTTTACTTCCGCCACCCTGGTATTGAGGGCGATGGTCATCCGCTTCCCCAGTTCCTTGAGCAAAAGGCCGGCAATCTCCGGTTCTTCCGACAGAACGAGGCGGTCAGCCATCTCCACAATGGTCACCTTCGTTCCCATAGCGGCAAAGAAGTGGGCATACTCCACCCCGATGTATCCGCCGCCGATTATTATCATGCTCTCCGGCCTTTCCCTGAGTTCGAGCAAGCTCTCATTGGTCAGGTAGTCAACGCCCTCCAGTCCTTTGACCGGCGGTATCAGGGGGCGTGCCCCGGAAGCAATGAATATCAG
>Ga0180438_10010073_pt1 | contig 11648 bp, 10 predicted proteins | sample SS_ome_12_FD_132455 | JGI IMG/M metagenome (GOLD analysis project Ga0180438, IMG submission 132455) | Hypersaline lake sediment archaeal communities from the Salton Sea, California, USA - SS_3_D_2 metaG | ecosystem: Environmental > Aquatic > Non-marine Saline and Alkaline > Hypersaline >...
AACGGCAACACCTACTGCTCTCCCCAGCCCTCCGCCGCCCACGCCGACAGCCACCCCCACTGCCACCGGCACACCGCAGCCCACCCTGTCACCAACAGCAACCGCTACTCCTACCAGCACGCCGACACCTACCACCTCGCCACAACCCACGCTCACCCCTACGCCCACGCCAGAAAAGCGTTGGGTAGGGCGGGTGACCGGCAACACCACCCGCCAGGATGCAGGCGGCCCGATTGTGCTGCGGGTTTCCGTGGACGGGGTGATCGGGCTGCCGGTGACCGTCACGGCGGATGGCTGGAGCACCACCAACTGGACGGGCACCAAGACCGAGTACGGTCCCTACTTCTGCGAGTTCGCTCCCATGCCCGTGGGGACCCTGACGGTGATCCCCCAGGGTTTGGGTGTCAGCCTGCGGGTCTCGATGCGCGGGGCGGGGGTGGCGGTGGTTGAGTTCCGGCGTGAGTAACACCCCAGCCACTGTTCAGACCTCCAAGGTTTCAGAAACCTCGGAGGTCTCCGCTGTCTTGCCTCTCAAAACCCAGTGTGGTATAATCTAGATTGGAGCGTATGCCAAGAAGCTCAGGAGGTGTCCGATGAAAGTCTACGATTTCAAAGTCCTTCTCGAACCTGATGAGGAAACGGGGGGCTATGTGGTTTCCTGCCCTTCCTTGCCTGGCTGCTACACTCAGGGCGAAACGATTGATGAAGCGTTGGAGAACATCAAGGAAGCCATCCTGCTGTGCTTGGAGGACATGCAAACCCAGAACCAGCCTATCCCCGATACGTCCAGAACCCTGATCAGCAGCGTGGCGGTAGCCTTATGAGTCCCCAATTGCCAGTAGTGTCAGGGCGTCAGGTGGTCAGAGCTTTGGAGCGCATTGGCTATCGCGTCGTCCGGCAACGGGGAAGTCACATTCGCCTCCGTGACGAAACCAATCCGAATCACCTTCCCTTAACCGTGCCCAACCATAAAACTATCAAAACGGACCCTACTTCTGCGAGTTCGCTCCCATGCCCGTGGGGACCCTGATCGTGATCCCGCAGGGTTTGGGCGTCAGCGTGCGGGTCTCGATGCGCGGGGCGGGGGTGGCGGTGGTTGAGTTCCGGCGGGAGTAGTGAACACGAATGGCACGAAGGGAAGGGGCGCGAATTGTAACTATACAGACCTGAGGTTTCTGAAACCTCGGAGACCTCCGTTTGTCTTCCAAAGTTCGGTGTGGTATAATCGAAATTAAAGTATACGCATGGGGAGGTTTAATATGTCCAGCATCACGCCTATGACTGTGCCGGTGGAGACGGCAGAACGTGATCTCCAACATTTGCTGGAACAGCTCCATCTAGGAGAGACCATTACTCTGGTCAATTCTGAGGGTACGCCACTGGCCGTCATGGTTTCACTGAAACCTGCTGTGCCTGTGGCTGAGACTCTGTCAGCTTCCGATGACTGGGAAGCGCAATGGGAAGCGTTGGCTGAAGAAATTGGCCGTGCCTGGAAGGGCGAGAAGAGCGCTGTAGAGATTTTGTCGGAGATGAGACGGTGAACTGTACCATAGACGCCAGCGTATTTGTTGCTGCTGCCCGTGCGCCGGAAGCACACCACGCAGCCAGCCTTGAGTTTCTGCGGCTGGTTGAGGAACAGACTGGGAATCTCTTCTGCCCTACTTTGGTTCTGGCGGAATGTTCAGCCGCCATCGCCCGACAAACTAACAGGCCAATTTTGGCTGAAAGAACGGTGACGCTCATTGAACGCTTTCCCAATTTGCTCCTAGCGCCGCTTGATATTTCTCTGGCACGTCGGGCAGCACAAATCGCTATGACCCATCGTCTCAGGGGTGCCGACTCTGTCTATGTCGCCGTGGCTGAGACCTTCAACGCCACGCTCATCACTTGGGATGGTGAGATGTTGCAGCGCAGCCCGGCCGTCGTTCCCACATTGACTCCAATGGAGTGGGTAGAACAACAAAGAGCTAGATAAAAGTCTACGATGTGAGAACTTTTTCGCCGACGAATGTGTCTATTCGAGCACAGCAGGTAACGGTGCTCTCCCCACTGATTGCAGGCCAAAACCCCTTGACAGGGGTGAAAAAGGGTTATATAATGGACGTAGCGACAGAAAAGCACAAGTGACAAGTGTCACGGGAGCCTTCTCCAGCCCGCTGCTCTGAGCTTTCTTCCCCTTGGCCATTTAGCTTGATGAGAGGATCTGCTGTGAAAAGAGTAGTTTTCCCTCTAGCGCCTATATTCCTAATCTTCTGGCTTTCCCTATCATCACAGCCGACCATCTGGCCGCGCTTCTGTTGTCAATACCCCCACGTAAACGCTCATGCCCTTCTTTTCTCCTGGAGAGACACCGAAAAGGATTCACTGAGACATCCGAACGGGAGGATTTCAAATGAAAAAGCCTCAAATTTTCCTCAGCTATGCGCGAGAGGATGAAGAAAAGGTGAAGGAACTTTACCAAAAATTGTCTGATGTAGAGTTCAAACCCTGGATGGACAAAAAAGACATCCTTCCAGGAGAAAAATGGGGACTCGTTATCCAGCAAGCTATCCGGGACTCTGATTTCTTCCTGGTGTGTCTGTCAGCCAACTCGGTCAGCAAAAGGGGGTGGGTCCAGAGGGAAATGAAGCAGGCTCTGGATATTTGGCAGGAAAAGTTGGATAGCGATATCTACCTGATTCCAGTACGGCTGGAAGATTGCGAAGCGCCAGAAAGTCTAAGGGATTTCCAGTGGGTGAACCTGTTTGAAGAAGATGGTTGGACACGATTAGTGAAAGCTATCCAAGTAGGAATGGAGCGTCAGGCAAAAGTAATCAAACCTGTTGTTCAGGAACCCGCACCATTCGAACCTTTTACCTCAATCAGGCCAGACACTGAAGCTGCTAAACCAACCCAAATGGGTCGCAAACAGAAGCAAGAGTTGGTGGATGCTTTGTTCGCGTGCCCTACTATGAGCAACCGCCATACACGTGATGCAGTGGTGAACGATTTGCCCGACGATATCAAGAGGAGTGTCCAGAGAAACTCTGTAGACCTCGTTGATGCCGCCAATATCGTTACAAGATGCCTGAATCATGCCAACGGCATCGAGGAGTTGATTGAGATCGTACGCTTTTACGAAGGCGACTCGATACCGATGCAGAGGGTTGATGAGTTAGTGAGCCAGGTACATGCTTCTTAGGAAAGTGCCAGACCCGCAAGACAAATAGTCCATATCTTCGGTGTAGGTCAAATGAATCCCAAACAGAAAGCAGAACTGGTGAATGCCTTGCTCGCGTGCCCCACCATGGGCAACCGGCATATGCGCGATGCAGTGGTGGACGATCTGCCCGACGACATTAAGAATAACATCTCGAGAAACTCCGCAGATCGTGTCGATGTCGCTAATATCGTTAAAAGATGCTTGAATTATGCCGATGGTATCAAGGAACTGATCGAGATTGTGCGCATCTACGAAGGCGACTCGATACCAATGCAAAAGGTTGACGAAACCATAGCGAATATCTATTGCCTGCACATTGTTTCAGATGAGTTGCGAGCGGGAGTTTTTTCAAAAGCTTCAAGAGTTACATTGTCTCGTGATGAGCTAATAAAACTTTACAGAGCTAGTCTCCCTCCCGGCTTTTCGGTGAGAGATGAGGCGGAAACACTGTGGTCTGTCTTGGACCATCTATGGGACATTCCCCGTCAGCCAAATAACAGGTTCCCAGTCTTCGAATTTGTCGAGCGGTTGGCATTTCACACCATCAATCAGGATGTTGCTAGTGAGCTTAGAAGCATGACAGGTCAGATGGCCCCATATCTGAACCTTCAACAGGCAGACATAAATAGGATAAGAGCTAGGATCGAGGCCGAAGCTACTCCAACCCAGATGTCTCCTCCTTACCTACTCGTCGAAGTCAGCCCAGACCCAAATAACCGAAACAGAGACAAGGAAAAACTATTTTCCGTTTATATCTCATTCTGGAAGCACCGAAACGACACGAGATACTTGCACACAGATGAGACACCACGCCCGATCAAAAGCATTCCGCCATTACTCGAGCAGATTCTCACAGCATTTGCCAATGACTTCCCGGAAGAAATGCCCGATTTGACCATCGAGTTTTTCCTGCCACGTGAATTGATCTCTTGTGAAGTTGACCAGTGGGTCAAACAAGATGTGTTCCTAGGGGAGATTAAACTTGGTGCCGATCACCGAGTCGTGGTCAGATCGTGGGAACGGGCCACAAACCCCACACTCCAGGGTTACTGGCTAAAGAAGTGGAGGCAGTTTCAAACACTGGCTAAGATAGCCAGTGCCCAAAACATGGTCCGAATTTGCAATAGGAGAACACATGAGCCACGGAGACTCTACAATGACCTGATCGGATCTGAGCATACAATCTGTCTAGGGCTGACCTTCATGCCGACAGATCACCCCAGCGAGGGGCGCCTTCTCTCTGAAATCCTCCGGGCCGGCATGCCCATTGCCCTATGGCCCAGGCCATGCGACGATGTTTCTAGGTACACGAGGGGGATACGGGCGAAAATCAGAGCACTTGTCTCAAGCGAAAACCTATCTGACCTGCCGAGATTAATCCAGGCGGAACGCCAGCAGGCTATAGATAGCACCCACCCGGGTAACTATCTGACCCTCCTTTGGGACGATCCATATAGACTACCCCTCAAGTTAAATCCTAAATCTAACACAAGGTTGCAAACACCCTGAGCGGTAAGGAGGCAAACTATGACCACCTGGCGGATCTATCGAGGAATGGGAAAGCCACATGATGGAGTAAAACGTCTCCCCTCCCCACCAAGATGGCGTCGATTTAATGGCGAGGTTATTGAAGAGCGCGAGCTTGGGCAAGACCCACACATCGAACGGCGCTTTGGAGACATATCACGTGGACAGACATTTCAGGCCAGCGATAAGGAAATTGACCTTGTCAATGCTGCCTTGTACCTGCGACGTCCATTGCTCATTACCGGCAAACCGGGGTCCGGCAAGTCGTCCCTTGCCTACGCTGTTGCCCATGAACTCCAACTTGGCAAGGTGTTACGTTGGCCTATTACCTCTCGCTCGACTCTCCAGGAGGGACTCTATCGCTATGATGCCATTGGCCGCCTGCAAGAAGCCAATTTGGAAAAGGCAACACCTGACATCGGTCAGTATATTCGTCTCGGACCATTAGGTACAGCTTTGCTTCCTACCAAGCGCCCGCGGGTCTTGCTGATTGACGAAATAGACAAGAGCGACATCGATCTGCCGAATGACTTACTCAATATTTTTGAAGAAGGCGAGTTTGAGATCACCGAACTCGCCCGCCTGTCCGAAACCTTCGAGCAAGTTCAAATCCTGCCTCATGACAGTCAGGACAAGGTCACGATCACTCGTGGTCAGGTCATCTGTAATGCTTTTCCATTTGTTGTGCTCACCAGTAATGCCGAGCGCGAACTCCCGCCACCGTTCCTGCGGCGATGTCTTCGGCTCGATATCGAGGAGCCAACTCCAGAGAAGCTGGCAAAGATCGTGCAGGCCCATTTTGGCGATCTTGACAAAAAGGCGAGCGAAGCTCGAGACAATCTGGTAACAACATTCCTGAAACGGCGTGAAAGAGGAGACCTGGCAACTGATCAACTGCTCAACGCAATCTATCTGACCACACAGGGAGTTGACCTTGATTCGGCAAAGGAAGGCATAGATAGCCTCCTCGATGCTGTCCTGAGATATCTCAATACGCTAGGAACGGTATGATTACACGCTTGATCGAAGCCCTGCACAGCATCGGGCTTGAGCCAACAGCAGAAGAGATTGCCGACATCCTGTGGCTGGCACCATATCTCGATAAACCTGCCCAGTCTGGGGACGAAGTGCCACCAGGGGCTGGTCAAACTCCGTTCGGCACCGCCTTCGACACTTTACGGGCGGATACCGACACACAACATCCCTCGCGGCCGCTGGATGAGGTAGCAAAAGAAACTCCAAAGACCAGGCCAGCCGTTAGCGATGTATACCTACCTAAATCGGAGGGTAGCGAGGCAACCGGCCCGGGCTTGGGAGGACTTGCCTTCCGCAGCCCGGCGGCCTCGGCACTTCCCGGCGAACTGGCCATTGGGCGGGCGCTCCGTCCTCTCATGCGCCGGGTTCCGTCACGCACTCAGTTTGTATTAGATGAAGAAGCGACTGTACAACGGATAGCCGACGAGGGTAACTGGGTGCCTGTTCTGCGTCCCGCCCCGTCACGCTGGCTCGAGGTTGTCCTTGTGGTTGACGAATGGCCCTCGATGGTCATCTGGCGGCAGGCCATCACCGAACTGCAACGCTTACTCGAACGGCAGGGAGCCTTTCGTAATGTGTTAATGTGGGGGTTTGTCACCGAAGCCGAAACTGGTCGGGCCTGCTTACACGTTGGGACTGGCCCGGAAGCAGCACAAAGTCAGACCCGTAGCCCACGCGAGCTAATTGACCCACGCGGGCAGCGCTTAATCTTGGTTGTCAGCGATTGCGTCTCCCCTGCCTGGTATAATGGTGAAGTTGCCCGAATGCTATCTGCTTGGGGGCAAAATGGTCTGGTTGCTATCGTCCAGGTTCTGCCTCGGCGGCTTTGGGTGCAGAGTGCCCTCGGTAATGCCGTGCAGGTGCACATGCGTGCTCTGACCCCCGGCACCCCGAACACGCAACTCGAAGTAGAACTGCCTTGGGATCTATTCGATGGAAAACCGCCGGCCGGTTTACCAGTCCCCGTCATAATCTTGGAACCTCGATCCATCGCGCCATGGGCACAATCAGTAGCAGGTATAGCCGGTGTGTGGATATCAGGTAAGGTGCTTCCAGCAGCCTCTTCTGAGGAGAGCAAGCCCCTTGAACTAGACGTTGCGATGGAACCAGAAGAACCTGCTGCCTCCCTTTCTCCCGAAAGGCGACTACAGCTTTTTCGGGCTACGGCTTCTCCACTGGCTTGGCGGTTGGCAGGCTACCTGGCAGCCGCTCCACTCAGCTTGCCGGTCATGCGTCTCGTCCAGCGAGTGATGTTGCCCGAGTCCCGGCAGGCGCACCTAGCTGAAGTGTTTTTGAGTGGCTTGATTAAGCGACAAACACCGAACGATCCGTCTATACACCCAGATGACGTCCGATACGATTTTGTCGATGGGGTCCGAGATTTACTCCTCAGCACTATCCTCGTAAGCGAAACTGTTGAAGTTCTCACCAAGGTCTCTAATTTTATAGATAGGGAGACCGGCAAGCCCCTCGATTTCCGGGCACTGATTGCAGACCCGACAGCAACAGGCCGGATAGTAATTGAGAAAGATAGCCAGCCATTTGCAGCCGTGGCGACTAGGGTGTTACATCGTCTCGGCGGTCGTTATGCCCAGTTAGCAACGCATCTGGAGCGCATTGAAGGCATAAAGCGAGCCGAGAGCGAAGACCTTAGCTTGGAGGAGGATGGTCTCAGCCTTCGCCCTTCGGCCAGGACGCGAGCCTGGCTGGAGGCTTCAGAGAAAGCCGTGGCTGTCCTCGGAGGGGAGGATGCGCAACAGAGGGAAGAGTTCCAGCAACAGTCAGCCGCTCTCGTCAAAGTGTTGAGCGATGCCCTGGGGTTGGTGCAGCTGGAAAGCCGTTCTTACATGCGTATGCATGGCTACGTGGTCGAGGCCTCAGATCTGCGTCTTCGTGTGCCGTCTCGCTTTCCAGTTGTCTTCCCCCAATGCACCACTTACGGTAAAGATGACATCGTCCACTTGGCTGATTTTATGGGTGTCCTAGGTATGACCGATTTCTTTGCCTTATTGGTCGCCTTTGATCTGCCAGGGGATGGGAAGAATGTGGCCGGTTTGCGGCGGTTGGTCAAGGACTCGCCCTACGCGCACGATTTCATCGTCCTGGGCAACGACGATGTGCTGAGCGTCCTGAAGGCCAAGGACCCAAACACCAGGCTGATCCAGCTCCTCCTCGATCAAGTGGGTCTGAGTCTGGTCTCCCCCTACACCGTCTATGGGCCTGTGCTGGAGAATATGTTCTTCGGACGGGAGGATGAAATAAAGACCATTGTACAAACCATCAAAGACAGCGACTTTGCTCTGACTGGAGGTCGTAAGATCGGCAAGACCTCGACCTTGCGAAAGGTCTATCGTCTCCTAGGCAAAAATGACCAATATAGTACCTTTTACCTCGACTGTCAGGCTATCCTCACTTACCATGAGTTCTTCTATGTCCTGGGCCAGAAACTGGAACGAAAGCTGGACGCCGACCCTGCTAGCTTCCGAGATGTTGTCACCTGGTTGAAGCGGGAGGCAGGGGACAGGATGATTGTTGTTCTCCTCGATGAAGTAGACGATTTGCTCACATATGATGTGGAGAGAGGAGAGTCTCTCTTCAAAGTCTTTCGCTCCCTTTCTCAGGAGGGTTATTGCCGCTTCATCTTCTGCGGCAGCAAGAGCCTCTATCGGCGTATCCATCACCCTGATTCGCCCCTCTTCAATTTCTGCAAGGACATCATCTTGGGTCCCCTGGACGAAAAGAGCGCCGCTGAGATCATCACCCGCCCTATGGATGACATGGACATCGAATTACAGGACAGGGACCAACTGGTGGATCGGATCATCAGAATCTCCTCCTGCCACCCCAACTTGGTGCAATTCATCTGCGAGCGTCTCATCAACCGCATTCAAGCGCCGCGCATTACCCTGGAAGACCTGCACAAGGTCACTACCACCCAGGAATTCTATCAATACTTTATCGAAATTGCCTGGGGCCAATCCACCCTGCTGGAAAAGATCATCACCCTAGCCATGCTGAACAACCAGAGGTTTGCTAGAAATGAAGTGTATGCAATTCTAGAGGGGATGGGCATAAGGAACAGGGCAGCCATTGACGAAGCCCTGGAGGCCTTAGAGCTGTATGCCCTCTTGAGACGGGATGGGAAGAACTACTCTTACGCCTTGACCGAGTTCCCGCGCATTGTGCGGGAAAGTGAAGACGTGGAAGCGTTGATTGAGAGTATGTTAAGGCGAACTGGGCGGGAAAGTGAAGACGTGGAAACGTTGGTTGAGAGTACGTTAAGGAGGAAGGATCTAGGTTTTGTTACGCATGGTCCTTTGAATCCAGAGACTGATCGCTTTATCGGTCGCACCAGCGAACTGAAGGAAATGGAGAGTTGGCTGACCAAGGTGCGCAACTATGGGGCGGTGGTGGGTGCTCGGCAGACGGGCAAGACCAGCCTTCTGCTAAAGTTCCGCCACGATCTGCAAGCCAGATATGGCTTTGTCTTCGTTGACCTCATGGAGTTGCACGGGGTTGACGTCGCTCAGTGCTATCGGCGTCTAAGCCAAGAGATCACGGAGCAACTAGAAGAGGTGTTGGATAGCCAGGGGCTGGAACTGGCCTCCACCGGCGCCGAGTTCCATGATTTCTTGAGAGAGGTCGCTCGACGGAGCCGTCCGCCTCGCTTGGTTATCATTCTGGACGAAGTGGGGGCTTTGCCCAGGGAGACCGCTCAGAGTCTAGCCAGTACCATGCGGGCTGTTTTCAGCCAGCGCCACATCCAACGGCTTTTTGACAAATTCATCTTCATTTTCAGTGGTGCAGATATTCTGGAGTTTGCCATCGGCGGAACCTCACCTCTCAGAAACGTTACCAAAGTCCTCTACGTACCAGACTTTAGCCGGGAGGAGACGACAAAGCTGATTACCGCTGGCTTGGAAAAAGCGGGGCTAGCTGTTGACCCAGCTATAAGCGACCGTATTTACCAGTGGACTCACGGTCATCCCTACCTCAGCCAGCGTTTGGGAGCCTTGGTGCTAAAGATCGCGAAAGGGGATCCCCGGTTGACGGTCCCAATGGTTGACATGGCAGTCGAGCGACTCCAGGCGGGGGATGTGAACCTGCAGCATCTTATCAACAGCCTGCAAGCTGATTCGAGGGCCGAGGTCAAGGTGGGTGAGATACTACGACCAGGCAGTCAGATCCATTTCAGTCGCAACGATCCTGTCCTGTCACAGTTGGAGATTATAGGAGTGATCCGCGATGAAAAGGGTCTGTGTGTCATCCGCAACCGAATCTACGAAGACCTTTTACAAGAGTTCTATTCTTCAATTCCAGAACCTCTAAAGAAGGAGACAGTTACAGCCCCTATTGAGCTACGAGAGGAAATGATAAAGGGTAACTGTGTCCTGTTCATCGGACCTGGACTATCCGTTGGCGCCGGCCTGCCGGGCTGGTATAGCTTGATCGACGAACTGGCCAAGCGTATCGGCTACGAATTGCCACCGGCCCAGTGGGTCACCGGCGATGCTTTAATCGAGGCCGCCCGGGTATACATTAACGAGCAGGGATTGCATAGTTTAGTGAATTTCCTAAGAGGTAGACTGGACACCGCCACCAAGTCCCCCACGGCCGCTCACCAAGCCCTGGCCCGTTTGCCCATCTCTCTGGTCTTTACTGCCAACTATGACGACCTGCTGGAGCGGGCCTACCAGGATGCTGGCAAGCGGTTCCATGTCGTGGTGCGGGACAGCGACATTCCTTTTACGCACCGTGATTCGGACGCTGTCAACATTGTCAAGCTCTTCGGCGATCTCGATCAGCCAGACACAATCGTGCTGGCCCGCCAGCAGTACGAGGCCTTCTTTCTGCAGCAGCCGCAGATGATCAAGCTCTTGGAAACCGAACTGGGCCGCTCAACTGTGCTCTGTCTGGGCTGGAGCCACAGCGACCCCCACTTTGACCTGGTCTTTGGCGAGTTGTTCAACCGCTTTGGTGAATTCATGCGCCCGCCCTACGCCGTGATGTTCGATCTGTCCGAGGCCCGGCGCAAGGAACTGGAACGCAAGCACATCCGCCTGGTGCAACTGCCTGACAAGGGCGACCGCACCAGGCAACTGGCCACCTGGCTCAACAGTTTGACACCTGGGAACGTCACTCAACAATAACGCCGAATGCAGGCTCCTCGCCCGACCTAAACTACATACTCCGCTGAAGCGCGGTGCCAGTCCGTTCCCCGCCCTACTGGTGGTCATGCTCACCATCCGCCTATATGCTGGCCAGAGCCTGACTGTGGTGGTTACCAAAGCCACGACAGTAATCGTTGCCAGCAACAGGATGCTCAAAGTTACAAAGGTGCTGATCGCAGACGGCAGCACCGCCCTTTTCTACGATATCTTTGACACCTCCAGTGTCCCAGCTTTTCTTGGGGAATGACTGCATGAGCCAAAGGGCTTTCTGGGTAGCCTTGGTCCTGTTTGCTATTTTGACTAGCTGTACTCCTGAGAAGGAGACTGAAGACCCCAATGCTCCCTACAAACAATCCCTCCTCCCCGCCTTCTAGGAAGACATTGTCTCTCTGGGAGAGATCCCCCGCTATCGCATCGCTGTCAGCCCTGACGCCGACACTCTCCCTGACCGGTCGCTATGTCAAGGTGCGACGCACTTGCAAGTGCGTCGCACCTGAGCTATCGAACATTGACCGACGACTTTGACAGGACCCTAACCACGAGTGGATTTTGTTGCAGAAACATGCCACTTATGGCATAATATCAGCATGGAATTCGCACGCTTGATCGAAATCGTGGGCCACGAACCGGTCTTTGAGACCAGCCTGCTTCTGGCGGGTGAGGTAAACGCGGCAAACGTGCGCCGACAGTTGTCGCGTTGGACAAAGGCCGGG
>Ga0180438_10010074_pt1 | contig 11647 bp, 6 predicted proteins | sample SS_ome_12_FD_132455 | JGI IMG/M metagenome (GOLD analysis project Ga0180438, IMG submission 132455) | Hypersaline lake sediment archaeal communities from the Salton Sea, California, USA - SS_3_D_2 metaG | ecosystem: Environmental > Aquatic > Non-marine Saline and Alkaline > Hypersaline >...
CATGGCAGGTGGAGGGGTGGAAGAGAAGAGGGAGTCTCGGAGGGTGGGGTGTGTGGAGGGGTGGGAGTCGAGAGATTGGGACTTCGTAACGCGGGTGGGCCGATGGCGGGTGGGGGCATGGGGCTTAAGATGGGTGGAGTTTGCTGATTGGAGAGGTGATATATTATAGGACGTTAGCGGCAAGAGGCGGGATGACGAAGAAGGAGAGCGAGTTTAGGATTCGGAAGTGAGGGTCGGGAGTTAAGAAGTCAGGATTGGGGGTTGAGCGGCGGGGAGGGTGGTTTGGGGATTCGATTTGGCTCCGGTCCGGTTTTGGATGGGGGTGGGCGTTTGGGGACGCAAAGGCGCGGAGCGGGGGTGAGGTGGGGTGCGCTTGCCGGGGGCAAGTAAGTGAGGTGGGGTTCGTGCCCGGGCGCGCTCCGGATAAGTCGGGACTGCTCTGAGGAGCGGGGAGGACGGAGGCCGTGTGGTTGGCGGGGGAGCCTTCATCAATTCGACAAGTTCAGGGCAAAGTGTCTGGTTTCACTTCGAGAGTGGCAACAATAGCATATAAGTATTTGTATATATACTTATGGAGTGCTTCATCAACAGATTTTTCTGCGTATGCGTTCTCATCCTGTTGTCGACTCTAATCCTCGGTGGCGGAATCGGGGACGAGCAATCGTGGTGAGGTTGGCAGGGCAGGCGGTTGCTCGGGGCAAGGGCGTGTGACGGGTGAAGCGGGCGCCGCTGTGGTGGGGGAGTGAGGGGGGGTCGTGAGGGGTGAAAGGTTCTTCTGTGTGCTCGATCGTGAAATTGCGACTCCAGTGCGCAGGCAGAAAAGGTGCCGGGGAGCTTCAATTCCACGATGCTGAAATTCTGCCTCATGTCGCCGCGCAGGAAAGTACCGAACACTGGTAACCTCCGCGACAAACTGAGTGTAAGGAAGGTCAGGAAGCTGTATGGTTGTCGGGTCGACAATTGCGAGAAGAGTATATAAGTATATGCATATATACTTATGGAGTGCTTCATCAACAGATTTTTGTGCGTATGGGTTCTCATCCTGTTGTCGACTCTAATCCTCGGTGGCGGAATCGGGGACGAGCAATCGTGGTGAGGTTGGCAGGGGCAGGTGCCTGCTACGGGGGGCGAGGGCGTGAAGCGTATCGGGTGAATCGTGAGGCGTGCCGGGGCGCGCTCCCGATAGATCGGGACTTCGCTCAAGATTTCATTGGGCTGGAGCAGCGGGGAGGACGCAGGGCGCGTGGCTGGTGGGGGGCGGCGCGTGAAGCGGGGTTCGTGAAGCGTATCTCGTGAGGGTTGAAGGGGGCGCGGGATCCCGGCAAGGCCGGGATGGTGATTTTAATAGATTTCTCCACTCGCTTCGCTCGGTCGAAATGACGGGGAATGGGCTTCGCTCGGATGCAAAGGGTTCACCCTGTTAGAGTTTCCGAAGCGAAACCTCGAGTCGATTTCGCAAATATCGCTTGGGCATCCCTGTTTTAAGGTACTTTTCACGTCCGAGTGCATCTTCCTGACAAATACACGCTTGGTAATAGGTCAGTTCCAACGGTCTTTTCTTTGTTGTCGACGATACCATCCCTTCGTTGTGTTGTTTCAGGCGAGTCTTCAAGTCTGCCGTTGCTCCTGTATAGAATTGACTGTCAACTCTACTTAACAAGACATATACGTAATACATTCTAAAACTCTAACAGGGTGAAAGAGCAAAGGGCAAAGGGTTACGTTATGGAAAATCCTGGGAAGACAGAACTCAACGACAGAGACGAAACCCGCTGTGGCCATCCGCGTCGTGCGGGTCGTCGTAGCTGCGGTAGGAGACAGGGCAGTCCAAATATGAGCAGTCTTCAAATGTCAGCAGATTGGATCTTAGCCTTGTGTTCCGGAGAGGGATGTGGTATAGTTCTGAAGTGACGCCAGGAGGTAATCCATGAAGTGAGGTTAGAAGTGGAGATAGGCTTAGTAGTAAAGGGGGCAGAGGAGCCTGTTTATTTTGCTGATGAGAGAGGGAAATACTATTTTGCCGCAATTCAAGGAGAATATCGAAATGAAAGAAAGCCGCCAAATTAGCGTGGTAGGTGGAGTGTTGTCAAAAAGCCGATTTTTGAACAGACATCTTATTATTGGTTTTTTGATTCTCGCTCTTGGATTATCGCTGCTTTGCTCTTACTCAAGGGCAACGACTATCTTGCCTGTCACCTTTGATGAATGCGTATCCAAAGCCGAGCAGATTTTCATCGGTTGGGTTGAAGAAATTCGATCGGAATTCAACGACGACGAAACACGGATATATACCTATGTGACTTTCCAGGTGCTGGAAACAATCGAAGGAATTGAGCCGGAGGATTGCAGATATACTATTCGGCTGACCGGAGGACATGTCGGAGAAAAGCATTTGGTTATTGTCGGCATGCCGGAATTTGAAATCGGCGACATGGTGTTGCTGTTTGTCCATCTGAACAACAGAGCTATGTGTCCAATCGTGGGCTGGAGCCAGGGATATTATCGTATAGACGACCAGGAGACTCAGATGGTAGTTACAGACTATTGCCATAATCCAATCGTCGGAGTTGACGATGCCGGCGCCTTGATGCGGGCAGACTCACCGGCAATGGCCCAGCGCGGCTACGCCTCACCCGGCGTAAGTGTGGAAGAAGAAGGCAATGCCGGTACTTTGGTCGTTAACCAATATAACAGTCTCCCGACGATGAACCTGGAAGATTTCGCAGCTGAAATCCAGACCAGACGGGCGTCTTTCGGCTATCAGCCGGAAGATGTGTCCGATCGGAATAGTCATGTATCCGATCAGAATAGTCAATGGATGAGTATTCCTGAGGACTTCAACGAATTCCTGGAGCAGGCTGTAACCACAATTGACCCAGTCCCTGTGCCAGGACATGACGACGCCCGGATGCCCCGACCCATGACTATTATTGATGATATCTCAGCAGATACCGGGGAGGAGAAGGAGTTATCCAATGGTAAATCAAAATAGTAGAAGAACCGGGCCAGGTTCAGAATATCGAGAATTATTGCTGGTCATCTTCGTGTTTATTCTTCTTATCTCCTCCAAAATTTATGGTTGGACAATCATCGGGGCGGAATGGTCTGATGATGACACTACGATGTCAGTAAATGTGGGCGATGCCTGGAATCCCTGGGCCGAAGATGCTCTGTATCGTTGGAACAATATCGGCGCCAGCAGCTTTCAGTTTTATATTGACCATGATGACTCAGATCATTGCTCGAGTTTGCCTACTTCCAATAATGCGGTGGAATGGGATGATTTCTCCAATGGAATTTGTGACGATGATCCTAGTGGACTTTTAGCCATTTGTCTCTTATACTATGAAGCTGAGATTCGTAATGCCGACGTCCTGTTTAATAACCAATATACCTGGACCACAGGCGCCCGCCCCTGGACGACCAATGCACCGTATGAGTTCAATACGGTAGCGATACATGAATTCGGTCACGCCATAGGACTCGAGCACGAAAACCGCTGGGTGGCGACCATGAACTGCATCTACCATGCAAATTTCCAGCAAATTCATGCAGATGACCGGGCCGGTGTCAGACATAATTACCCATCCGGTTCCATGACCGACATCAGCCTGACAAATTGGACCAAGAATGATAATAGTTGTGACACGGCCGCGCGACTGGTCAACGGGCCAACCTCCGCAAACCCTGGCGATCTGGTTTCCATTGAGTGGGTGGTGGAAAATCACGGAACCACAAGTGTAACGTACAACGTGAGATTTTATTTATCAAGCAATGATCTTATTACAACAAGTGATACCATTCTGGGAACTAACAATGGTGCTTCTATTTCTTATACCGGCTCGGCAACCTTTGCCAAAAACCTTACTATTCCATCCGACACTCCCAGCGGCACCTACTGGATTGGTGTTATCGTGGATTATGACAATAAGGTCAGCGAGGCCAACGAGTCCAACAATGCCCTGGCTCAGCCGCGGTCAATGGTCATCACTTGCCCTTCTGTTGATGCTCCTTACAATGTCAACGCATCCGACGGGATCTATACCGACAAAACGCGTATAACATGGAATGGCGTTTCCGATGCCAGCCGCTACACGATTCTTCGAAGTACCAGTAACAACACTTCGGGAGCAACCGTCATTGGCCACACAACCGGCACCTTCTTTGATGACACCGGTCAAGGGGGCAGCGAACCAGGCATAACCTATTACTACTGGATCCAGGCTAATAATGAATGCCTCAGTTATAGTTCCTACAGCACCCCCGATACGGGCTGGAGGTCTTTATTACCGCCGACCGGTGTTAATGCCACTGATGGAGAATATGTAGATAAAGTAGTAGTTTCGTGGAATGCAGTAGCCGGAGCGAGCCATTATCAGGTATGGCGAGCTGCCATTGCCAACTATATTTATGCTGTCCCGGTGTCAAACTGGAGTACCAGTTTGACGTATGCTGATTATGATATCGATGTTGGGAAAACCTATCATTACTGGGTCAAGGCGGCAACCGACTCTTACGGCAATCATCCCACCGCCTTTAGTATCTCCGATTCCGGCTGGCGCACTGATTTCTGCCCCCGAATCAAATCCATCCCTGATCCGATCGTTTGCTGGAGAACCGACACCAGTTCCATCGGGCGAGGAGGTTGCCGAGTTTACATACTGAACCTCCTGGCCGAGAGAGGCTATGATTTCAGTCTATGTTCTGATGACGGTGTCGGTGGTTCCTGGGATTCAGGCGGATTCGGCGACATGGTGCTCTATGACGTTTCGGACGTCGAACAATGGTCTATTGCCGGCGCCGCCCCCTGCAATGGCGCAACCACCCTGGGTAGTCCCTGGGAAGACTGGCATCCGCCGGCGTCCGGCGTTTACTCTCTAAAGATCGGCAATCGTTTTCCCGACACCTATTCGGCTGATTTTACCCTGGCCTACAAGTCAACAGCGAGTGTGCAATGTAAAACACCTCCGGCCTATGATGCTATCCTGAGTCCTTCTGACGGGTGGGATATAAAATATGGTGTTATCGAATGGCCATCAGGTTGTGACGTTTATAGGATGCACCTGCGCAGCGATACCCATTATGATTTCAGCCTTTGCGAAGATGATTCTTCGGGGTCTATGACTGACGGCGATGGGAACCTTACCATGTATGACACAGGAGGCGCCGAATTATGGCATCTTGACAGTTTGAATGATTGTAGCGACGCCACCACCCTGGGCTCGCCCTATGAAGCCTGGATGCCACCGGGTGATGGTTATTATTATCTAAAGGTATCTGATTCTCTCGATGAAACCTGTGCTGACTATCGCCTGGCCTATTATTCCTGTCCGCCACCGGAAATGCCGTTTTATGCTGATCCGCCCAACCTCGCTACCGGCGTATCCATCAATACGTCTTTGGGCTGGGGGACATGGTATGAGGAAGACTTCGAAATCCCTCATGGAAATGCGCCCGAGGGCTGGGAACCATATCCCGAAAGCGACTGGGAAGTTGTAAACGATCTTGTAAACGGCGAGTATGTCACGGCTTTTCCCTCGTCATGGCTTGATCCGGCCTTACCTCGTTATTCGACCTATAGCGCGCAAGTCTTTGAGAACTTCACTTATGAAGCAAGGGTTTCGGTACCGGGCCCCAGGGACTGGGGGTCAAGTAATATAATCTTCGGGGCCATTGATGATGTGTTCCATTATGCCTTTGGTATAAATAATGAAAACTATCAGATATGGAGGGGTGACTATCAACAAAAGCATATCATCCAAGCCTGGACGCCTCATAATCTGCCTCCTCACGCTACCTGGGCCACCTTGCAAGTGGTTGTCAATGACGGCCAACAAGCCGACTTCTACATTAATGGCCAGTGGGTCTATTCATTCCAAGGAAAAGAGATCCCTCCCGGCAGAATCGGATTCATGGCCTACCCCGAGTTTGATGAGTTTCATCCGATGGAAACCGTGGAGTTGGAACATCACTTTGACGATGCACTTGTCTATGCCCCCCTGGCGCCGGTGGATATGGCCGTTGCCAACAATGGAGACTCCTTGACAACAATGTCACTTAATCAGATGACTTATGATGTGTATCTGGGCCCCAATCCCGACGAAATGGTTAAAGTCTGTGAAGATCTGACCGGGAAAACCTGCGATCCGAGTGCCGCGCCGTTGGATTCTTGCAGCACATATTTCTGGAAGGTCGTGGCCAAAAGCACCTGTAATGAATTTGAAAGTCCAACCTTTGAATTTCAAACTGACCTCTGCGACTGTCCGTGTCTGGGCGATCTCAATTATGACGGGTGGATTTCTCCCAGCGATGTAAGTAACCTGGTGAGTAAACTACTGCCGGAAGCGAGCAACTACTATTGGATGATTACCCCACCGGGTTCTTGCGGCGACATGAATGCCGACGATTGGCTCTCACCGGCCGACGTAAGTGTCCTGGTAAGCCGACTGCTGCCACACGCCAGCAGCTACTACTGGCTCGAGTGCCCGTAGCAGGAGAACCCCTGAGTGTGCCTATCACACTTCTCAAATACAGAGATTCTCCGGACCAGTCCTGCCAGCATATGAGAACCAGTACGCGCGCACGAAACTCGATCATATCAGGCCCTTTTGCGGTCTTCAGCTGATTCTCTACAAGCGTCATAAATCATTCTGAATGTTAATGTTGTATTGATTTCCATAAAACCGGACACAGGTGACCTCCTAATATGAGATAAGAAGTCACACTGTTACCAGACTGATTCGGCATCAAAGCTGGCTGTACCTTCAAGTGTCATAATAGAGAAAATGGGAAAAACAAAAATGAGACGAATATTATGACTTGACGAAGGTCGTTCCATATCCGTTGGAAGGTCATGTCGGTAAAAGACAGGGAAGTTGCATTCTTAACGCAAGCCTGGTATTAAATAGCAGTACAAGTGTAGCACACGAAAACGGATTTGATGATGCCGGGGAGATGCCGGTTTATGGAAGTGCGAACATACAACATTGAAGCAGTCAGTTTACGGGGGCTGGGATGAAAGTACGATGCGTTTTTCTGCTTTGTATGGCGTGTCTGGTGTGCCGATGGAGTATGGCAGATAATCCGATTCCGGGCGTGATAGAGGCCCCGGAGGGGCCGGGTGGTGCTGAAGCATGTTTGAAGCGGCTGTCGGCTGGTTCCGGCGGGAGGACGCCCACGGTTAAAAAGTTCGATCCTGGCGGAGTGCGGGGATTAGTTGAACGTGGCGGGCCGATAGTCTACACCAGAGCGAACAGCGCCAATTTCGACTATATCGGTATGCCGGTTGGTGGTATCGGGGCCGGACAGCTTTATCTTGGCGGCGACGGCAAGCTCTGGCACTGGGATATTTTTAACACGCGGATACGCCCAAGATTTATGGTTGAGCAGGGTGCGGCTTACAAGAATCCGCCCAAGCAGAACGACCCAAACGATTTGGATCAGTATGTGCTGGAGCAGGGATTCGCACTTTGGGTTTCGGCTGGAGGGAAGTCACAGGTACGGACGCTGGATCGACGCGGCTTTTCAGATATCGAGTTCAGAGGGCAGTATCCCATCGGCCGGGTAACGTACGGGGATGGGGCGGTTCCGGTGACAGTCGAACTCGAGGGCTTCTCACCTTTTATACCTCTGAAGGTGGAGGCTTCTTCGTACCCGGCAACAGTCTTGAACTATACGATTTTGAATAAAGCCGATGTGCCTGTCGAAGGCGCCCTGGCTGGATGGCTGGAAAACAAGGTGTGTGTGTTCAGCGGAAAGGTCGGCGCGGGTATTCATCGCAACCGGATCTTGAGAAACAGAGATATGGTGATGCTGGTCGAAGACGCCCACCCATCGATTGCCGGTGAGCAAAAGCCAGCGCAGATAATCTTTGAGGATTTTGAAAGCGGCAGCTTTGAGAACTGGTCCGTGGAGGGCGGAGCGTTCACCGATAAACCGAAGAAGGTGAAGGAACAGGTTCCCGGAGTCGTTGGGAAGTATGTGGCCGATTCCAGAACATGCGGGTCGGCAAAAGTACCGGGCAAACTCATCAGCAAGTCGTTCGTGATTGAACATCCGTATATATCGTTCATGCTCTCGGCCGGCACATATCCGCGACGCGCGCGTATAAACCTTGTGCTTGATGGTGAAGCGGTTCGCAGTTCAACGGGTCAACACGGCGGTGACCTGGACTGGGACAACTGGGATGTGAAGGAGCTTAAGGGAAGAGGCGCGAGAATCGAGATCACGTACGATCCTCCGAATGGCAAGAACCGATTCATCATGGTCGATCGGATAGAGTTCCGCAACAATCCGAGGAAGCCGGCCGCAAAGCTTGTCGAGCAGGCTGACTTTGGTTCGGTGGCACTGGCGCTACTGGCAGGTGACAAGGATGTGAGTGCTTCTGCCGGAGTGACAGGCCCGGAGATTCCTGATGCGGTGTTCACGGCATCGGGTGAGTCTGCCGAGGGCGTATTTGGCGAAAAGCTGATCGGCGCGGTGGGGCGGAGATTTACGTTGGCTCCCGGCGAAAAGACGACCGTTTCTTTCGTACTGGCCTGGTATTTCCCAAATCCACTGCCACTGGGGTTGAAAACTCCTTCGAGGCGGTGGTACGCCGCACAGTTCAAGTCCGTTGAGGAGGTTGTCGAGGACGTTCAAAGGAATATCGACCGATTGTCGTCGGAAACGAGGTTGTGGCGGGATACGTGGTATGATTCGACGCTTCCATACTGGTTTCTTGACAGGACGTTCCTGAATGTTTCCATTCTGGCGACGAGCACCTGTTATTTGTTGGAGGATGGTCGGTTTTACGGGTTCGAAGGTGTGCGGAGTTGCCCGGGCACGTGTACGCACGTCTGGGGATATACCCAGGCTCCCGGTCGGCTATTTCCGGAGCTGGAGAAATGGCTGAGGGAGAAAGTCGATTTCAATCCGGAGATCGGATTCGATGAGAAAAGCGGCGGTTGCGGTATGCGCGCCGAGTACGGCAGAAGACCTGCGGTGGACGGCCAAGCGGGTATCATCATGCGAACCTATCGCGGGCACCAGATGTCGGCTGACGATTCGTTCCTCAAGAGGAACTATGTATCAGTCAAGAAGGCGACACAGTACCTTGTGAACACCTATGATGCAGACGCCGACGGCATTATGGAGGGCGGGCAGCATAATACGCTGGATGCGGCATGGTACGGCAAGGTCACGTGGCTTAGTCTGTACTATCAGGCGGCTCTGCGTGCAATGGCGGAAATGGCCGATGAAATGAAAGATGCCGACTACGCCAGAGGCCTTCGCACGATTGCCGATTGTGGCAGGAAGTACATTGAAGAGAAGTTGTTTAACGGAGAATATTTCATCCAAGAGCCGGATCCGAACCATCCGGAGTCACCGGGAAGTTACAGCGGTTGTGAGCACAATCAACTGCTCGGACAGAGTTGGGCGTACCAGGTCGGGCTGGGGCAGATAGTCGACTATCACAAGGCCAGAACGGCATTGAATTCACTATGGAAGTATAATGTCACGACGGATGTCGGACCCTATCGCGAGGTTTTCGAATCTGGCCGGTGGTATGCGATGCCGGGCGAAGGGGGCGTTATCGGCTGTACATTCCCACACGGCGGTTCGGAGGTGCTGAAAAAAGGCAACCAGTTCTATGCGGGGTATCTCAACGAGTGTCAGCCGGGTTATGAATATGCGGTTGGGTCGTTGATGATCTGGCACGGTCTCGTGGACAAGGGGCTGATGCAGGTGCGGTTGATGCATGAGCGGCATCTTGGGGCGAAGCGGAATCCGTGGAACGAGGTCGAATGCGGCAGCCATTACAGCCGGTCTATGGCCAGTCATGGGGCATTCATCGCCGCATGTGGTTACGAGTATCACGGGCCGAAGGGATTTCTGGCCTTTGCACCGCGTGTGACGCCGGAAAATTTCCGTGCTGCGTTTACGGTGGCGCAAGGATGGGGAACTTACAGCCAGCAATCTCAGTTGTCAGATTTCAGAGCTCAGATTGTCCTGAAGTGGGGAAAGTTACGTGTAAAGAGCCTGGGATTTGCCGTTGCAGGCAAGCTGCGCAATGTCACTGTGATGGTCAACAGTCGGTCTGTGGCCGCTTCACATGCGTTTGACAAAGGTCGTGTGAAGATTACCCTGGCTGCCGACATCGTCATTAACGCGGGCGAGAAGATCGAGGTTATAATTCAGTAATGGCGATTTTGGTTGCGTTAACAGGGTCAGCCAGGCGTTTATTCGCAGAAAGGGCGGTACGAATGCAAAATCCTTCTCTTTGAGTGTTGTGATTGTGCTTAAGCAACGGTTCTTTTGTTTCTATCGTTGAAAGAGTCGTTGTATCTCGGACAATTTGACCTTTCGATACAAACTTAATACACTGCACTGTGTTATTGGATGAGAATATAGTTGTCGAACCTACTCGGGCACCTGTTGTATGGATCAACTTCTAAGCCTGATTAATAATTCAGACAGGGAGTAAAACATATGTGGAAAGGAAGGGCTTTGGTCAAAGATTTCGCCGTACTGGCCGCAACGGTTGTTACGTTGTCGCTGTTTTGCGGATGCTCAGCGCCGCCAACAGGCCAGTGGCGCCGGGTGGTCAAAGAGCAGTTACCCCTGCTGGGTCACCGTAACTGGATTGTGGTGGCGGACTCGGCATATCCTGCACAGATAAGCCCCGGTATCGAGACAATAGCAAGCGGCGCCGACCAGGTACTGGTAGTCAAAGAGGTTATAAAGGCCGTGGATGAAGCAGAACACGTTCGCGCGAAAATTTATCTCGACGCCGAGCTTAAGTATGTCCCACAATCCGACGCGCCGGGAATCGATAACTACCGCCGACAGCTTAACAGTATCCTGGCCGACAAGAAAACGGTTTATGTAGCACATGAAGAATTGATAGCAAAACTCGATGAGGCAGCCAAGACCTTTAAGATTCTGCTTCTTAAGACCGATATGACCTTGCCCTATACTTCGGTCTTTCTCGAACTGGATTGCGGCTACTGGAATGCCGAAGCTGAGCAGAGACTTCGTCAGGTAATCCACTCAGCACAGCAACATCGGTGAATATTCGTAAGCTCATCACGAGCGAATTATCTGCCCAACTGAGATGACACCGCGCAAGAAACACTGCTATCAGCCGCTAAGCATCCCTCCTTAAGCGAAAAACCTGCTCAAAACGGGCAGCTGTGAGAAATGCAGGCTAAGACAATGAACGCAAGATACAGCTGCGATCAGGGCGCAACATAGGGTAAAGAGGTCGTTTTGCGCAATGATTTCCAGGTCGACTCTCACGGCGACCCGGATTTCGGCTATCCGAGGCTTGTTCAAAAGCCCGACGGCAAACCGGTGGTCATCTACTACTGGGCGACGGCAAAAAAACCCCAGCACCACATCGCCGCAACCATCTGGCGCCCGGATAAAGCGCACCATTAACCGGGACGCAGAATTATTCGCACGGAACGACAAACGGACTGCCGGCCTGGAGTAATATGCCTGCCACAGCCTGCAAGTCTTCGAGATCGAGCTGAAGATCGGTATTCAAATCACCGCAGTTGCCTTCATCGACCTCCACAACAAACGGGCTGCCGGCCTGAAGCAGTATTCCCGCAACGGCCTGCAAATCCTCAAGGTCGATCTGGTCATCAGTGTTAAGATCGCC
>Ga0180438_10010075_pt1 | contig 11647 bp, 10 predicted proteins | sample SS_ome_12_FD_132455 | JGI IMG/M metagenome (GOLD analysis project Ga0180438, IMG submission 132455) | Hypersaline lake sediment archaeal communities from the Salton Sea, California, USA - SS_3_D_2 metaG | ecosystem: Environmental > Aquatic > Non-marine Saline and Alkaline > Hypersaline >...
GGGGATAACGATTTCTAGTTTAAATTGTTTAAAATTGTATTCATTCGTTGGGATGTAAATTTCGCCCCGTATTCGGCACAATCCAAAATTTAAGAAAGATTAGACAATGGTACAGCAGTACTGCAAAAAAAAGTACCCTAAAAAGTACTTTTGTAACTTGTTCGTTCCATTCTCATAAGTAAGCTTGTTTCCTAAGTATTATGACAACTAATATGGTAAAAATGGAGGAGGTTAGGAAAAAAAGGAAACACAGAGGTCGATACTAACGAACGGTTAAAAGTTCTGGGCTAACAAAAGCCAAAAAAATTGTGTAGAGATTAAAGGGGAATTAAAAATGGCAAAAAAACTTCGTGGAATATTAACAGTTCCGTACACAGCATTCGATGAAAAAACGGAAGAGATCGACGAGGGTAGGATGCGAGAACATATCCATTTTCTCGTAGATAAAGGAATACATAATTTCTGTATCCTGGGCAGCTCTGGTTCATATGCGTATATGAGTTTCGAGGAGCGTAAAAGAATAATCGATCTATTTATGAAGGAAACTCCAAGTCGGATACCTATCGTCGTTGGATCTACTGCCACAAGATTAAAAGATGTGTTAATGATGGTACAGTATGCCAAAGACGCGGGTGCTGCTGGAGTTATGGTATCTCCAACCTACTATTTTGACACCCATGAACCGGAACTCTATCGATACTACGGGGAAGTCGCATCGATAGACATTCCAATAGTGATTTACAACATTCCATTAACTACGGGACATGATATGAGTCCAGAGTTCTTGGTAAAACTCGCCCGCGATTTTCCCAACATACAATATGTAAAAGAGTCCGCCGCAGACTGGAAACGTTACATCAGAATGCTGACCTTGCAAAGACATGACAAAGAACTTGCCCTCACTCCTATCTGTGGCTGGGAAGAGTTCGCCTTCGATGTTTTTGCTATCGGATTGGAGGCTTGGATCTGCGGTTGCTCCAACATTATGCCAGATGAATGTGTCAAACTATGGGAACTAATGGTGGAGAAAAAAGACTTCAAGGCGGGCAGAGACCTTTGGCTCAACCGAATTGCTCCAATTATTGGCATGCTTGATGGATGGGCTATGGGAGTGGAGCTACCTTATAACTACCATACAATCGCCGAAACAGCCCTGCGTATACTAGGCCGTGGTCTCGGACCATCAAGAAAGCCCTTGTATGTGGATGCTGTAACTAAACAGCACAAGGAGGCAATAAGAAAATTGCTTGATGATTGTGGGTATTTATAAACCGGGATGATGTGCAATCGCTTCTTGAATCCGAGCGACTGAAATTGATAGGTCGCAAGAAAATATTATAACAATCTAAAGGGTACGTTTCTCTGCTGTGGGGATATACTAGGGAGTATGATTAAACAATAAGCGAGAGTAATCGCCAAGTAGGCTTCGAGCAACGGTACGCTGTAGCTTCCGTACGGGCAGCCTTCAACGTTTTCAAGGGAGGAGTTGACGAGTTATATTCCTGTCAGAACAGCGAGCGGTATATTACGGTAAGCCCCCTGTAAACTGCATCCTTCCGTTAGCTACAGTCACTTCCTAGCGAAGAAACGTGTCCATTTTTAATGGTAAACCTTATGACTCGTTGTTATTTGTTGAAAGTGGAGTTCATCTAGTATGTATGGGGAAAACCGAAGATAAATTAAATACTGCACTGTACTCTAGTGGGGAAAGTGCGACTTGAGATAATGGTGCGATATAAATTGTTGATGGAGGGCGAACTGCCTTAGATTAGCAGGAGATTGATTTCTTTTCATTAGTCTCGTTGCTTCCCTATCAGACTGTACTCTAACCAAACGATGACAAACCGAGGGAGGAGTCGAATGGCAAGTTTTAAATGGGGGATTATTGGCTTTGGTACGTTTTGTGATAAAAGGATGGGTCCTGCAATTGTTGGCTCACCCCATAATGAACTCATTGCAATTATGAACCGAAACATTAACAAGGCGAAGCACTACGCTGAAAAGTACGAATTGGAATACTACTACGATTCTCCTGAAGAAATAGTCAACAATAGATCTCTCGACGCAGTCTACATCGCTACCCCCACCTATCAACACCACTCCTGTGTATGTATGGCTGCCGAGCAAGGTCTTCATGCACTATGCGAAAAACCAATGGCTATTAGTCTGGAGGAAGCCCAAGAGATGATTGCAGTGTGTAAGAAAAAAAAAGTTAAGTTCATGATCGCACATATGCAGCGGTTTCACTCCTGTCACCAATGGGTTAAGAACTGTATTAAAAAGGATCGGATCGGAGAAATCATGTCTATCAAAGCCAAAGGTGAGTACTATCATTCGCAGGAGGCAACTGCATGGAGATATATTCCCGCTTTCAGTGGTGGATATGCAATCATTGATGCAGGAATACACATCGTTGATCTATTGCGCTATCTTACAGATCGAGAGGTCTACGAAGTAAACGCCTTGATCAACACTGGGCCACACCCGTTCCCTATCGACATCATTTCCGTTATCTCAATGAGGTTGGACAATGGGATTCTTTGTACAATTAACCTTTCTGTTGTTAACAAGTTTCCAGTCAGTGGTTTTGAAATTTCTGGAACTGATGGTCGGTTGGTGGTAGAAGACACACTTGGACAACAGTTCTCCGGAACGGTGAATTTAATCACCTCAGCCGGGCTTGAGATCTATCATTCGGAGATGGTCAATATGTATGCTGCTGAGCTAGAACACTTCACTCAGTGCATTGAAAACGATCAAGAACCGACTATAAGTGGTGAAGAGGGAAAAAAGGATCTCAGAGTGTGCCTAGCGGCTTACCAGTCGGCTAGAGAAAAAAGAACAATAGAGATTTCTCAAATCACAAATCAAGCATATGGATAGTTAGGTGATTTAAGATCTCGTAAATAATCTGTCCATTCATCATCCGATATAATTCCATTTTTTCTATAATATTTCCGCGCCTCTTTCAGTACATCTTCAATAGCCTGCTCCTGATCCGCAGACAACGGTTTCGGCTTGTGAACGGTTAATATTTCATCCACTCTTGCCTGTGCATAGCTGAGCACATTTTTCTTACCAGTTTCTCTCCACGAACCATAGTCAAGAGTGTCAGCAACCTTCGGAAAGAAATGCTCCTTTTGCCACCACTTCCTCGTATGTTCTTTGTCAAGATAGTGGCCTGGGATTGAGCCAACTTGGTTTATCAGATCTATAGCTAAGGTATCATCACTTACTTCAAATCCTCCGATAAATCGCCCGACTGCACCGGCCAGGTCATCATCGATCACACATTGGGCAGGATGGTATGTAAGTTCTCCACTCACCCCGCCCATGAACTGGATAATGTGCGCCCCAGAAAGAGCGGCACTCAACACCATGATTGCTTTTTCATAACCGGATTGGTAATCTATTTCTTTTGAGTTGCTGACGCCTGCGCCGGCGTGTATAGGGACGCCGTATCGTGTCCAAATCTGGCTAAATGCCACCTGCTGCAAGAACCCCGATACGTTGCCAAAGCTGGGATGCCCCGTTCGCATATTCTGCGGAAATAAAAAACTCGAAACAGAGACTCTTGAACCAGGCTTGAGAAGCTGAACCAGTACTAATCCAGCGATTACTTCGGCACTGTAAGCTATCATCGATCCTGCGTTCGTTGCTGGGGAAGTCCCGCCCATTACGGGCCCACTACCAATTAATATTGAATAGCCGGCTTCAACATATTTATAGGTAGATTCAATTGCATCTTCATAATATGTCAAAGGTGACGAAGCCCCAAGATAACCCTCTATATCGATTCCAACTGCTTTCGCCATCATGATGTTGAAGTTCTCTAAGTCCAGCCCATACTGGGAGCGTGTGAACTTGCTCGAATTTCGTATTCTCCCGGCAAAGGCTTCTATTTGTGCCATAACTGCCGGTACTCCTTGCCAACTATAGATTGGGCTGATCCCACCTAAGTAGGATAGGTTTTCCAAGGCATCTTCTACCTTCACCGCATCGTAAAACTCCTTCCTCGTCGCTGTTCTTGGTTCTCTGGTATGTAAATCTAGTATTTGCATTCCCGGGAAATCGGAAGTGTACACAGTATTTCCTCCAACGCGCATAGTGTTTTTTGGCTCCCTTGCTTCGAAGCAAATGGTTTCAGGAGCCGTACGCAAGCACTGTTCAACCAACGCCGAGGGGAAGAATACTTTCTTTTGGTCGTAGTCTACCTTACACCCGTTTTTCTCATACAGTTTCAATACCCTGTCATGATGGAATGTAATACCTGTTCGCCAAAGGACAGTTAATATTCCTCTGTGAATTGCGTCTAATTGCTCTGATGACAATACCTCTAGAGGCTCAAACTTACGTGAAAATCCCTTCAACATCGCATCCTCCGTCATACCCCTATGAGAGCTCTAGCCGATTTTGCAGCAGAGGGGGCGCTGTACTCAAATCCGTCCGCTCCAATATTCTTGGCAAATTCTTTTGTTATAGCCGCTCCTCCAACCATTACCCTTACTTCAGCCCTGAGACCCGCACGTTCTAAGGTTGAAATAACCCTCCTCTGCTCCGGTGCAGTTGAGGTTAAAAGGGCTGACATGGCCAGAATTTGCGGTCTATCTTGTTTAACCGCTTTTACAAACTGCTCAACCGTTACATTTACTCCAAGGTCACGCACCTCAAAGCCTTCGGCTGCAAGCAACGAAGCTACCATCGTCTTGCCAATACTGTGTATATCACCGAAAACTGTTCCAATCACTACGATGCCTACAACCTCTCTTTTCTTCCCCGTTCTCGCGATTTCTTCCTGGACGATTTCCATTGCACGTTGCATGGCCCCTGCTGCTCCAATCAATTCCGGTAGCCATAACTCACCTCGACTGAAGCCGTCACCAATCTGCCGAATAGTCATAGTCAATACATTTAAAACTTCAAGAGGATCCAATTTTGCCTTTATTGTCTCTCTAGCTATCGCTTCTGCTGCTTCACCACTATAGTCTTTAATGGCTTTTTTCAAGCTTTCTAATAGTTCATTGCTCATTGTAGTACCTTTCTAATAATTTAGAGTGTAGATCTGAAGTAAGACAAAACATAGTACATTACTGTAAGTTAATCCCAAATACGAATTTCAAATTTTTTCTTTGTCCAATAAAATGCCCAACTACTTGTATCTCAATAGAGTGGCTATATATTAAATAACTTTGGTCATTTTCTAATTGCTCGAGAGCGGATCTTCCACCATCTACAACTAACATGTTACCTGTTACCCAACTCGTATTTTCCGAGTAAAAGAAAGGATCTGCTTAAACGATCTCTATAGGTTTACTGATTCCCTTCATGATACCTGCCTTAAAAATTGACTTATCCCAGTTATCTTTGAACATGGGTAGGTTCTTCGGTATAGGACCATTGATTGCTGTCAGGAAAACGGAGCTGACCTTCATATTTTACCTACCGTAATGGGTGCCCATTTGGACAGTATTACCAATGTTCTGCCTCTGGAAGCGCTATAGGCATTTTCTTCATGTCTAGCTCTATTGATAGCAACGTGAATCCAATTTAAAATCGCTCCGCACTTCCGTTTTTTCCTGATCGGAATAACATACTCGGAATACATATAAGTTCCTTCGAAATCTATATTCATTATATTGTCTTCACCTCCTTCGGAATCTCTTGAGGAAGGTACGTTCTTCATCTCTGTAAGATTCCTGCCACATCGGGAAGAGTCGATCCTGGAATACTTGTCAACAATCCCCTTAATAACCTTCTTCATTTCTCAGTTAATTCCAACGGCGGTATGATAAATGAAGCACCATCGCCTTTTGTACGTATTGCAATAGTGGTTTCTTCACCCTGTTTTTCTTTGATATCTATCGCTGCTCCGTTGATGAGCGGAAAAATTTCCCCTGAATTCCCGATATTGGGCTGATAGTTTCAATACCTCCACGACAATGTTCTTCTGTAAACTTTATGGTGTGGGATTCCGTTTGGCAAACTTTCCTCCATATTCCTTATGTTTCCTTATGTACTTTGTGCATAGTCTTCAAGTTCCCAATTGGAATACCCAGATCACAATAATTATTAGTGGTGCCGAATGCAACGAGCCCTCCTATAAAACTTCCGAGCAGTTCGATCATAAGATGCCACACTTTTCCTATATCTTTGTAAATGCCAGTAGGGAGGGTCTTCTCTTGATCGACAGAACCGAAGGAATAGATTTCATCTCCCGACGCTGTGCTCATCCGTCTAATACCAGTAAAGATGCTGATCGGTCTATAATACGCTGTGAGAATGCCAGGATTCTTGCGTATATGATGCAGGAAACCCTGAACCACATTGATTCCATCCACCGATTGCCTCCTCTTCGAAGTACGAACAGTGCTTGGGACCACATTGGCTTCATAATACACGATCTTAGTCCGACAGGTTTCTATATCAGAATTTCATCTATATTATCAGATACCTTTTGGATGGCCTCTACATAGTATTCGATTACCTTCAGATCCTGGGAGTATAAAGGTGTAGATTCGCCACCGATGACGAGGGATTCATCCAGCAGTCTTGTCGTTTCAGGATAGTCCTCCCGGCGATAGCTTATCGATTTCCCGTAATGCTTGCAGCTCCATGGACAACCCTTGCCCCAGCCTACCTTTTCTTGGAATATGGGGAATGCCGGCAGGGGGTCGACATGCCAAATCATTACCTTGACTCCTTCCGCCTCTAATGCATCGTAAAGTCTGTTTCTGAACTCACGAGGTGCAATTCGCAATCCCAGTACATCAGGCTTGAAGCGGAAACGGTACTTGTGATAAATCGTGGTGCGATCTTTGGGCACATAGGGCGGATCGATCCAAGAAATACTCTGGAGTTGCTTACTGAGATATTCACAGTTTCTGCGGTTGTTACGATTGATGTCTCCTAAACGTTTGAGTTGGCTGCGAGCAAGAGCAGCGGGGAGTTCCTGGGTTCGATATTGATATCCCACAGAGTATACAGTATACTCCCGGATCTTCCCGATATGGCCAGTTGGTGATTCCCCAAAAACACGAAATCGCCGTGCGTTTTCTAATAGCTCCTCGTTACTGGTCACCAGGATTCCTCCCTCGCCGCCGGACAGATTCTTGGTCCAGTTGAGGCTAAAGGTTCCTGCAGCTGACAAGGTACCAACCTGGCGCCCCTTATAACTGGCTCCGTGTGCCTGGCAAGCGTCCTCGATCACTGTTAATCCATGTTTGGCAGCCAGATCATTGATAGCATCCATGTCGGCGGGCATGCCGTGGATATGAACCGGCAATAAAACCTTGGTTTTTTCGGAGATCTTGGCCTCTATCTGTGCAACATCAATCGTATACGTGTGTGGATCTATATCGACAAAAACGGGGATGGCATTTTGTTGTAGGATAGGATGAAACGATCCGGAAAACGAGAAAGCTGCAGTTATCACCTCATCTCCCGGTTCAACACTTGCCGCATAGAGAGCACAGTGGATTGCGGAGGTACCGCTGCCGGTGGCCATTGCATATTTGGCTCCTATGAGCTCAGCAAAGTCCTTTTCCAGTCCTAAGGCCTCAGGACCTTCCACTCCTGCGATAATATTTCGATCCAATACAACCATGATCGCTCGTTTGTCCACATCCGTGAGAATGGGCCAGCCTTTGTGTATTCCATCGGGAACCGTTTTTTTCCCTCCGTTAATCGCAAGTTTACCTTTCATATACCCTCTCTCTTTCATTCTCAGACTCATTTAATTTGAATTCCGCGTGTACCGTAGCCGCCCTTAAATTCTATGGCAAGGTTCTAATACTCGTTTGTAATTGCCATGGGCTCCTTATACTGAAGTCCTCATTATTTTTTATTCTTTAGCAGTTACTATCATTATACTGCACCTTTCCTTCACCACAAGTTACAAAAGTACTCATTTTATGACTTATCAGATTGGTATCTTGGTACTAGTTTCTATCCCAGAAATACGCTCATACAGTCGAATGATCTTTGAGAAAGCAACTGTCTGGGGCTGTTGACAAACCAGAAGTTCTGTCAATAGGTGTATTCATTTACGACCAAAATCGGTGTTTAGTTTTACGAGGGTTGGAACCGAGATAGGCAAAAGACGAGAAAGTTGCTTTATCTCTTGATATTCTCAATATTGGCCATTTTCATAGCCTGCATGCGATTACTGGCCCCAAGTTTAGAATATATCACGCTTACATGATTTTTTACAGTCTGTTCCGCTATAAACAAGCTTTCAGCGATCTCTCTATTGTCATATCCCTGTGCGATAAGATGAAGAACCTCCTTTTCTCGCTTGCTTAACGTTTCTATCCAATTGGAATTTGTATTGGGAGACTCATCTTCCGCTGATATTTTATGATCGATATTGAAGGACTGGTCAACAAGTTTTTTTGCGATAACGGGGGAAATCAATACGCTGCCTTCCTTCACAGCTCTCACAGCTGTTATTAATTCATACGGAGGAATATCTTTAAGCAGATATCCAGCCGCACCATGATGTAGCGCTTCATGGACGTACTCATCATCATCGAATGTAGTAAGCATCACTATCTGAATTTCTGGATATTTTTCGATTAGTATTCGAGTCGTCTCTACTCCATCCATATTAGGCATCCGTACATCCATCAGTACAATATCGGGATGTTCTTTCTCCACAAATTTAAGAGCTTGTAGACCGTCATAGGCAACTCCAACGATATTTATATCCTTAGCCCGAGTCTCTAAAACCGTCTTCAAACTTTCAGCGAAAAGTACCTGATCATCTACGAGTAGTACGTTTATACTGTACAATACTATTTCCTTTCTGATGCCAGGGGTATCGAAACAGTTAGCTCAAATCCACCTTCCACATTATTAGCAGACATTTGCCCGCTTATCAGTGCCAGTCGCTCTTCCATTCCTGTAAATCCTATGCCTTTCTTGAGATCAGGACTGCCACTGCCGTTATCACGGATATAAATCCTGATTTGTGAATCATCCAACCAAAAGCGAATACTAATTTTCGTTGCCTGTCCATGCCGAAACGCGTTTGTCAACCCCTCTTGCACCACATGATAAATCACGGGGTCTATCGTATTGCCAAATGTCCAAGGTATATTACCATATTCGCAGTCAATCGATATACCCGCTGCTTTTTCGAATGTTTCAACCAATCTATGAAGTAAACGCAATCCCTGTAACTCGTCTTTTTGTACTGATCGCAATACCTGCAGTGCATGGCGGGTTTCATTGAGTCCTTGCTGCGCTTGCTCTTTTGTTCTTTGGAAAATCTCTCTCAACTTCACCGAGTCGGTTACTGAATGGGTTGAGAGATCCATAGCTGCTTCCATCATCATAATAATGTTTGTTAGCGTGTAACCTATCGTATCATGGATATCTCGTGTGACGCGTTTTCTCTCACTTATTTTTGATTGTTCCTCCACCAGAGTGGCATACTCCTGGAAGCCTATGTTTGCATTACTCAACTGTTGAATTACTTCATTCAATCTCCTGTTCTGATTGATATAAACGATCATGTTATTGACGCTATACTGTAGCATACTGCTGATAACAACAAGTACCGATGCATATAGACTCATAGCTAGTATATCAATAAGATATGGTTTTGTCTGTATTTTATACCAAACCAAAGCTGGTCTCTGAAGTACAGCCGTCAAGCAAATTACAATGAACGAATAAATGATGTTATGGGGTAGCTTGAGATAGACGCTTGCCTCAAGTATCAACACTGTCAACAGAGTGAACTCAATAGTGATGTCAGGTCCTAAAGGGTATCCAATCAAAAAAAATAATGCAGCATGGAAGATCAACAGGAACAGAATTCCCTTATTGTTTCGAATACAGAGTAGTAGTACCGATAACACAAATGAAAGCGACAAGAGTAAGCAATATTGCAAAAAAAAATGTGTATCAAAGTCAACGATTTTTTTCTTGAATTGGTAGAATGCAATTATATGGAAAATAAGAGCGATTATCGAAAAACCAATTTTAACAAATCGTATTTCCTTCATCTAAATACTATATCTATAGCTAACCCTATAATTATACAAAAAAGGGAGAAATTCAATGGCAGGAAGTAGTGTCTGTAGAATGCCGATCGTATGATAGCGCTTCGCCCACAGGTGGAATCGGGTATGATATGCCAGACTTCGAATAACCGCAGAGCGGGGGCTCAGAAATATGTAGTATGTCGCATTTGGCAGTCACAAGCGATACACCTTTGCATCAGTGTCAGAGCACGCGGGTAACGTTCTCAGTGCTGGCCGTATCAATCAAAGCCGTGGAGCTATCACCGAGTTCTTGTCGGCATGGAAATCAGACACCGAGTTGGCTGTGGAGACGATCGGAAACTGGTACTTGATCGTGGATGAGGTCGAGGCGACCGGGGTGGTGCCCCAATTGGTTCATGCGAGGAGAACGAAGATGATGCTGCTTAGGTGCACAAGAGCGACAAGCTGGCACTCTTCCGATGGTGTGGATTCTGCCGGGTGAGATTCGGGATTTGCGGGATCTGCCAAGCACATGCATGGTACTGACTCGTCAGAGAGGCAGGCTATAGAACAGCATTCATGCAACGTTGGCCAAGTACGGTATCACCATCAAAGGGGCCACCGATGCCTCTGGCAAGCGGGGGATGCAAGAGCTGAAAACTAGGCTCCTGCTTCTGCCGACACACAGCCGGTTCTGCGTCGAACCCTCGCTCTGGGAGCAGCTGGAAGGGGTATAGGAACGGATCGAGCTGTTGGAGGCTAGGATGAAGGAAGTCTAAAATGTAAGTAGGGAGCTGGAGCTTCTGGAGTCGCTACCGGGAGTGGGTTTTATCCTGGCAGTGGAGCGGCGATTCTTCTGGTAGTCGGAGAAACCACACGTTTCCCCACAGCTTCCTGTTTGGCCTCCTACTCGGTCACGTTGACCAGGGTGCATGCTTCGGGGGACAAGATTCACTATGGTCGAATACGTTAGGATGTAAATTGGTATCTGAAGTGGGCTTTCGGTGAGGCAGCCAATGTCATCTGTCTTAATCATCGCCTGTAATCCGTCAGGGTAAGTGACCCCCCATCGTCATCTTTGGTGACCCCCCCGCCGTCACTCATAGTGATCCCGGGGGTCGTCACTTTTAGTGACCCCCCTTGGCAGTAATAAAAGCCTCTCTTGATGTGCCATGATGGGCATACCGTCGAGGACATCAGGAGGGAGTCACATGCCACGGAGGATCTCTCGACTCTACCACGCCACGCTCTTTGGCGCGGACACAAGGCTGAGGCCACGCAGAAGACGAAAACGGACTGGATTTTGGGTTTCTCACTCCTATCGAATCGATTTGGACAGGGCAAAAGGTGGAAATCGTGTCGTGCAGAGGGAGAAAATCGCAGCCGCCCTGGCCTCAGGGCAGACCTCTCCTCCGGGATAGCAATCGTCGACGGTGTTATCGAAGATCAACAGAGCTGCGGATAAGCGTTTTTCAAGTTCCCCAGGATCTGGAAGAAGGTTTGCTGATATGGATAGCTGGAAGCGAGACTTACATAAATGCGGCGAACACAAACGCGTACTTGAGCACCGATCTTCAACAACTTCAGTCGAATGGTATGGCACTGGGCCTTGGCAAACTCCGTATTCTCCAGCGCCCGCGTTCTCAATTCATTCATCA
>Ga0180438_10010076_pt1 | contig 11647 bp, 10 predicted proteins | sample SS_ome_12_FD_132455 | JGI IMG/M metagenome (GOLD analysis project Ga0180438, IMG submission 132455) | Hypersaline lake sediment archaeal communities from the Salton Sea, California, USA - SS_3_D_2 metaG | ecosystem: Environmental > Aquatic > Non-marine Saline and Alkaline > Hypersaline >...
CACCCTACAGGTGCTGGCCGCCGGTCACGAAGATCAGCTCGCCGGTGACGAAGTCGGAGCGCAGCAGGAAGATCAGCGTTTTGGCGATCTCCTCCGGCGAACCGACCCGCTGGGCGGGGATCTGGTGTGCCCAGCGCTCCAGGTACGCCTGGTCCTCGCCCGGTGGCGGCAGGATCATCCCCGGTGCGATGGCGTTGACCTGGATGTTGGGTGCCAGCCCCAGCGCCAGGCTCTTGGTCATGGCGATCAATCCAGCCTTCGTCAGCGTGTAGGCCACGTGGTCGGTGCCAGGGCGGACGCCGCGCCAATCGGCGATGTTGACGATGTGCCCAGGACAGTCCCGCCCGACGTGCCTGGCAAAGGCCTGGCTCAGAAAGAAGGGCGACTTGAGGTTGATCGCGAAGTGCCGGTCCCAGTTCTCCTCCGTGGTATCGCCCCAGGTACCGGGCTCGAAGATCGCCGCACTGTTGACCAGGATGTCGACCTGCCCGAAGTGGGCCACCGCCCGCTCGACGATGGATTGGGCCAGGTGGGACTCGCCAAGGTTGGCCTGGACGGTGATGGCTTCGGTGCCCAACTCCTGAATCTGGTGCGCCGTTGCCTCAGCAGGACCGGCGGACCGGTTGTAGTGAACCACTAGCCGGGCCCCGTGTTCCGCCAGCGCCAGCGCCAGCGCTTTGCCCAGGCGCACCGCGCCACCGGTGACAATCGCGACTTTTCCGTCGATCTCCATCGGGATCACGCTCCTTTCAGATGCACCCAATACCGCTCCTTGAAGATGGGGCCGGGACGCAACCCCAGCCGGTGGAACACCTCCGGCGGGATGCCGATGTCGGCCACAACCAGTTCCCCGGGCACGCGCTGAAGCCCGGTCTTGGGCAGGGCCAGGGTCAGCGTTCGGTCGGGACGTATCACCGACCCCGGAGCTTCGCCCGTCGTCGCGTCGAGCCCCGAGGGGACGTCGAGCGAGAGTACCCTCGTGGCGTGCTGGTTGCACAGGTCGATCAGTTGTTCTGCCCGGCCGCGCGGTGCGCCGCGCAGACTGTACCCGATGATCGCGTCGACGACGATCTGCGCCCGGCGCAGTACTTCCTCGGTTCGGGCGGGGCTCACCGGCTCCACGCCCGCTGCCTGGAGGATCTGGAGTTGGTTGCGTGCGGCGCCTTTCAGACGGGCTGCATCCCGGTTCAGCACAATCCAAACGTTGAACCTCCGGTTGTGGAGGTGGCGTGCGCAGCATAGGCCGCCGCCTCCGTTTCCGCCACATCCCGCCAGGATGGTCACGTCACCGCGATCCCCCGCCAGCATGTCCTGCACGTTCCGCGCCAGGTTCCGGCCGGCGTTCTCCATCATCTGCAGAATGCCCAGGCCGAATTCGTCCACGGCGATGCGGTCCACCTCGCGCATTTGTTCGGCGGTCACAGCCGGTACCGCGAGTCCATCTTCTGTCTGGAACATCATGTCACAATCCAAGTCCAAAGCAGGCCGTGCCCAGGAGGGCGGCCTTGGGGTTGAGGATGACGTGGGCCGGCGTGCGCTCCAGCACCCTGGACAGCCGGCCCTTGTGCTGGAAGGCGCTTACGAAAGTCCCCCGCTCCAGCGCCGGCAGGATCCGCGGTGGGATGCCGCCGCCCAGATACACGCCGCCGGTGGCCATCACCTTCAGCGCCAGGTTCCCGGCCTCCGACCCCAGGATAGAGACGAAGGTGTCCAGCGTAGCGGCACACAGGGGGCACGGCGTCTCTGCATCGAGGGCCGCGTTGACGATGGGCGGCGTGGCGTCGCCCTGGACGTCGATCTGCTCGGCCACCCAGGCGGACTCCTCGGCATAGCCGCTGTCCCTCAAGAAGGCGTAGATGTTGGGTATTCCGATGCCGGAGCAGACCCGCTCAAAGCTGACGTGGTCGAAACGCTCCTGGAGATAGCGCAGCAACTCAATCTGGAGGGGGTCCAGCGGTGCGAACGTGGCATGTCCACCCTCCGATGCGTGGGCTCGATAACGTGCTCCATCCCACGTGAGAAACGCCTCCCCCAGCCCGGTCCCCGGCGCGATGACGGCGATGGCGCCGCCGGGATCCGGCTCTCCCTCGTTCAGCGTGTGCAGATCCGCCGGCTCCAGGAACGGCACCCCGTTCGCGATCGCCTCCAGGTCGTTGAGCAGATGTACGGAACCAAGGCCCAGTTCCTGCTCAAGCTGCGATTCCCGCATCACCCAGGGCAGGTTGGTGACCTTCGCCTGGCCGCCCACGACGGGCCCGGCGACGCCGAAGGCAGCGCGATCCACTTTCAGATCGACCTGGGAGAGAAACTCGCGCACCACCGCCTCCAGGCTGGGGTAATCCGCGCTGGGAAACGTTTTCTCGGCTAAGGGTGCTCGGATATTGCCGGCCGCTGCTGGGCCGCCCTCAAGCGAGAAGACGGCCAGGGTTGTCTTGGTCCCGCCGATGTCACCCGCAAGCAGCATGGATCTCTTACCTCCTTGATCAAGCCATCCGCTAGGATGGCCGTCGTCCGCTGTCCCTAGTCCAGTGTCGCAAAAAGGTTGTTCAACGACTCGGCCAACGTGGGGTGGGCGAAGACCGCGTCCCGAATGGCCGTGTAGGGTACCTGGCCCATCATTGCCATCTGCAGGACAGCCATGATCTCTCCGCCCTCAATGCCCAGGATGGCCGCGCCGAGGATCTGATCGGTGTCGGCATCCACAATGGCCTTCATGAAGCCTCTCGGTTCGTCCACCTCCAACGCCCGGGCCACATAGTTCATCGGCATCTTGGCCACGCGGATGTTCAGGTCCTGCGCCCGAACCTGGCGCTCGCTCAGCCCCACGCGTCCCAGTTGTGGATCGATGAAGACGGTGTAGGGGACGAGGCGGCCGGCGATCGTGGCGTCGCCGTCCTCGAGCAGGTTGGCGCGAATGATGCGGAAGTCGTCGTAGGAGATGTGGGTGAACGCCGGGCCGCCTTTGACGTCGCCCAATGCGTATATGCCCGGAACGTTTGTCTCCAGCCGTTCGTTCACCTGGATGAACCCACGCTCGTCCACCTCAATGCCGGCTGCGTCCACGTTGAGCCGGTCGGAGTCTGGCACCCGGCCTGCGGCGGCTAGCAGGTGCGAGCCAACAAGCACTCGTTGTCCGTTTGGGGTCTGCACCGCCAACCGGATCTCGTCGTTGGGTCCAGACTCCACGCCCGACGCATGTGTGTCCAGCAGTATCTCGACGCCGTCCTCGCGCAGGATGTCGGCCACGGCCTCGGCCACGTCGGGATCCTCGCGCGTCAGCACCTGTCCGCGCCGCTGCACGACCGTCACCTGGCTGCCGAAGCGGCGGAACATCTGGCCGAACTCCAGCCCGACGTATCCACCGCCCAGCACCAGCAGATGCTCGGGCACCCGGTCCAGTTCCATAATCGATGTGGAGTTCAAGAAGGGCACCCGGTCCAGCCCGGGCAGCGAGGGCGTCCTGGGTCGGGCGCCGGCGTTGATGAAAATGTTGTCAGCCGTCAGAACCCGCGTCTCCCCATCCCTTTCAGAGGGCCATTCCGATGGCACGCTGTTGTTCAGGTGTACCTCCAGCGAATGCGGGCCGGTGAACCGGGCCTCGCCCATCAGCAGGTCCAGTCCCTCGGTGGTCTCGATGCGCTTCCGGTTGCCACTGCGCCAGCTCTCGACCATGGCCCGCTTGCGCTCCCGCACTTTGGCCATATCAATGGTTACCGGGTCGGTGTGGACGCCGTAATCGGCCGCCCGGCGGGCCAGGTGGGCCACCCGGGCGCTGGCGATCATGGTCTTCGTGGGTGTGCAGCCCTCGTTGATGCAGGTACCCCCCACGTGCTTCCGCTCAATGAGGGCGGTCTTCCAGCCGGCTTCCGCCAGTGCACGAGACAGCGGCACGCCGGCCTGACCGGCGCCGATGATGATGGCGTCGTAGCGATGCGTGTTTGTCATAAGCCTGTCTCCTCCTTTGCCTCGGATTGCTGCGAGAGACAAATGCTCAGGTTTGTTTCATCCCAGACGCGCAGCACCTCAGCCACGCTCCACGCCTGCGCGATGCACCCGCGCGGTGTGAAAGGTGGATCGCCATCGAAGATCTCGCTGATGCTGCCTACACCGTGGGCTGCTATGTGCCGGCTGAGTGGTCGCAGCAAAGAGCGTGCCTGGTCGCGGTTGCCATACACCCGCAGATGCGCGCTGACGAAGGGGCCGATGAGCCAGGCCCACACGGTGCCCTGGTGATATGCTGCGTCACGCTGGCGCTGGTCGCCACCGTAACGGCCGATGTAGTCTGGATCGTCAGGCGCGAGGCTGCGCAGCCCGTGGGAGGTGAGTAGATGGCGGGCGCATACGTCGACGACGGCGCGCTGTTGGTCAGGGTCGAGCGGGCTGTGCGGCAGCGAGACAGCCAACAACTGATTGGGCCGCAGCGCAGGACTATCCCCACGAGGACCGTCGATCACGTCCTGGCAATACCCCCTCCCTTCGTCCCAAAAACGGGCGAACCCGCGTCGCACCTGTTTTTCCAGGTCGGCGTAGGGGTCGGTGGGTTCGCCCAGGCAGTGCGCAAACTCCAGCAGGCAACACAGTGCATTATACCACAACGCATTGACTTCTACCGGTTTGCCGATACGCGGCGTAACGACCCAATCGCCCACTTTGGCGTCCATCCAGGTGAGCTGGACGCCGGGTTCTCCCGCATAGAGTAGGCCGTCAGCGGGGTCGACGTGGATGTTATAGCGCGTGCCCCGCACGTGCCACTCGACGATGTCCTCCAGCACCGGGAAGAGATCGCGCAGGAGCGCGTCGTCGCCCGTCGCGGCGTGGTACGCGCGGACAGCCTCGAAGTACCACAGCGTTGCGTCCACGGTGTTGTACTCGGGCTTGTCCCCCTCGTCGGGGAAGCGGTTGGGCAGCATCCCCTGATCGACGAAATGGGCGAAGGTGCGCAGCACGCGCGCGGCCTCGCCGTGACGCCGCGTGACGAGCAGCAAGCCGGGCAGGCCAATCATCGTGTCGCGGCCCCAATCCCCGAACCAGGGGTAGCCGGCGATCACCGAGCGGCCGTCGGGATCATCGGTCAGTGCCCGGCGTACGATGAACTGGTCCGCGGCCAGCACCAGGTGTTGTACCCAATCGGGTGTGGCGGCGTGCCCATCGTTGGACTTGGCGGGGAGGTCGCTTTGGGCCAGCAACCCTTCCTCGTACGTACGCCGCTCTCCGTAGCTCTGGCCACCGTCCAGGTTCGGTGCGCGTTCGGTGCTGGCGACGACCGTGAGCGATTCGCCGGGCTCCAGCACGGCGCGGAATTGGCCCGCATACAGGTTATCGTCGAGCGCGTCCAGCCCACGATAGGATTCCGTGCTCAGGAAGTAATCGCGATACCATATGTGCTGGGGACGTGTTTCGGCGCGGTCACTCAGGATGCAGAGGGGTACCGCGTCCTCGAAGGCGGTCACCCGCAGCCCGTGGGCCACCCGTTCAACACGCATGCGCCAGTCACCGGCGTGGGTGTTGCCGTGATGATCCCGGTAGTTGACGAGCGCCTTGACGCTCAGGGCCAACCGGCGGCTGCCCCGGACAAGGTCGTAGCGCACGTAGGTCGTGTTTGCGCCATGCTGCATCCAGACGCGTTTCTCCAGCAGGGCGTCCGCCAGCGCGAAGGTCCACACCGGCGTCGTGCCCTCGAGATGGAAGCGCTCCAGATGGAGGAATCCGCGCGGTTCCACCTGGTCGCTTGCCCACCGGTCGGTGGATAGGGGATAGGTTTGTCCACCGTAGGTCGCGGTCTCGTCCAGCTTGGTCAGGAGTAGCGTGCGCCCCACCGGCGGCTGCAGGGCCGCCACGAGCAGGCCGTGATAGCGGCGGGTCAAGGTACCGGCAACAGTCCCGGAAGCATATCCGCCGATGCCATTGGTGATCAGCCACTCGCGTTCACTGGCTACGCGCAAGTCATTGCAGACCTCACACCCAAAGTCAATCATATGCTGCTCCTCGATTTGACCGCTGGACACCCGGCTGCTATACTGAACCGGTGCCCAGGAGGTGTCACGTGCTCGTTCTGACGATCGCAGGTCTGCTTATGGAGCTTTGTCTTGTAGGGATGGCGCTCCTGCAAGACCTTTCGGAACACATGACAGCGTTTCTCGTTATCTTTGGCACAGCCGGCCTGAGCTACGTGGCTGCCGTTTTCTGCATTCTCAAATACAGCAAGGATCGTGGAAACTCCCTTCCGCTTATCTGGGGCCTGGCCATTTTGTTCCGTGTGACTTTGCTGCTCACGACACCGCCAACTTTGTCCAGCGACGTCTATCGCTACATCTGGGACGGACGGATAATGAACGCCGGCGTCAATCCTTACGCACACGCTGTGGACTCGCCCTTGCTCGACCCGTTCGATTCCCCCCAGCGCAGCCTGGTCAATCATAGTTGGATGGCTTCCCCCTACCTGCCCGCTGCCCAGGGCTTCTTCGCTGCTGTGTACCGATTGTGCCCCGAAAGCCCACTCGCGTTCCAGATCGCCGCTGTCCTCCTTGATCTACTGACCGGTTGGCTGGTGATCGACGTACTCCGCCGGCTCGGTTTACCACGGACACGCGCGCTGATCTATCTATGGAACCCTCTCGTCGTCGTCGAATTCGCCCACGGCGCACACGTGGACGCTTTGATGATCTGCCTGATAATGGCCGTATTCTGGTCGCTGGTCGTTCGTGCATCTGTCGTCCGCCGGTCGTGGCTGTGGCGGCTGGCATCCACCGTCTCGGTGATGACATTGGCGGCGGCGACGCTGACGAAAGGCCTGCCGGTGCTGCTGCTGCCGGCCGTGGCACGCCGATTGGGATGGCGCCAGACCGCGGTCACCCTCGGGTTGGTCATCGCCGTTTGTGTCCCCTTTGGCCTCGGAGCGGGATGGGGGCTGGTAGGCCCCCTCAATGGCGAGGGGCTGTTCGGCGCTCTGCGCATCTACACAGCATACTGGCGATTCAATGCTGGCGTGTATCACTGGCTGGAGGCTGCGCTATCCTACTGTTGGTCGCTGGGAGCGGCGACTCTCGGTATGGCCGACTGGGTGCCAGTCGTGGCCGCCAGAATGTTCACGCTGGTTGCGCTGGGATGGGTGTTGATCGCCGTGTGGCGCCTGGGGCGGATGACGAGCACAAAAGGTCGGCTCAGCGACACTCTGGCGCTGCTGCGACTGGCAATCATCCCCCTGGCTGCCTACCTGCTGCTGGCGACGACCGTCCATCCCTGGTATGTGACTGTTCTGATCCCGTTATTTCCTTTCCTGCAGCCCAGAGAAGGGGAGGCAACCCGAACCGGGCGTTGGTTGTGGCCCGGGCTCTATTTTTCTGTCATCGTATCCCTCTCCTACCTCACCTATCTCGATCCGGCCAGCCCGCGCGAAAACAACCTCGTCCGCCTTACCGAATACGTTCCACTTTACTTACTGCTGATGTGGTCTGCCTGCGGATCCTTTCTAGACACCCAGGCCGGCGACGGCTCGGCTTCATCCACCGGCCAATGAATCCTTCGTACGCGAACCGTAACCGCGACGGGCGAAAAAATGGCGCGTGTGTGATAGCGCATGTGCTGGAAGGGTCGCCAGTTCGCGATGCAAGCGATCGAGGTCTGCACCTGTGTCCACGTCGTACCAGGGCGGCAGGAGGGCGACGGCCAGCCCCAGTGATTTCGCTTTGGCCAGTGTCTGGGCAGTGACGCGCTCGGTGCTCCATTCGATATCCCGGAACAACTCTGGCTGGGGTTGCTTCAGCCCAATCAGGTAGTAACCGCCATCCGCACTTGGTCCCAGAACGACGTCGGCGCTGTCCAAACGAGCGATGGCCTGCTGCAAGTAGGCGACCGGGAGCGTCGGGCCATCGGAGTTGAGGGCGATGACCCGCGAATGCCCGGCGGCCAGCAGGCGGCCCAACGCCCGGTCCAGACACTCGCCGATGTCCGCGCCGGCGACAGGCAAGACGATCGCGCCATCTGGCTGTCCTGCCTGTTCTATCGAGGTGTCGCTGCGCTTACCCCCTTCTTCGAGTAAGGTGTCGCTGCGCTTGCCCTCTTGTATGAAAAAAGTGCTGGCTGCTTCGGGCGGCGTGACGGCGAGCGCCGTCTGGACGCCGTCCAGCCCGGACACCAGCTCGATTGTGTCCCTCAGCATCGCCTCGTAGAGTGCGGTTGCCTCCACGGGTGCCAGGGGCGGGCACAGTCGCGTCTTGGTCTGGCCGACGACCGGCTGCTTAGCCATAATCACAACCACCGGGTCCCCCATCGGACCGGTCCGAGCGTGGCGGAAGATTGTCCATAGAATGTAGTAGGTGGCCAGTGTCGAACCACGTAGCGTGCCGCTGATCTTGGAGCGGCCTCCTATCCGCGGGCGATAGTGAGTGGGTATCTCGAAGACGCGCCACCCGCGCTGGGCCGCTTTGACGATCATCTCCGTCGGCCAGCCGTAGGTCATTTCCTCCATATTCAGCCCCAGGAGGAGCTCGCGGTCGACTGCTCGGAAGGGGCTCAGGTCGGTCAGTGGCAGGCCGTACAGGTGGCGGATGAGCCATGCGGCCAGCCGGTTGCCAGAGCGCTGGTGCCAAGGCATGGCCCCTGGTGCCAGCTTGCCCGCCAGTCGTGAACCAAGCACCATATCCGCTTGCCCGGCGTGTAGTGGGGCCAGCAGGTCAGGTATCTGGGCGGGATCATCCGCGCCGTCGGCATCGAGAAACAGCACGACGTCACCCTGGGCGGCGTCAACGCCGGCTGCGCAGGCCCGCCCATACCCTCGTCGAGGTTCGTGGATGACCCGCGCGCCGTGACCCTGGGCGATTGCCACCGTGCGATCGCTGGAGCCACCGTCCACGACGAGAATCTCGCCGACTGCACCGGCCGGGATCGTCGCCAGCACCTGGCCGATGCTTTCCTCCTCATTCAGGGCAGGGATGATCACCGTAACGGTCAGAACTTCGCGCTCCCCCCCGGCCTCAGTTCTGCTCCTCATCCGTCACGTCCTACTGCAACTGATCCGCGACCGCACTATCACTTCTCAGTGGAGGATATGCGGTGGATACTCAAGGCCACCATGGCCACCACGCTTACGCCCACGACGGTGCCCAGGCACACCCAGGTTTCGGGCTGGTTGATCAGGAGGATCAAGGAGATCACCATGGTCAACATGCCCCAGAAGAATCCCAGGTATGCCGTAGGGATGTTCCACAGCGTCTTGACCGGGCGTTCAAGCATAGCCAGACCCACGAAGGGGATCAGCATCAGGTCATATACAATGGTCACCAGGTCGGTCTCATACGTCCCTGCGGGTAGACGAACGAGAAAATAGATCAGGCTTAGATGCCCCAAGAGCAGGTATGACAAGGTGAGCAGGTGGTTTCTCAACCAGAAGCGCAACCGACGGCTGGACGGCCAGCCCCAGGCGCCATAGTGTTGCCCATCGACCTTCCGCCCTCGCTCGGCGATCATATCAAGGATGATGAGCCCGACCAACACGCCACCGGCGACAGCCGTCACCGGGTGGGGCAATAATTCCAGTGAGGCCAGGATGATCAAGTGAGCGGCCACAAATGCAAGCAGGTCGGAGATCAACCGGCGGTTGAAATAAGCCAGCCCCACGGCCAGGGAGGCGAGGGCCTCGGCGTAGTTGTGTCCCCAGTGAGGTTCTTGAACGTAGGCCGGATACCAAGGGAACACCCACAGGTACAACCATAGGGCTCCCATCAATACCAAGGACGTCCCGACGTTCACGTACTTGGTCACCACAGACTTTGCCCAAGTGTTCACGGTTCCTCTCTCCCTTCCCGGCCCCCTGATTGGTTGTCGATCAATATCGCCCGCGCCGGCGCGCCGTCGGCTCCAACGATTCTCAGCGGCAGGCACACGAGCTGGTAAATGCCGGCCGGAACACCACTCAGGTCAAGACCCTCGACGGGGATGACGCCTGCCTGCATCAGCGTCCGGTGCGTGGCCGCGCCAGACTGATAGGGTCCGACGGAGAGGTAATCGACCCCCACGAGCCGGACGCCACACTCCACCAACCAGCGCGCGCCGTCCTCGGTGATAGCGACGAAGTCTTCGGAAAACTGTCCTTCCTGGCGAATGAGTTCGCTGGGTGCTTCGGAGTTGCGCGTGCGGAACAGCACGCGCTCGGTGCCCGGCGGAATCGGCAGTGCGTCAAGCACGTCCGCTGAGAGTGCGTCGGCCTCAAGCGCGTGGACGACGAGCGCAGGACCCACCAGAGTGTGGAGGTCAAGCTCGTTGACCCCGGAGCCACCCGGTATGTAATGCACGGGTGCGTCGACGTGCGTGCCGGTGTGCGCCCCCATGTCTAGGCGGGAAACCGTGGCCTCGTCGCCCTTGTCCAGGTGATAGGGTTGGGTGATGTGAATCGGCGGATCGCCGGGCCAGGTGACGAGCGATTCAGAGATGGGAAGCGATATGTCATATATGTGCACGGTCTACTCCTCGCTGACGATCACGTAGATCTTGATTGCATCCTGGGCCTCGGCCAGCGCGCGGAACATCTCCTCGTAGTTTATCAAGCCTCTGATCGGATGGGTCAACAGCCTGGTCAGCCAGCCCGGCCAGGTGACCTCGGCCTCGGCGAAATCGGAGACGCCGGATTCGAAGTAGCCCCGGTGGGCGTTAACTGTGCCAAACATGACCTTGTTGCCCAGCACGAACTCCAGGTTGAGCCGGTCGCTCTCGACCTCGACCCTACGACTCCCACCTGTTATTGAAGAGAGGATCAGAACGCCATTCTTCGCCAGGGCATGGGCGGCCTCGAAGACGAGCGGCGAGTACCCGGTGGCCTCGAAGATCAGGTCAAACGGCCCGTACTGCTCAGCGGCTTCAGCGACAGATATCTCGCGCGTGCTCAGGTAACGTGCGCCAATTTCCTCGATCAAGGATGCGGGCAAGTTGGGCTTCGGCGTGAGGGCGAAAGACGTCACCTCCAGGCCGCGCAGCCGCAGTCCCAGCGCTGCCAGCATCCCAATGGTACCGGCCCCCATCACGGCGGCCCTGTGGGGCTGCCAGACCTTGAGCCTGCCCTGGATCTCGTAGGCCTGCTCGACGCCCTTTTCGATCACGCTCATTGGCTCCAGGAGCACGCCCACGTGTTTGAGCCCGGCCGGCACCCGGACCAGGTACTCTGGATCCTCCACGTAGTACTCGGCCAGGAAGCCGTGCAACAGGTTGATGCCCCGCTCGTAGTAGGTGTCGTCGGTGGTCATGTCATAGGTGCCAATCTGGTCGTAGATCGAACTGCCCGGGCGGCGTACGGTGGCGACGACGTAGTCGCCAGGGGACAAGTCCTTCACACTGGGTCCAACTTCGACGACTTTTCCAAACGACTCGTGGCCGATGATGAGGAAGTCGAATCCCTCGGGCGCTGCACCGTACTCCCCTTCGTAGAGCTCCCGGTCGGTCCCGTCCACGCCCACCTGTAGGACCTGGACGAGTACCCCGCGCCCCGCAGATATCTCATCGATCCGCGGCATGGGCAGTTCAGATAGGCAGGCGGTGTGCGGTTCGCTTGGTGTGATACAGATTGCCTTCACAGGTTCATCTCCCCCCGGTAGATGGCACGTCGAGCGTGTATTCCCAAACCCATGGCGTGGCTTCACGATGTGGGTCGAAGCGCCGG
>Ga0180438_10010078_pt1 | contig 11646 bp, 11 predicted proteins | sample SS_ome_12_FD_132455 | JGI IMG/M metagenome (GOLD analysis project Ga0180438, IMG submission 132455) | Hypersaline lake sediment archaeal communities from the Salton Sea, California, USA - SS_3_D_2 metaG | ecosystem: Environmental > Aquatic > Non-marine Saline and Alkaline > Hypersaline >...
CTCAAATTCACATCACGTTCAGGGCAGGAACTGCCTGTAGAGCCTGTTTGACATGTCCCGTTGGAGAATGGATGATTCAGGAAGCCAGCCTACTTGTAGGGTGGTAGTTCACAATTATGCGTAAAGCCACCTAAGAGTGATAAGGCGTTCATATTGACAATATGAAGACGTGAACAATCAATTAGAATCAGCTCCGATTATTTTAGCCACGCTTTCTTTTTCTTGGCAATATCTTACAAGTTCCTGCGCGTCAAACTCTGCATCTTTATGCGTTAATAACTCCATCACATCGCGGTCTAATATAGGGTTACCAAATAGATGCAACTTTTGCAAATTTTCGAGGTGTTCCAATCCCTTGAGCTCTTCTATCTGATTACGATCGAGGTATAACGTTGTGAGATTCGTGAGTTTCCCCAATCCCTCGATTTCTTTTATTTGATTGCCACTAAGGGATAAACTTCGAAGTTTAGTGAGTGTATCTAAGCCTTTAATCTCTTCAATCAGGTTATGATCAAGATATAATGCTTCGAGGTTGAAGAGGTGCTCTAATCCCTTAATCTCTGTTACTTGATTACAACAAAGATTTAGATTTTTAATATGATCTAGTTGCTCCAAACCCTCGATCTCGTCGATACCAGTGAGACCTATGCCGTGAAGGTCTAGCGTACTATATATGACATAATATTTTTCCTCTTTGACCTTTACAAATTCTAACTTGTCCTCTTTTTTATCTTGGCAGTGCTTTACGATCTCTTGAGCCTCTCTATCTAATATAGGTCTCTCGCCAGATTTTATGGGATTAAGATGAAGATCTAGATGTTTTAAATTAGTGAGACGCTCCAACCCTTTAACCTCTTCTATTTGATTATTATAAAGAAATAATACTTTCAAATTCGTTAAAGGCTCCAGTCCTTTGATCTCTCCTATTTGATTATTCCTTAGATCTAGCATCTTTAGGTTAATGAGCGCTTCCAAACCCTTAATCTCTTTTATTTTATTACGGCTGAGATCTAATACTTCTAACTCAGTAAGGAACTCCAAACCCTTGATTTCATCTATCTGATTAGACCATAAAGCCAGTCTTTTGAGTGTTTTGAGTGTTTTGAGGGTTTTCAATCCTCTAATTTCTTTGATCTGATTACCACCAAGACCCAAGTTTTGAAGATTCGTAAGCTGCTCTAATCCTCTGATTTCGGCGATATCAATAATGCCTTTGGCATGAAGGTCTAGTGTCCCATGCTTGATGTAGTGCTTTTCCCCTCTAACAGTCACAAATGCTTCTTCTGCTTCAACTTGACCTGTTTTTACTTGACAATACTCCACAATCTCCCATGGGGACGTTTCAAACGCGTATTCGCGTTCAGCATCGCTAATTGGATTGCCTCTAAGTTCCACTATTTCTAGGTTGGAGAGATTTTCCAACCCCCTGATTTCTTCAATCTGATTACGACTTAGATCCAGTATTTCGAGGTTAGAAAGTAGTTCCAGTCCTTTGATCTCTTTTATTTGATTTTTCCCGATATATAATGCTTGAAGGTTAGAGAGATGCTCCAGTCCTTTAATCTCTTCTATCTTATTCTTACTAAGATCTAATATTTGTAGGCAGGTAAGGTCATCCAATCGTTTTATTTCCCTTATTTGATTTCCATTAAGATATAGTTCTTGGAGTTGCGAGAGATGCTCCAGTCCTTTAATCTCTTCTATCTTATTCTTACGAAGGACTAATTTCTGCAAATTAGTGAAATCTTCCAATCCTGTGATCAATTCTACCTGATTACTACTGAGATCTAGTATTTCTAGTTGAGTGAGTGCTTCTAATCCTCTAAGTCCTTTTATATCATTACGGCTAAGGTCTAGTACCTTTAGGTCAGTGAGAGTCTTCAACCCCCTGATTTCGGCAATATCAGCGAGCCCTATCTTACTAAGATTTAAGATGCCGTATATGACAGAATACTTTCTTCCTTTTACTGTCACAAATGGCATATCTATTTTGTCACATTTTTTATCTTGGCAGTATCTTACGACTTCCTGCGCACTCTTCTTCAGTAAAGGTAGTTCATCGTTTCTTATCGGATTGCCATCAAGGTCTATTTCCTGGATATTTTCGAGATGCTCCAATCCCTTGATCTCTTTTATCAGGTTACGACTAAGATCCAGTACTTTTAGGTTAACAAGAGACTCCAATCCTTCGATTTCTTCTATTTTATTTGCCCAAAGTGAGAGTCTTTGAAGATTTCTAAGATGTTCCAATCCTTTAATCTCTCTTATCTGATTTCAACAAAGATATAGCATTCGTAGACGCTTAAGAAATTCCAATCCCTTGATCTCTTTTATTTTATTATAATTAAGCCACAGTAGTTTTAGTTGAGAGAGTGTCTTCAACCCACTAATCTCTCTTATCTGATTACTACCAAGATACAATTCTTGGAGATTCGTAAGGTGTTCCAACCCTTTGATCTCTTTAATCTGATTCTGGCTTAGATCTAGTTTTTTGAGGTTAGTGAGATGCTTTAATCCCTTGATCTTGGTGAGATCGACAATTTCTTTATCGCGAAGGTCAAGTTCGCTTTTTTTTACAAAATACTTTTCGCCTCTAATCGTCACAAAATCATTTGCCATTTGGCATTCCTCGTTCTTTTCGTGATTAATTACTTAAAGAGGTGTTCTCCTCTTTGTTTATTCTTTCCTCTTATCCTCTAAAGAGGATACCCTTCATTAAATGCTTACTTATTTCCAGAGTTCCTTCCAATGTTCGATTTTTTCTAGACCCCTTTCAATTAGATAACTAAGCCAAGAGCAGTCGTCCATTTGACATCCTTCTAATGTGTCACGTTTTGCACACAAAGCCGTCTCATAGACTGTGGTTGCAAGTCTCACAAGTTTTTTGGATGGTTTTTTTGATGTCTTTAATTTTCCTTTTCCAAAAAAACCCCAATAACCCATATTTATACGACGCTCTCCTTTTTTGCTTTTGTAAGATGGGTAGCATGTATTGCGGCTCCTTCTTTCTCAGCTATTATAGCTTTTGCGCGTACAAAATTAATGGCTTTTATTGCGGCTCCTTCTGCTTCGGAAACTGTAGTTTGTATATCTTTTGGTCCAGTAGCCATCCCTGCTGCGAAAATTCCTTCTCGCTGTGTTGCAAGTGGATCCAATTTCGGATGGCTCTCTAAAATGAATTTATACTCGTTTAGTGGAACCTTCAATTTCTGTGCCAACTCCTCCGTACCTTCGCTTGGTAAGACTGGTGGACACAAAACCGCAAGATCTACTTCATTTTCGACTATGCAGTTAATGTGCAAATCTTCTGCTCGAACTAGGAGTTTATCGCCATTTAGTGTCGGCATAATTTCAGAAACTCTGCCTTTGATGAAATGCACCCCTAGTTCCTGTGCATGGTGATAAAAATCTTCATATCTAGTTCCTGGTGCTCGAATATCAATGTAATAAATCCAAACGTTAACGCCGAACTTTCTGAGAAGTATAGCTTGTTTCAGAGCATAAAGGCAACACACAGTAGAACAATATGGAACACCTTCATCCTTATTTGCTCCCGCTTCAGCATTCCTCGATCCACAACAGAGCACATAAGCGACTTTCTTTACATCCCTTCCGTCACTTGGACGAATAATTCGGCTGTCTGTGGGTCCTGTAATATCCATCATTCGTTCCATTTGTAGTGACGTAAGGACATTTGGATGTTTCCCATAGAGATATCTACCTAAAATACTCGGATTATAAAGATCAAAACCCGTTGCTAAGATTATTGCAGCGATATTTAATTCGATAAGTTTTTCTTCGTCATCTCTAATTATTGCATTTGCAGGACACATCATTTCACAGAGCCCACAATCGGTACATGCGTTTGCGTCGATAACCGCAACATTGGGAACTGCCTGAAGAAACGGTCGGTATATTGCTTTTCTTGTTCCTAGTCCTTGGTTAAATTCACTAGGCACTTCAATAGGACATACGTTAAAGCACTCTCCGCAGCCAATACATTTTTGAATATCAACAAACCGCGGCTTTTGTCTTATCTTTACTTTCCAATTTCCAGGCGTTCCAGAGATGTCCTCTATTTCTGATAAGGTTAAAAGTTGAATGTTTTCTGCATCGTGAATATCACCTAACTTAGGAGTTAAGATACATTGCGAGCAATCAAGAGTTGGGAAAACTTTTGGGTATTGAATCATGTGGCCGCCTATACTTGGCTTTTTTTCAACAAGATAACACTCCAATCCATATTCTGCCACACGAAGCGAAGCGATGATACCAGCTATTCCTCCTCCACATACAAGAACCTTTGATAAACCTATTCTTTTATTATGTCTAAAACCAAATTGGCTCAAGCGTGCTCCATCCTTCTTTTATCTTTTTGATGACATCTTTACAGCGTTCTTTTGCCATATCTAGAGCTTCCCCTACAAAAAATTGAACTATATACCCCTTCCCGACTATTTCGATAAAGTATTTTTCATCCTTCTGAAACAGACGTAAGATTTTATTTTCTGAAATTATGAAAGTCTTTAAATACTTCAGTTGAGGAATTTCATATAACATTTTTTTTCCACCTCCTCTTTATTTTATTTTATTATTAAATCGAGAATATTTGGGTAAAATCACATTATCTTTCAATGATTAAGGCTCGATTGTTATACAAAATTCCCTGAATTCTTTTCGTGTTGGTAACCTGGCAGTAATTATGAAAAGAAATAATGAATAAAGGTATTTGACTTAAACACATTAGAGACATTATTCCCACTTCAGGTAGAATTAAATAACATGTTTCGCTGTGAATTTGAATTTCTTTGAAGATATTATAGTTCTAGTGTATTTCTTGGTTCTTAAACGGCTGATTAACCAAAGCACTATCTTTAATGAGTTTTGGGAGCTTGTGTGCTGGAACTTTTCTGGGAGATATAATAGGATAATTATACCAAGCAATTACTTCTATAGAGGTAAAGAATATCCCGATTAATGTACCAGTGAGCACTCCAGTGCCGCACAATATATAGTTGCACATTATCCCATAGTAGTAATCTACTACAAGACCTATTATCACAAAACTCGGGACAGTAATTGCTAAGCAAAGATTTTTGAAACCTTCTTTTTTTTCTTTAATAGTATAGATTGAATTTTCTCTCACGATATCACCCCATAGGTTAATTTCATATCATTATGGAAAGAATTATTCAGTAAACGCATCAAAAAACCTTTAAACGGACTACTAATTTGTTGGGAATATTGTTTTTAGCCTATTATTGAAGATGCCATCATTAGTGCAATAACGAAGGCATAAATTGCAATGGCCTCAATGAAAACAACAAAGATCATGGTTCGCCCATATATTTCTGGTTTTTCAGCAATCGCTCCACATGCTGCAGAACTAGCCATACCCATACCTAAGGCGGCCCCAAGACCAGCCAGACCGAGAAGAACTCCAACACCTATAGCAATGAGTCCGTTTTCAGGAATTGTAGAGATATTTTCAGTCTCAGCAACGGCACGCTGAATTAGTAAAAAGACTGAAAGAAGCGAAAGGATAACGAGTTTAGATTTTTTCATATTTCAGTTCACCTCCTCTCCTTTAAGTATAGAGTATCAAATAATTTTGGATTTTCGTAGGACTAATTTCTTCCAATTTGCCTGCAAGAACTAATTTAAGGTCGTAAATCTCGTAGAATTTCACGATAAGAAAACAATAGAGTAAAGCAACATTATAGGGATGCTCATTAAAGCAATCTCTGCATAAACGCACATGATGCCTTGGTAAAGTGACTTCTAACGTAGAAATTACTTCAAAAAACTCTTTATCTGCAAAATCCTCAAAAAGGTGCCCATAAAATGGGCATTGTGAAAAAATCTGTGAAACCTTATCTATACTTTCTGATTTTGAGAGAATAGGAACGATTTTGCAAATCCTGTGATAAATTGGAATAATAAATCGTTGTGGGTCAATACCTTGCGAAATACATCGTAAAATTACCAAAATATTCTTTAAATCAATTTCTTCTCCCACTAAATTCTTAATATGAAATTTGGGATTAATTCTGAATAACTTATTGAACTTCCACTTGCTTGCAGTTTTCCAAAGTTGGCTGTATACGAAATTATCAATAGTTGATTCCAAAAAAAGCAGATTATCTGAGGCCTGATATTCAGAAAATGCTTCTAAAAGTTTATTTCGTAGTTCGGGATTTCTAATATTTTCTAGAGCTTCTTTAATTGTTTTTTCTTTAGCTAGTGGAGTAAAACTTTCTAAAAAGCATCGATTTGATGCTATTCTTGGAAATGAGCCTTTAATAGGGAAAATATATTTAAGAATGTCGTCTCTATCAAGGTCGGCGTATATACCTCTCAAGATTGTTTTTAAATTCGAACTATTAAACTTTGCAAGTATAGCATCAAAAGTATAGGCAAGGTTCCCCCTTAGTCCTCTATGAAGCGAATTGCATATATCAGAAAAGTGTGTATTTAATGCTATTTCAATTTGATAGATTGAAAACTCATCCAAGGCTTCAAAATATTTTTTATAAGAAGTTAAATAAATAATATCTATTAATTCGTTAACTGTAGCCGCTTGTAGCAAATTATGAATAGTATCCGCACTGGTAATAAAACTTAGGAGGCCTCTAAGCCTCGCATTGAGGTAGCCAAATGTCCATAGCGACATTAGAATCACCAGTTTTTGTATTAAACTATAATGATAAACCGGCTTGTGTATTAAACTATAATGATAAATACACCCCTAATTTTTGCAGAAATCCATATTTTGTTTTTCTGATCTTCAAATATAGTATCTACGTTGATGAATATAAACTTTTCACCAAAAAAGAAACTGATGATAACAAAAACGTGATAAAATGTGATATTTTTTGCGTTAGAAAATTTTGAAGGAAAAGTGCATATTTTAAAAAAGTTATGGGAAAAAATGAGAACTTGCTTTACGCTTAAAAAGAAAAGGTGACGTCTAAACAACTTCCATCGTTGATGGTGGTTTCTTTGCAATATTGTAAGTTACACTTACCACGCCAGGAACTTCTTTTGTGATCCTATCAGCTAGTTTCTCCAGCATTTCGAAGTGTAAACGTGTTGGTGTGGCAACTGTTGCATCGACACTATCCCAACATCTAACTTCAATTTGCCGTCCAAAATCTCTCTTTCCATTCCTCACTCCGGTAACTCTGTCTTCATGGAGAATTGCCATATACTGAAACGCATCCGTATGTGCTAACTCTTCTTCAACTATTTCTGTTGCGTTCCTGACAATTTCGATTCTCTCAGGTGTTATTTCTCCGATTACTCTTGCTGCTAAAGCAGGTCCTGGAAAAGGCATTCTGTTATAAGTTGATTCTGGCAGTCCAAGATGTTTAGCAACAACTCTTACGGTATCTTTTCTTAGTTGGAGTAAAGGCTCAATGACTTTGTAGCCATATTGTTCTTCAGTATCTATTCCAAGTTGCTCTAGGACATTGTGTTGCCTTTTTATCCCAGCAACAGTTTCCTCTATGTCGGTGTAAATGGTTCCTTGAAGTAAGAATTTGGCTCCGATTTCCTTTACTAATTTCCCGAAAACATCCTTATAGAAAGTTTTTGTAATACCTTTATCCCTCTTCTCTTCTGGATCTATTATTCCTTTCAATGATTTGAAGAAAATGTCTTTTGCGTCTATAATTTCAACATGGACTCCTAGATCTTTAAATATGGAAAAAACTTGTTGAGGTTCATTTGATCTCATTAAACCATTCTCTATGAAGTAAGTTTTGAGCCGACTTCCTAAAGCTTTGTGCGCTAACATAGTGACCGTTGATGAGTCAACACCGCCAGATAATGCATTAATAGCAATTCCATCTCCAACTGTTGAGGATATCTCTTGTATTTTCTCCTCTATGAATTTTTCAGGATTAAGTTCATTAATCTTTATCTCTTTAATCTCCATTTGAAAAACACCCATATTAAGCTATAATATTTAAGTTGATTTGGATTTTAAGCTTTCTTTACATTCTTATGACTGATTCTTTTTAAAACCACAAGTCTCAATCCTTCTAAGAGATTAATGATGATTTTAAGAAACATTCTAAATAACTTGTTAAAATTTGCTAAAAAACGGAAAAAATATGCATATGAAGTGTATTCAAAAATCAACAGTTAAAGAATAAGCAAGTACCTGATTTTCTAATGAAATAGTTCAACACAATTAAAAAGAAAAATTATTTGGAATTAAGATTTGGAGATGGAACTCTACTATCTCATCAAAATATCAAAGGTGTCCTCTTTTGTGCGAGCTCTAAATCTCTTTTAGCACGTTGATGATTAGGATTTAGCATCAACACCGTCTCATAACATTCTATTTCCTGACGAAAATAGCCCATTCTTCCATAAGCCCATCCCAAGAATAACCAAGCATTTTCATCGTGAGGGGTGATTTCAACAATTCTTTGATAAGATTGAACTGCTTTGTCGCTTTCTCCCCGCCTTTCATAAGCGACGCCAAGGTTGTACCATGCGATATCGTCTTCTGGGTTTAATTGTATCGTTTTGCTGTAGCATTCTATTGCTGTCTCGCGTTGACCTAATTCATCATAGGCAGCACCTAGATTATTCCATAGTTTTATTGAGTTTGGATTGATACTCAATGCACGTCTGTAGTATTCGATTGCACTCATGTACTGAGATAACTCGAAACAAGTGACGCCCATGTTGTACAAAAGATAAAAATTGTTTGGATCACTTTCTAGTGCTTTAGTATATTCATCTATCGCTTGTTGGTATTTCCTTTGCTTGAAATATGTATTTCCCCTTTTGAAGTACTCCTCCACGAAAGACATTATGAAACAACTCTCCACCATATCACTAGATTTTAATATTTTGAAAATTTCGCAGTGTATTACGCTCCTATATACAAATTTAACAGAAACTAACTGCAAATATTATAACATATCTTTAGAAATAAAACATTTACGCATAAACTTTAAAACAAAGGAAAATAATTGCGAGGTTTACAATTGTTTCCAGAGAAAAAATTGCGAGGTTTACAATTGTTTCATGAGAAATGTCTGATTTTTTAAAATATCAGTTTTCGACTTCATTTACCTTTCTTGACCAAAGGTCAGAACTACTAAGCGCAACTAAACCTATGCAGAGAAGCATGATAACAGCAACGACAATATAAATAATAAACAATCCGAAAATTTCAGATAGAAAACCATTTAGAAAAGACGAAAATGCGCCTCCAATCCAGCTAATACTCATAAAATAGCCATAGCTGCGACCTCGTTTTTCAAAATGTGTTAGATCTGCTACCAAGGTAAGTACAATCGGATACATTATGTATAAGCTAAATCCTACTATAAGAAGAAGAAGGATTATCGCTACAGTTGTTTGAACGAAAGCAAATAAAATCGAAACAACACCTAATACAAGCAGTGTAAGTAGTTCAATTTTTCGCTTTCCATACTTTTTAAATATAAAACCGCTTAACGAGATTGAAATGACTCCTACGGCGATCATTATACTCATTATGGAGTCTGCAATTGCTGTACTAAAGCCTTTTGTGGTTGTGAGAAAGAGTGGTGTAAAAGCAAGATACGTGCGATACGCTGCGCCAATACAGAAATTAAGAGCCAGTATGAGAACTAAACCCCATTTTACCTTTGAGGAATAACTCGATGGTTTGTTTTCATCTGATTTGGAATGAGTATTTGAAGAGTTATTATTAGAACATACATATGAAGAATTTCTAGAAAGGATTGTGTGGATAATAATAGCCAGTACTGCTAAGACCCCCCATATTAGAAAAGCTAGTCGCCATCCGAAAAATTGACCTATAAATCCATTTGAAAAGAATGCAATTAAGACGCCTAGATCACCAACCCCAGCAATTATCCCCATAACTTTGTCACGATGGACATTTCCTTCATAAACGCGGGACACCAAAGTAAAATTTGCAGGGTGGAATGTACTTGCTCCAATTCCTGCCATGCAATTGAAGGTGAATAATGCAGAGAAAGTTTGAGTTTGACTAATCAGAAAAGAAGAAATCATCACTATTCCTAGACCGATGCTCAATAAGATTTTTTCAGAGAATTTTTCTGAAAGGTAACCAAACAAAACCTGAAAAATGCCTAAAATTAATAGATATGAAGCTAAGAGCACACCTATTTGAAAATAGCTTAGCAAGAATTCTTGTGCTATAAGTGGTAATAATGCAGCTATGACAACTTCTGAGCCATCATTCACCATATGTACAACAGAACAACCTGTTAAAAGCTTTCGTTCAATGTATTTGGACATATTGTATTCTTCCGTGCTCAAGGATTTTGCTTGATAAAAAAGAATAACCGATGACAAAAACTCTAGTAATTTAAATCTTTCTGAATCAATCATCTACTAAAACTTAGACATAGTTTGAATTATATCTCCTTACATAGTCAGATATCCTCTCATAAGATTTGCTATTACACAAGAATGGATTGGCAAACACTTATTTATTATAAATCTTGCCGATATTATTTTTATAGTCGTTTGACAAGTTCTTAATAGAGATTTTCTGTCAACAGACATAATTAAACACTGAAAAGCCATATGAGCTTACCTCTCAAAAATAAAAGAAAAAAACGGTGATGAACTGAATATGACAAATGGTTATGTTACTGTTAGAGGGAATAACTATGAAGTTAAAAAAGGCAAGTTAGAAATCCGTTTTAAGAAAATAAAAGACATTTCCGAGATTCAGGGCTTAGGTAATTTTACAAATATTCAAGAGTTGATTATTGACCATAACAAAATAAAGGAGATTCGCGGTTTAGAGAACCTAGCTCAACTAAGAGTATTGGATCTTCGTTTTAATGAAATAACAGAACTAAAAGGCTTAGAATATCTAACAAACTTGCAGAAAATATATCTTAAAGGAAATCCTATACGAGCGGATGAGAAGTATTTAATGGGCAAGAGTGCACAACAGGTTGTAAGATATTGTCAAGAAAAAGTAAAAGGACTACCTTCTGAAGGTCAAGTTTCAACTACCCCAATTCCTGTTATGGAACCGGTTATGCAACCTGGTATTGAGACGAGTCCCCCTGTGGCTGATGTTGCGGAAGTCCATCCAATGGATGCGAAAAAATGTCGGAATTGTGGTTTTAAATTGGAAGATGATGTGATATACTGTCCGAATTGTGGAGTTGAAATTGAATCAGGTTTAAAACCTGTAATAAAAATGAACACTTGTCCATCTTGTGATTTTCCACTTGAAGATGATATGATCTTCTGCCCGAACTGTGGAAAAAGTTTAAACTAATAAGTGGATTCAATGTTCCCTCTTAAAAAGAGAATTATAGTATTTAACTTAATAGGCGGGAAGTCCACTTCCGACAGCTAGGGGATGAAAGCCGCTAGCTTTATATATATTTTTGGGGTAGAAGTACTGATAAAAGAGTCTGCGTGAAGCCCATGAAACTCACACAGAAAATCAGGATTTTTCCGACACCAGAACAGGAAGTAGTGCTCTGGAAACTCTCAGAGAAATGCAGACTCATCTATAACTTCGCTCTTGCCGAAAGAAGAGACGCTTATAGAAACGGGACAAAGGATGTGAACTACCGCACACAGCAAAACGACCTACCAATGATCAAAGAACACTTCCCAGAG
>Ga0180438_10010079_pt1 | contig 11646 bp, 7 predicted proteins | sample SS_ome_12_FD_132455 | JGI IMG/M metagenome (GOLD analysis project Ga0180438, IMG submission 132455) | Hypersaline lake sediment archaeal communities from the Salton Sea, California, USA - SS_3_D_2 metaG | ecosystem: Environmental > Aquatic > Non-marine Saline and Alkaline > Hypersaline >...
GAAATCATGTCATCGGTGCCACGATACTCGTCGTAAATCCAATCCACAAAGCACAGATAATTCACATCTTCCGTGTAAATTGACTGGGGACCATAATCCCGACACCAGATCGAATTAAATCCGATATTCAGAAATCGAATCCGGTCCAATAGAATCTTGTTTTTGGACAGATAATATTTAACTTCATCCGGAATATCGGTAATTAAATAAACCATTCCTTCGGCTTGCGCATGCCGGACAATCTCAATATAAACATCGGAAATATCATTCAAATTGGGTGTGTTCGGGACACTGGTCCAGGTAATTAAAATCCCCTGGGCTTCTTCCCATTCAGCCATCGCGCGCGGGGAAACGGGAAAAGACTGAACGCTGTGATCGGCTGACGGCAGATAATTTTCTGAAGCAAGCCTGGTACCATTTTGACCAAATCCATTTGTAATGAAAATGACCACCAGCAGCCGGCTGAAAATAGTGACTCGCATTCGCGGATCCCTCCCGGTCAATGTGATTTTGAAAATCATTATTTTCCGGCCATTCCGGTTCTGCTGCGTTTTCCAGGATCCTGAAATCTCCTTTCACCCGCTCAAACAGGAGATAGTGGCATTTCCCCTCTCCCGAAAAAAGTGAAAGATGGCCAGAAAAATAGCGGTTTTAAGGGGTGATAAATTATCATTGAAAATATAAACAATGATTCTGAAGAATTTCTGAAGTTTACGGGTAAGCTGAAAAGACAGGAAGGGTTCAATCTCATCAAATGGGATTCATTAATGACTTTGTTGATTTAATCAGTTTCACCCTTGCGAAGGTTTAGAAATCGTCTATATGTTGTTTTATAAAATATAATATACCTATATATTGGATTTATCATCAAATCGAACCTTCGCAAGGGTATTAAATCAACAGACACATTAATGAGTCTCTTGATTTAGCGGGAGTAATCCTTGTGAGGGATTAAAATTATAACTTTTTAATATTACTCACTTTCTCGATAGAATGAGCTCATCAAGATTTAATCTCAATGAATAAAAATTCAATTGAAATAGGAACACGAATCTAAAAATTATTACATATAACATATAACAAGAAATAATTCTTGCAATTTTTCCAAATACATCATAAATTATTGTATAAATCTAATGCAAAGATTTTAATTAAAATATGGTGAAAAATAAATGACGAATCGCTTTTTCGAACAGCCCATTCTCAACTCCCCTTATGAGTATCCCAAACGGCACTGGGAACTTGATAAAGAGGGGCAGCCAACCCAAAAGATCGTCGAACGGCGACGCTGGGCAGAATTTATAACGCCGATTCCAAGACCCAGAAAAAGGAAAGCCAATACCAAACAGCAGAAAATTATCTTTGATGAAGGAAGCGCTCTCTCTACCACCGAGCAACAATACGATCCAAGCCCAATTATTAATGCCCTCCGCCGGGAAGTGGACCAGTGGAGAAATCTGTCAAATCCCTTTGATTGGAAAGTAACACCAGAGACCGCCCGTTTGCTGTACCACTGGCGACATCACCATTTTAGTAGTATTCGGCCATTCTTTTGCCAGATTGAAGCCGTGGAAACACTGATCTGGCTCACCGAAGTTGCGCCTCAAATTGGCAAGAAAGGAACGCAATTTCTCGAACATCTGGCCAATGCCAACCATGACGCTAACCCAGAACTTTTCAGACTGGCCCTGAAACTCGCTACCGGCGCGGGTAAGACGACTGTAATGGCTATGCTGATTGCCTGGCAAACCATCAATGCCCTGCGCCGACCCGGCAGTAAAAAATTTACACGGGGTTTCCTGGTGGTAACACCGGGTATCACCATTAAGGATCGGCTGCGGGTGCTCCAACCCAATGATCCGGATAGTTATTATGTCAGCCGGGAATTGGTGCCCAACGATTTAGTTGGTGATTTGGAACGAGCCAAAATTGTCATTACCAATTATCACGCCTTCAAACTGCGGGAACGGACGGAGCTTTCCAAGGGGGGTCGTTCGCTTTTGCAGGGACGCGGTCCGGCTCTAAATACCTACGAAACCGAGGGACAAATGCTGCAACGCGTAATGCCCGAATTGATGACCATGAAAAATATTCTGGTACTAAATGATGAAGCGCACCATTGTTATCGTGAAAAATCCGGTAACCAGGATGACGAAGACCTGAAGGGCGATGAACGCGAAGAAGCGGAAAAAAACAATGAAGCCGCTCGGCTGTGGATTTCGGGGTTGGAAATCGTGAACCGAAAAATAGGCGTTAACCAGGTGGTAGACCTCTCGGCCACGCCCTTTTTTCTGCGCGGCTCCGGATACGCTGAAGGTACCTTGTTTCCCTGGACGATGAGCGATTTCTCCTTGATGGATGCCATTGAATGTGGCATTGTCAAGCTGCCCCGGGTGCCGGTTGCCGACAATATTCCTGGCGAAGAAATGCCTAAATTCCGAAATCTGTGGGTGCACATCCGCAAACGGATGCCCAAAAAAGGTCGCGGTAAGTCGGGTAAACTGGACCCCTTGAGCTTGCCGGTGGAGCTGCTGACGGCTTTGGAAGCGCTTTATGGACACTATGAAAAAACCTACGAGTTGTGGGAAAAAGCCGGCATCGACGTCCCTCCCTGTTTTATCATTGTCTGCAATAATACTTCCGCTTCCAAACTGGTGTATGATTATATTTCCGGATTTTACCGGCAAAATCCGGACGGTTCCACCACCTTGGAAAACGGACGATTCCGCCTGTTTCGAAATTTTGATGAGTACGGCAATCCCATTGCCCGGCCACGCACGCTATTGATTGACAGCGAGCAGCTCGAGTCCGGCGATGCCCTTGATAAAAACTTTCGGAAGATGTCCGCCGACGAAATTGAGCGTTTCCGCCGCGAGATCATTGAACGCACCGGCGACCGTCAGCAGGCGGAGAAAATCACTGATCAGGATTTACTGCGGGAGGTAATGAATACCGTCGGCAAGGAAGGCCGACTGGGCGATTCCATTCGCTGCGTGGTTTCGGTCTCCATGCTCACCGAAGGCTGGGACGCCAATACGGTGACGCATATTCTGGGTGTGCGGGCTTTTGGGACCCAATTGCTTTGCGAGCAGGTGATTGGGCGGGCCCTGCGGCGCCAATCGTACGAACTGAATGATGATAATCTGTTTTGCGTCGAATACGCGGATGTCCTCGGTATTCCCTTCGACTTTACGGCTAAGCCGGTATATGCCCCGCCGCAACCGCCGCGTAAAACCATTCAGGTGAAAGCCGTTCGGCCTGAGCGCGATCATCTGGAAATTCGTTTTCCTCGAGTGGCGGGCTACCGCGTAGAACTGCCGGAGGAGCGGCTGAGTGTTGAATTTAATGCAGACTCGGTGCTTGAATTAACGCCCGAGTTGATTGGACCAACCGTAACCAAAAATGCCGGTATTATTGGGGAAGGAGTTGATCTGAACCTGGTCCACACCGGCGATCTTCGGAAATCCACTTTGCTTTACCATCTGGTAACTCGATTAATTTACACGAAGTGGCGCGATCCGGGTGAAGAACCGCGCTTGCATTTATTCAGTCAGCTCAAACAAATTACGAGAAAATGGCTCGATACCTGTCTGGTTTGTACCGGCGGCACCTATCCGGCGCAGCTCATGTACCAGGAACTGGCTGATATGGCCTGTGAACGCATCACTGCCGGCATTACCCGGGCACTGGTGGGAAAAAAGCCAATTAAGGCGGTGCTTGATCCGTACAATCCCACCGGTTCAACGATTTATGTTAATTTTAACACCTCTAAAAGGAATCGCTGGGAAACCGACGCGCGCAAATGCCACATCAACTGGGTGATTCTTGACAGCGACTGGGAAGCAGAATTCTGTCGGGTGGTGGAAGCTCATCCGCGGGTGAAGGCTTACGTTAAAAACCACAACCTGGGGCTGGAAGTGCCCTACCGGTTTGGTTCTGCAACCCGGCGCTATTTACCCGATTTTATTGTGCTGGTAGACGACGGGAAAGACGAGCCACTCAACCTGATTGTTGAAATCAAGGGCTATCGGCGTGAAGATGCCAAAGACAAAAAGTCAACGATGGAAAATTATTGGGTACCTGGCGTGAACAATCTCGAACAATACGGTCGCTGGGCGTTTTTGGAGTTTACGGAGGTTTATCGGATTGAGGAGGAGTTTAATAGGATGTTGAAGGATTGTTAAATATAAATGATCGCCGGTCAATAATTTATAAGCCTAGCAAATGAATTAATATTCACCTAAAAAGTGAGGTATGTGAAATGCAAACCACCTATGAAGCTTTAAATGTTTTTGTCTTCTTGATACCTGGTTTTATTGCTTCAATTATTTTTAATAACTTGCTTGTTAGAAAAGAGAAAGACAATTTTTCAAAAATAATCGAAGCTTTAGTTATGAGTTTTTTAATATACACCGTTGTATCAGGTTTAATCGGGCATAGTCCAGTCATATTAGAAACTATTAAAGAAGGTAATATAACTAAATATTCTATTCGCTATAATGCAACGGTTCTATTACCGATTGCATTATTAGCTATTTTTATACCCATTGTTTTTGGATTTTTGGTTACTACAGATTTTCATATGCGGCTATTCAGATTTTTAAGAATTACAAATAAAACCTCACGTGAAACCGTTTGGATCGATGTTTTTACTGATCAAAAAAGATATATCATTGTAAATTTAAAAAATGGAAGACGCGTGTTTGGTTGGCCGATGTATTATTCAAATACCCCTGAAGAAGGGATGATATATTTATATGATGCTGCCTGGATTGATGATCAAGGTAAATATATAGAGTTGGATATTCATGGTTTATTCCTTGTCGAACCATGTAGTATTGAATCTATCGAGTTTACAAATATCGATAAAGAAAAAGCAAAAGAATTAACTAAAGAGAAAGGGAATTAACAATGAATACAGCAAATTCATCTACAGAACAAACAAACACCAGGATCAACAGCAAATCTGAAGAAAAAAAAGGTTATAATCCTCCTCCTGTTGAACGGATTGAAAAACCACCTGCTACGTCAATACCACCCATAATAAAGGAAAAAGAAAAAGAAACAAAGGATTCAAATAAATAACTTTCAATCCAGACATGCACTAAAGAATTCTGAATTTAATTAATAAATCGACCAACCTGTGTATCCGCTTTATCGGTTGATGGGTTTGGAGATAAAGATGCGGAGAAAAAATTTATGAAATTAAAAATAGACCGTGAAGCTGATGCATTATATTTTTCATTGGATGATTCGCCGGTGATGGAATCTGAGGAAGTTTCTCCCGGAATTATCATCGATTACAATGATCAAAATGAAATCGTGGGGATTTAAATTCTTCACTTATCAAAACGTTCGCCCCGCCTGAAACATACATTATTAGAGTTTGAAACGGTTTAGAGATTCGCTGAGAATGTATCGGTAATAGAGCCCTCTAAAATCGGAAAAATGTTAAAAATTGATACTTTTTTTGAGTAAGGAGGGTGGCAAGATGGGCAGAGTTGATTATAGATGACCTAAGGGAGATCCGCTTATGTCAAATCAAGAATCATTAATTCCGAAACACGGTGGCTACCGCAAGCTAAAGAGCTTCCAGATTGCCCAATTGGTTTATGATGTGACTGTGCGCTTCTGCAATCGTTATATTGATCGACGCAGTCGAACGCATGATCAAATGGTTCAGGCGGCCCGGTCCGGGGTACAGAACATCGCAGAGGGCAGTCAGGTGTCAGGAACTTCCAAGAAAATGGAGATGAAACTGACGAATGTGGCCCGGGCCAGTCTTGAAGAATTAAAGCTGGATTATGAGGATTTTTTAAGACAAAGAGGATTGGAAATGTGGCCCCTGGATGATGCACGGCGGCTGGAATTGATAAAACGGCGATGTAAAACGGCGGATGAGGTGGCGCGGTGGGTTAAAGAGGTACATCGTAGACAAAGTGGACAGGTTGGACAAAAAGAAAAAACATCGAAGTTATCCAGCATGTCCATTTCGTCCAGCTACTCTGAAATAGCAGCGAATGCTGCCCTTGTTCTGATTGCAGTGGCGGTTTCTCTCCTGAGCCGTCAATTGGCAGCCCAAGCGGCGGCCTTCGAAAAAGAAGGCGGTTTTACAGAGCGACTCTATCAGCGGCGCAAAAACCGCCGGAAGTGGTAAATAAACGAAATTTAATTATAAACCAGAATCAACAGGAAAAAATGAAATGGCTAAACGAAAATCAAAAAGCAAAACCCAAAAATCCATTGAATCCATAAAACACAACGACGCCTCCCGCAAAAACATCCCCACGGCCGAATACCAGTCGGTGATGCGCCGGGAGGAGGAGCACCCCATTCGGGTGGCCTACGAACGGCGGAACCGCGACCTGGACCCGCAACTGGTGTGGCGCGGCAAAGACCTGCTGGATTGGTCCGATCTGGTGGTGCCGGCACCGCCACTTTACATTCAGGAAAAACTGCACCCCAAAGTGCTGATTGACGATTTAATCCGACACAGCAGCCTGCAACGCAGCGCCGACGGGAGTCGCCCGGCCGAGCAAATTGACCTGTTTGCTGATTTTAATGGTCTGCCCAGCGAAGCTGCCAAAACCGAGTTTTACCGCCACGACGCCAACTGGAGCAATCGCATGATTCTGGGCGACAGCCTGCAGGTAATGGCCTCGCTGGCTGAGCGGGAGGGCCTGCGCGGAAAAGTGCAGTGCATTTACATTGACCCGCCCTACGGTATTAAATTCAATTCCAATTTCCAGTGGTCCACTACGAGCCGGGACGTGAAAGACGGCAACCTCGAGCACATTACGCGTGAGCCGGAACAGGTAAAGGCCTTCCGCGATACCTGGCGCGACGGCATTCACTCTTACCTGACTTATTTGCGCGACCGGCTGACCGTGGCCAGGGATCTTCTGACGGATTCCGGGTCAATTTTTGTGCAGATTGGGGATGAGAATGTGCATCGGGTAAGGGCAGTGATGGATGAGGTGTTTGGGGAACAAAATTTTTGCAACCTAATCGGATTCAAGAAAACAGGCGGACTAATTAGTGGTTTCTTGCCATCCACTATTGATTATCTTATTTGGTATAGTCGTCAGAAGGACAAAGCAAAATTTCGGCAACTGTATGCTCCAAAGGCTTTTGGAGCGGACTCAGATTATCAACATGTTCGCTTACCGGACCTTTCAATTAGACGGCTCACACGAGAGGAAGCTGAACAGACGGATGGATTACCAAACGACTGGAAGATTCTCCAAACGACAGCCCTTGAATCGGCGAATCCTATTGTAGATTTTGAGTTCAGAAAGCGGAAATACAGTCAACGATGGAAAACAAATCCTGCAGGTTTGACACGACTTGTAAAAGCAGATCGAATATATGAAGCCACATCGAAGCTAAGATATCTTCGTTACGTCGAAGATTTTCCAGTCATTCCAATTATCAATAACTGGGACGATACTGGGTCAAGTGGTTATCGCGAAGCGAATATCTATGTCGTTCAAACGGTCACAAAAGTTATTCAACGCTGCCTCCTCATGACCACCGACCCCGGCGATCTCGTCCTCGATCCCACCTGTGGCTCCGGCACCACCGCCTACGTGGCCGAACAATGGGGCCGCCGCTGGATTACCATTGACACGTCGCGGGTGGCGTTGGCGCTGGCCAGGGCCCGGCTCATGGGGGCGCGCTACCCCTACTATCTGCTGGCCGACAGCCGGGAGGGTCAGCTTAAGGAGGCTGAGATTACTCGCAAGGCGCCTTCCAGTCAGCCCACTTACGGCAATATCCGGCACGGCTTTGTTTACGAGCGGGTGCCGCATATCACGCTGAAATCCATTGCCAACAACACCGAAATCGACGTGATCTGGGAACAGTGGCAGCCCAAAGTGCAAGGCGCGCTGGCCGAACTGAATGCGGCGTTGCGCGGGCACACCACGCCCTTTAAAGTCACTACTGGTGGCCGTGAGGGCCAGCGTATCGATTTTACCGCGCCGGAAACCGCCACCGTCACGTTACCCTCCGGCGAACCGGTGCCGACCGGCCAGCTTTTAGACTGGGAGGTGCCGCGTGATTTCCCGGCAGACTGGCCCAAAACGGCCCGGCCGTCCTTTGAGGCATTCTGGCAGGCACGCATTGCCCGGCAAAAGCAAATTGATGCCTCGATTGCCGCCCAGGCAGATTATGAATATCTGTACGACAAGCCGTACGTGGACTCCAAAACCGTGCGCGTAGCCGGGCCGTTTACGGTGGAAAGCCTGTCGCCGCACCGGGTTTTGGCCGTAGATGAGAACGATGCGCTCATTGATACCGTGGCCGACCAGAAAGATGAATTCGGTAAAACCTGGGACTTTGCCCAGGTAATTCTGGAAAATCTGAAAAGCGCCGGCGTACAGCAGGCACACAAGGCAGATAAAATCAATTTTACCTCAATCACGCCCTGGCCTGGTTATTACGTGTGCGCCGAAGGAAGGTATTTGGTGAATGGAGAAGGGGGAAGTGTGAAGGGAGAAGGGGGAAGGGTGAAGGGGGAGGCATCCGGATTTCACTCTTCACCCTTCGAACTTCAAACTTCAATAAAACGGGCGGGTATTTTTATTGGGCCGGAATTCGGTACGGTATCCCGGCCGGATCTGGTGGCGGCGGCTCGCGAGGCGGCTGATGCCGGTTTTGACACGCTCATTGCCTGTGCCTTTAATTATGATGCCCATTCTTCGGAATTCGAAAAACTGGGCCGCATTCCGGTGCTGAAAGCGCGGATGAACGCCGACCTGCACATGGCCGCCGACCTCAAAAATACCGGCAAGGGGAATTTATTCGTCATTTTCGGTGAGCCAGATATTGACATTTTACCGGCTGAAAACGGGCAAATTCGGGTACGGGTGAATGGCGTGGATGTGTTTCATCCGCAAACCGGTGAAGTGCGCAGCGACGGCCCGGAGGGCATTGCCTGCTGGTTCATCGACACCGATTACAATGAGGAGAGCTTTTTTGTGCGCCACGCCTATTTTCTCGGTGCGGGAGATCCTTACAAATCATTAAAAACCACTCTCAAGGCCGAAATTAATGCCGAAGCCTGGGCTACTTTGAACAGCAACCTTTCCCGCCCGTTTGAGAAACCAGCGTCAGGGCGAATTGCGGTAAAAATAATTAATCATTTGGGGGATGAGGTGATGAAGGTTTATCGGGTGCGATGAGGAGCTTCGCCCGAAAACCTGAGGGTGTATTTTAATGTTGAGAAATAGAATAGCGCGATCGGCGGAGGGTGAATTATACGGCTGAGAAAATAGAATCGCCCGATCGCATGAGTTCGCCTGAGATCACCTGAGGGTGAACCCTCAGGCTAAAATTTAAAAAAGGACGCTAAAGCGCCCTTCAGGGTGCTTGCAGTAATTTAAGCCTGAGGATTTATCCTCAGGCGATCGGGCGGTATTCAACAATTCGCCTGATGTCGGTGGGTGAATCTTCAGGCTCATTAATAGTGGCGGAGGGGAAGGCCTAAGATGAGCTAAACAGCTATTCGTCATCTGTCCATATTAAAATCAAAAAATAAGGAGAATTGAAATGCCATATTGGAGATTACACTATCATGCAGTTTGGGCGTGTAAAAATCGACAAGCGATGATTACACGCGAATTAGAACCGAAATTATGTGAATACATTTTAGATAAGGGGCGAGATCTGGGAGCTATTATGCATGCACTTGATGGAATCGAAGACCATTTACACACCGTTTTTTCTCTGGGCCCAAAATATGCGATTGCTGATTTTATCGGAAATCTTAAAGGTGCAAGTTCATATTGGGTCACTCATGTTCTGAAGCATCCATTAGAGTTTGATTGGCAACGTGGTTATGGTATTATTTCGTTTGGTGATCGACACTTTGAATCCGTAATTCGATATGTTCGAAACCAAAAACAGCATCATCAAAATCAATCCATAAATAATTTGATGGAAAAATGGAGCGAAGAAGAGGACGGCGTGGTAATGGTCTGGGATGATCGTTTGTAAATGTAAGATCATCTGAGGATAAACCCGCCGGCTAAAATTAAAAAAGCGTGAGGACCGCCCAATCGCCTGAGATCTAAATTTTAAAAAAGGACGCTAAAGCGCCCTTCAGGGTGCTTGCAGTAATTTAGCCTGAGGATTTATCCTCAGGCGATCAGGCGGCATTCAACGAATCGTCTGCTAGCGGAGTGATCGATCGTTTCAAATTAATAAAAAACATTAAAAAAATAAAACACCTCAATGAATCCCAAAACAAGAAAATAATCATGGAATTTAGAATAGCCGACACTTTTACCGCCAGTCTGGCCCATCTAACCAATGAGGAGCAGAAGGCGGTAAAAACCACCGCATTTGATCTCCAAATAAATCCAGCTAAACCGGGGATGAATTTCCACAAAATTGAACGCGCCCGCGATCCCAATTTTTGGTCGTTGCGGGTTAGTCGTGATATCCGGATCATTGTACACCGGAGTGAAAGCGGTTTACTGCTCTGCTACGTAGCCCATCATGACGATGCTTACCGCTGGGTCGCCCGGCGGAAGCTGGAAACCCATCCGAAGACCGGCGCGGCTCAGCTTGTGGAAATCCGGGAAACGGTCCAGGAAATTCGGATTCCGAAATATATCGAAGTCGAACTCCCCAAACCAGCACTTTTCAGTGAGGTCTCGGATGAGGAATTACTCAGCTATGGTGTACCGGCTGAATGGCTGCAGGATGTCCGGCAGGCCAATGAAGACTCGCTTCTGGAACTGGCCGACCATCTTCCGGCTGAGGCCGCCGAAGCCCTGTTGAGTCTGGCAGTGGGCGAAAAGCCACCGATTCCCGAACCAGCAGCCGTTGGCAGCGATCCGTTTGCGCATCCCGACGCCCGACGTCGTTTCCGCACGTTGGACAATGTGGCAGAACTGGAGCGAGCGCTGAATTATCCCTGGGAAAAATGGAGTGTTTTTCTGCATCCGGCACAGCGAGAGTTGGTCGAGCAGGATTACACTGGTCCGGTCCGCATTGCCGGGTCTGCCGGAACCGGCAAAACCGTGGTTGCCCTGCACCGGGCGGTTCATTTGGTCCGTAGCCAACCGAATGCTCGCGTTTTGCTTACCACCTTTTCAGACGCCCTGGCCAACGCCTTGCGCACCAAGCTCCGCTGTTTGATCAGTCACGAACCACGACTGGCCGAGCGCCTGGAAATCTATGCCCTGAACGAAATAGGCCGGCGGTTATATCAGTTCAATTTTGGTCAACCACAATTCGCCTCCGGCGAGTTGGTCAAACAGTTAATCCTGGACGCCGCCGCCAAAGTCGAAGGGCACAAATTATCCCTCCATTTTCTGCTTTCAGAATGGGAGGAGGTGATTGATGCCTTGCAATTGGAAACCTGGGAAGCCTACCGGGACATCGTCCGTTTGGGCCGTAAAACCCGGTTGCCGGAAAGTCGACGGGTAGTAATTTGGTCGATCCTGGAACAGGTACGGGCAGCACTGAAATCCAGTGGCAAGCTTACGTGGGCTGGACTTTTTCACCGCCTGTCGCTGAAACTCACGGAAAGTAAGCTGTCGCCATTTGAATTCATCGTTGTGGACGAGGCCCAGGATGTCAGCATGGCGCAATTAGAGTTTCTGGCTGCCCTTGGCAGTGGCCGTCGCAACAGTC
>Ga0180438_10010080_pt1 | contig 11645 bp, 19 predicted proteins | sample SS_ome_12_FD_132455 | JGI IMG/M metagenome (GOLD analysis project Ga0180438, IMG submission 132455) | Hypersaline lake sediment archaeal communities from the Salton Sea, California, USA - SS_3_D_2 metaG | ecosystem: Environmental > Aquatic > Non-marine Saline and Alkaline > Hypersaline >...
CCATCAGCCTGGCATAAACCCTTAGCTTTCAAATACTTGCACCAATCGGACGGCGGTTTGAACTTCGTTAATTCGACATTGATATTAGATTCATTTTTGCCGTGTTTATAATTATCATCAAATTTATTCAATTCAGCAATGTATTTAAGCCTTAAATCAGCGGATGCAGCGTGTTTTATCTCTTCTTTCAATAGTTCTCTTATACGCACCCGAGATAATTCTTCAGCCTCTTCACCGTTTTGCGAATTTGATTGCTCCCCCAACGTTGCGACTACATCAAAATAACGTCTATTATTATTCTGATTATTCTTAATTATATAGTCATTGAAATAGTTTGCTAGTATTGGAGCTATTGTTTGTTGGATAGTGTTTACTAATTTAGCGTCATTGAGGATTGATTGGATAGGGCCATATAATAATGGTTTTATGTCTTTTGGTTTTATTTTGTCCATTGGTATTCTATTCCTTACTTCGGTTTATAAAATTTAGTTATTCACATGATTTTTTCAAGTGATCGCCAAAAAATATAAACTTCACCAGTAAATTATTGAGTTCAAACATTTATTAATTTGAGGCTAAATAAAAAAATATGAAAAAAATTTAAAACTTGCTTGACTTTTACATCTTTTTGATGTAGAATAAATGTAACGGAATATAAAATATTAATCTAAAAAAAGGAGTAAGAAAAATGACTATTCAGCAAAGGTTTAAACAGTTTAAAATGGGAGTTATTACAGAGTCTGAATTATTGGCTTGTTTCCGTGCAATTAGCATTGATGGGATAGTGAGAGATGATAAGAGTTTTATCGGATTCGATTATATTAATCAATTATGGATTGAATTAAAGTAATATTAACTTAAAAAATAGGTGCTAACATGAAATTTGCAAAGCTTAAAACTAATATTATTGATTGGCTGAAATCAATCTCTATCGACAACATCAAAGAGATATCACCCGAAAAAGTATTTAAGAATTATAAACCATTGGATAGGGGCAATTCAAAACTTGCTACCAATATTTTAAGCTTTTCGCTTTTACCATTGGTAACTTGTAAATTTTATTGCCAGGGGTGCTACGATGTCCGTTCAATGCGTTATACATCTGTCAGGGCAAAAAGATATCTGAATACATCGATGGCTATTCATAATCAAAACAAGCTTGCAAATATGATTATTAAGCAAATTGTAAATTCTAGAACTTGCGAGTTTGTGCGGATTCATGTTGGGGGTGACTTTTTTAATGAATCTTATATTGCAATGTGGCAATATATTGTCGGATGTGTTCACGTGGAAAAACCAAACATCAAATTCTATACTTACACAAAAACGGAATATACAGAAAAGCTTAAGTCAATCGGCATCAATGTTGTCAAGTCAAAATATAAGGATCATTTCAATTTTTCATCACTGGAAAATGTTCAACAAATGGCAGAAAAATATAATGGTTTTATATGCCCAGCAACCATGGGCAAAGTTCCCAATGGTTTTTGCGGCTCAAAGTGTAAAGCTTGCATGACAAGGGAAAATGTATTTTTTGTCGAACATTAATCAAAATTTGATTATAGCCCGTTTAAATAGCGGGCTATTGTCAAGGCTTGAAATTTAACAATAAAAATAGGAGTGTGGAAAATGCAACTTTCAATAGGAATGAATTGCCAAACTGGAAAATTTCAAGTATTAGAAATTAAAACCACAACGGGAAAAGGCAGAATTGATCAAAGATATAAACCAATTGTTTTGGCACAATTTAACACAAAGCAAGACGCTCTTGAATTTAAAAATCAATTAACAAAGGAAAATGGAAAATGCAACTAACAATTAAACAAAAAGCCGTTGTCTTGTCTATTATTCGACAAGCTTTGCGGGAGTCCTGGATCACTCAATTCAACGGGGAACAAGCTTTAGAAAAAACAAGGGAACTTGTAAAGTCAAAGCTTGAATCCGATAACATTAAAGAGATTGATATTATTACGGCCGTAATTTTACAAAAACTTGCTAGTATGTTTTAATTAACAATTAAAAATTATTTAACAAAGGAAGTGGAAAATGAAAATTTACAACGTGTATCTTGAAGGTGAATTTATGTGGCGGGATGAAATAAGCAAAACAGAATGGGACGCAATAGACAAGGCTAAAAGATATTTAAGGTATGGGCGCATTGATGCCATTAATAAAATATTAGTAGCTTGTAAAGTCCCGTTTACGCCTAATCCGGAATTGCTGCAGGTTACTGCCATAACAGAAAATCATTAACAAAGGAAAATGGAAAATGGAAAAACAAACTCAACAAATCAAAAACCATAACGGCCTGAAAAGTCAATTCAGCATTAAATGTGTACATGGGGGGATCATGTATACTAATTGTTCTGGGAAATATACCCAATGGAATGGGCAATCTTTCAAGAATAGAGCCAAGCAAAACATGATTAATAACGCACTCGAACAAATGTTTTTAGACTGGGCAAATAATTTTTTAACATTAAACTCTTTCGCTAAATATTATCAAATCAGCGGAAAACTGGCAAGTAAAATAATTGCAGCAGGGCGCAACATTAATCAATTAACAAAGGGCGGTGGAAAATGACAAAGATTAGATTTTCATGGTCGCAGCAATATGGCCAGTATACTTTGATTTTCCTTGCCAATGGGAAAAGCTACGAGTATCAAACATATGACGGCTATATGGCTCAAAGAATAATAGATAAGGCATGGAAAAGGCCTGGAACGGCCTGGAACATGGCTAAAGGTCTTTTTGACGTTAAAACGGCTTAAAATTGAAAATACGAGAACAAAGGAATAACTATGCAATTAAAAATTATCGACAGCAACGAACGGATCATAATGGAAAAATCAAACAGGTGGAAGTCCAGGTTCTGGGCAGCCGTCTTGACAATTTTATGGATCGCAATTTTAATCCTGATGTGGAGGGCTATTTAGGTATGGAAAGTGATGTAAGAAAAGCTTTAAAAGGCATAATATGTTGAACACTAAACACTTAGCCATATTTGCACCCAATGCACCCAGTACAAAAATGCTTGCTGGGAGTCATAAGTCGTTGATAATCAACGTTTGCCCCATCGTACCCATTAAACCCATTAAAAATGAAACTTTCTTCAGAGAATGGTTGTCTACCATCTATTTAGATATATCAATTTGCTGGGTGCAAATTTTATTTTGCTAGGTACAAAGTTGAGGCTGAGAAATTTAGTGGGTGCAAATTGTGGAAAAATTGGATGATTTGGAAAATGTAACGAAAAATAATTGTGTAAAAAAGACACAACTAGGGCTTGACAAGATATTTTACATGGAGTAAAATAGTTTAATCGAAGGAGGTTTACAATGCAAATTGGAGACAGGGTAGAAGGGACTGTAGCTCGGAACTATCCCGATGGAAATCGAGACAGCAAGGGCTATCCAGCAGTAGAAAGAAGAACATCAAAAATCGAAGGGAGAATCAAAAGCATCGACCCTAATCTTTATTGGGGAATCGAAGTGTCAAAAGAAGACGGGGAATCAGAATGGTTCCACAAGTCTTCACTCAACGTATTGGAAAAAGCTTTTTAACCTAACAAAGGAGGAATCATGGCTTTAATCCGTAAACAAATCTCAATAACCAATAACCAGGAGAATTGGTTAATCAAAGAATCTCAACGTGTGGGTATTTCAGAAGCGGAAATCATCCGCAGAGCCCTTGATCGTGAGATTGAACGCCAGGAACGATTAAACAAAAAACCATTTTAAGGAGGTTTAAATGTCAGAACATGCAATCGCAAAAAGAGAGCCGATGGACTTCGGGCAGATGGAAAAGGCTGCTGAAGTAATGGCAAACTCCGGACTTTTTCCGGTCTGGAATTCAAAGGAACGGGTAATGACGCTGATGATGCTTTGTCAGGCAGAAGGCATCGACCCACTCACCGGAGTAAATCGCTACGACTATATTAATGGTCGTATTGCAAAGAAAGCCACGGCTATCCAAGCAGACTTTCAAGCTATGGGTGGAAAAGTGGAATGGGTTAAATGCACTAACGAAGTTGCCAAAGTCAAAATCACCACTCCGGAAGGAACGAAACACGAAGAGGAGTTCACGATTGACGATGCGAGACAGGCACAGTTGGTCAAGCCTAATTCCGGATGGACAAAGTATCCAAAGGCCATGCTTCGGGCAAGATGTATCACGTTTGCTATTCGTGCAGCATGTCCACAGGTACTGAACCTTATGCTTTCAAGTGAAGAGGCACAAGACACTGAGCCAGTAAGGGAAATAAACGTCACGCCCATGACTATAACTGAAACCCTTGCGCAAACATCGGAAGAAGACCAGTTAATCAAAGAAGAACCGACAGAGGAGGTCTCAAATGCAAAAGATGCGTCCCCAGAGGAAGAACCGGAACAGGAAGAGTCCGGCAAAGGAGAAGAGGAAGCAGTTGAACCGGAAGTTGTGGAACCAGTGGATGGAGAGTCAGAAGAAGTAGTAGATGAATTTGACGAAATCAAGGAATGGATGAAATCCCTTGGAGTCAAAGAAGTCAATGCATTTCTGAAGAGCATCAACTGGCCGACAATGAGCAAACTGACTGATGAGAACCTTACTTACATCATTCAGAACAAGCCATCGTTTGAAGGTCAAGTGAAAAAACTAGCCAAAGGTGAATAAAATGCCAGAAGAAAAACATCACCCTATGAGTCCAAGCAAACTGAAGCGATTTCAGCTATGCCCAGGAAGTTTTAAACTCAGCAAGGGGTTGAAGGACGAGCCTTCGCCCTACGCACAGGAAGGGACGGCAATGCACAAAGCCGTGGAAACAGGTCAAATCCTCGATGATTTTAACGAGGAACAAAAGGACTGTATCCAACAGTGCATTGATTACATCGAAATGATTGCCCCTAAAAATGCCGAACGGCTGATGGAGCAGGAAATATCGGTGATGGATGGATTTGAATTGCTTACCGAAGGAACCGCTGACGTTGTTTTGGTCACGCCCGATTTGATCATCGGGATTGATTGGAAGTTCGGGAGAAGTCCGGTAATGGTTGAAAACAACAGCCAAATCAAGGCTTACTCCGCAGGGCTGATGCAGAAGTATAAACGTCCGGTGGAATTCCATATTGGGCAACCTCGACTTCACTATTTCAAGTCAGTGCGTTATGAATTGACAGAGCTTCCCTCTTTTATCTCTGAAATCAAAAGGATAAGGGAGGATTGCCTAAGCCCCATGATGATTCTCAATCCAAGTGACGAAGCATGTAAATACTGCCTCGCCAAAAAGACCTGCCCTGCTGTTAATTCGGTAATGGACAACACGGAGTTGACAACGATTGAACACACTGGCGAACTGTCAGCAAATCAACTTGGTGAATATCTTGACAAGGCAAAACTGCTAGAGGATATCATCAAGCGGTTAAAGTTCCGTGCAAAAGAGCATTTGCTCAAAGGGGAAGAAGTTCCTGGTTGGGGTTTGCAGAACCGAAAGGGTGCGACTGTCGTAAAAGATGCGCAGGGTGCCTATAATCAAATCAAAGAGTTTGTTCCGCTTGAAAAATTCATGGAATGCCTGACAGTTAAGTATACAAGTCTAGTTGATGCTTATTCTAAAGGCAGAAAAGAAGTTGAAGCGAAGCAGGATGTAAAAGTGACTCTTAAACAATTGAAATCAGAGATTGAAGAACAACTTGCGCCATTTGTCGAGCGGGCAAGCGATTCTGTCTCACTGGTTCAAAAAAGCGAGGGCTAAAATGACTATCGGCAAACGGATCAAAAAACTCCGCAAATATTTTGGGCTGACTCAATCAGAGTTGGCGTTTGAATGCGGAGTATCGGAACGCACAGTTCGTGGAATTGAATCTGAAGACTACGAAACTACCCTAAGCACAATTCAATCAATTATGAGTTATTTCGGGTACAATGTAGAAATGAAACGTAAACGATTAATCTTGGAGGAAACATGCCACGTTTAAACGTAGAAAATTTGGATTACTGCGAAATGTGCGGACTCTACGAAGAAGTATCCAAAGATAAAAAAACAGGGGAACTGCTTTGCGATGAATGCTTGACAGTCCTTTCGGAAAATGAAAAAATGACAGAAACCCAACAATTAAAAGAGGAGATTAAAAAATGCCAGAAATAACAGCAGAAGGGTCATACAACGTGACAATCAAACAGGCCACATTTTCAGACAGATCAAAACAGGACAACCCAGGAGCCTACGCAATTAATATCTTGGGCGAAACCCCTGACGGCTGCCAAATGTGGGGAACCATCAACTTTTCCCATACAATAATCAGCGGTGGTCAAAACGCAGGGAAAACTGTTGCCGAAGCAAGCCGTGAACTTTTGCTTGATCTCGGAGTCAAGGACGGGTACGAGGGCAATGTGCAAAGCGCAATCGACCAAGGCTTGGATGCCAACTTTACAGTTAAGTGGGATAATTACGATCCCGACCATCCAAAACTGAAAGTCGCCTTTGTCAACCCGCCACGAGACATCAAACCCATTTCGGAGGTGAATTGGGATGAGGTAATGGCTAAGTTCAACGGCACTACCCCGCCACAACACGAGGCTACTGTTCCTCCTCCGCAGACAAATGCTAATGGAACTATTGCGGAACAGCCGAAACAGACTGATGAACCCGCTGATCCAAACGCTCCAAGGCCATTTTAAGGCCAACCTTGGCGGGCTCGTAGCGGGTGGTTGCGGGCTCGCCTCTAACCTAAAAACCGAAAGGAGTGAATATGAAACCAATGCGCATTATAATTGACTCAAGAGAACAAGCACCATTCGTTTTCCCCGAAGGAGTTGAATCCGTAGTGGGAACGCTGAAAACAGGCGATTACTCAATCGAGGGGCTGACCAACCTCGTCTGCGTTGAACGGAAATCACTACAGGATATGGTTGGCTGTTGCGGGCAACACAGAGAGCGGTTTAACAACGAACTGCATCGCATGATGGGCTATAGGGCAAAATGCGTGATAATCGAAGCATCGCTGAAAAAACTGTCGGGCGGGAACTGGCGGGGAAAAATGACAGCAACCCAGGTTCTCGGTGCAATTAATTCGTGGAGGCATAAATACGGCATCAATTTTATCTATGCTGATAATCCCGAATTGGCATCACAAGAATGCTATCGGTTTCTCCATTATTACCATAGATGGCTGAAGGAAACTTTAATGGCGGTGATGTAATGAAAGTTTTAATAGCATGTGAAGAAAGCCAGGCAGTTTGCATAGAGTTCCGTAAGCGTGGACACGAGGCATACAGTTGTGATATTCAGGAATGTAGCGGTGGTCATCCTGAATGGCATATACAAGGGAATGTGTTAGAGCAACTAGAAAAGTATTGGGATATGGTTATAGCCTTTCCACCTTGTACTCATTTATGCGTAAGCGGAGCAAGATGGTTTGAAGAAAAACGCAAAGATGGCAGACAACAACAGGGGATTGATTTTTTTATGGAGTTTACAAAACTGGAATGCCCTTGGTGTATTGAAAATCCCATAGGCATAATGTCGGATATTTACAGAAAGCCCGACCAAATTATTCAGCCGTGGATGTTTGGACATCCCGAAACAAAAGCAACCTGTTTATGGTTGAATAAATTACCATGTCTAATGGCAAAATATGTTTTAGATGAAGATTTATTTGCCGAAAAAATTGAACTGCCTGAAAATGATGAAGAAAGAATGAGAATATGGGGAATGACCAACAGTGATGGTAAAAAGGTTGGATGGAATACAGAAGAAATAAAAATATTAAGAAGTAAAACATTCCCTGGCATAGCAAAGGCCATGGCAGAACAATGGGGGGCTGAACCTAGGAACCAATTGATAGAAGTAAATTTATTTTAAGGAGGTTTGCTTTGAAATTTTACGATCTTGACAAAATAAAACAAACGGCAGATTGCAGAAAAGTAGCCACTCAGCTACTTGGGCTGAAACTTGAGGGCGACAGGTGTGCTGCTTTCTGGCGAAACGGCACGAATAAAAAATCTGTGCATGTAACCAAAGATGGATTTTATGACCACGCAACGAAGGAAGGAGGGAGCGTAATTGATTTGGTGATGAAGTGTAATGCCATAGATTTTCATCCTGCTGTGGAGTTAGTAGGCGATTTTCTGTCGCTTGAAAAAGAACGGCATTTGCCCGATGCTCCGCAACGGAAGGTGGTGGCAGAATACATTTACACCGATGAGTTCGGCAATCCGATTCACAAAACAGTGAGATATGAGCCGAAAGACTTTATTCAGATGCACTTTATTAACAATGAGTGGGTTTCCGGACTGAACGGGATCAAGCTCGTGCCGTATAATCTGCCTAAGATAAAAGACGAATCAGTAATACTTTTCCACGAGGGAGAAAAAGCTGCTGAAGCCGGACAGGAGTTGGGCTATCCAAGTACCACAATTGCGCTCGGTGCAAATAATTGGCGAGCCGAATATCTTGATTATTTCATTGATAAAAACATTATTATTATTGCGGACAATGACGATGCGGGGAAAGCCCATGCCGACAGATTGTGCTTTGAACTGCGGAAAACTGTCAAGGCAATAAAGGTAATCAAAGTGTCAGACAAGCCCAAGGGCGACTGTGCTGATTTTGTAGAAGATGGAGGGACTTATGAACAGCTTGTTAACATTATCAAAAATGCCCCGACTGTAGATTTATCACAAATACAGGAAACGAAGGAGATTAAAATTGAAACAGCCGAAGCAAAAGCAAAGCAACTCAACCGAACCCCGTTTTGCAACTATTTCTGGGAGACTCAGAATAGGGAAGATGGAGGTCGCAAGTCAGTTAAGGCTCCCCGAAGAGTCAATGATCTTATTAAAGAGTTACACCTTCGCTTGTTGGGCTTTCCAAGAATTATTGGAGGAGAGCTTTTTGACCATGATAGAAAAAGCGGGACAATCAGAATTATGCGTGATGCAAAATCTCTATTCGCATGGATTGCAGAAAAAACTCAACATAACGCCAAGTGGCGTGGTGGGGAAGGATTTATTGACCAACAGCAGTTCTTTGAGTCCATTTTAGCAAATGGGATGGTATATAACACCATATCCCATGTTCCGGAATATCCCAGTAAAGAAAATACTTACTACGCTCATGGCACGTTACCTAAACCGACAGAAGATGCTCATTATTTCAACACCTTCTGCAAGTTCTTCTGCCCATCGTGCATTGCAGATGGAGTTCTGCTCAAAACAATGATTGCCAGTTTGGTTTATTGCCGGAGTGGCGTCACTCGCCCAATGTGGGTAATTGACACAATCCAGGGAGCAGGGCAGGGGACGGGTAAAACAACTTTGGCAGAACTTTGTGCCATGCTCATGGGGAACGATTCAGAAGGAGCAGGGGAACCGCTTTGGATTGACCCGCTTTCCACTCGCTCTGAGCAACAGTTAAATCAAATAGTTCGCAGACTGCTTTCCGGTTCAGCACGGCAGAAAAAAGTGTTTTTGTTGGACAACATTGACACCTATTTCAACTCATCAGCCCTTGCTAGTTTTGTTACCCAAGGCTCTTTTTCCGGAATTGCTCCGTACGGCAGAGGGGAAGCCACGAGGCTGAATAATCTATTTTTCTGTGCAACTTGTAATGGCGGGACATTCTCAAAGGATTTGATTCACCGCTCAATGTTTCTTCACTTGGATAAGCCCAAAACCTATGTTGAAAATTGGGAAATAAAAGTGCGGGAATACATCAAGGCAAATCGGCTGCAAATCATTGCCGACATTATCCATATTTTTGAAAAAGGGGTTCCCGATGATTTTAATGTCAAGCCTCAGACTCGATTCAAAATGTGGGAAAAAGAAGTATTGATGCCGATATGTGAAAATGAGGCCATATATGATTATGTTCTGTCCGTCATAAAAGAGCGTCAAGGACAAGCTGACGGAGAAGCGGTCGAAGCCGACATTATCCGTGAGAAGTTCCGCTCTAACCTTGAAACCCTCGGAGTCTTGCCACATAAAACATTTGCGTGGATACAGTCAGCGGTTTTGCGCAGATGGGCGCAGGAAGCGATTCCTGGCATGGGTGGCAGGACGGGGAGGAATGTATCGCATATCCTCAAAAACTTTCATAAGACGGGATCTCTCCCCGAATTGTCTGATTATATTGAGAAGTACCCAACGTCACGAGGATCAGCAGTCGCCCCGTGTCGTGGGATGATGTGGTGTCCGGATGGTGAGACACCCGAAAAGGATGAAAAAGTCAGAATAGTAAAAGAAAACGGATCAAACGTGGAAGCGTGGTAAACGAAAGGAGAACAACATGAAACAGATAAGTGAAGAAGATTTAATATTTTAAAGGAGATAGTATGATTCTTTTAATTGACATTGATAGCATTATTCCTAATCTTGCACTAAAGAAGATTGAAAAATATTATCTAGATAAAGGCGAAGATGTTATTTGGAATATGCCCCTTATGAAGTATAATGCCGATAAAATATATGTTTCCTGTATCTTTAAGGAAAACAAATACCTTTGTGATGAGTGGGAGGGATTAGCGGAAATAGGTGGTAGTGGTTATGACTTACAAAAACGATTATCACCCGAAATTGAAGCTATAAAACCCAAAATCAATATGGGCTTTACCACTAGAGGTTGTATTAGAAAATGTCACTTCTGCATCGTACCCAAAAAGGAAGGTAATATTCATGCTGTTGGTGATATTTATGACTTATGGGATGGTAAAAGTAAGAAATTAATTATTATGGACAATAATATACTTGCCTTACCCGAACATTTCTTTAAGATTTCTAGACAGCTAAAAAAAGAAAATTTAAAGGTAGACTTTAACCAAGGCTTAGACCATAGACTACTAACACCACAAATATGTACTGAATTGGCATCATTAAAACATTCCAAAGAAATTAGGTTTGCTTTTGATAATGTCAAAAATGAAAAAACAGTAAGAAAGGCGTTGGCAATGCTAAAAAAACATGGCATTAGAAGTTGGCGTACTAGGTGGTATGTGTATATTGGTGAGTCTGATACAATCGAAACGGTAAACTATAGGCTTAACATATTAAGAGAAGCACGTCAAGCCGTTTATATTATGAGGGATTCAAAAGTAAAAAATAAAAAATGGTGTAAGATGTTTTCGGCTTATGGGAATTGTATGGGTGCTTTTAAGATGGCAACACTAAAAGACCTTATAAAGACCCATAAAAGGTTTAAGGATTATTCGGAATTTTTAGAATTAATTTAAAGGAGGACGTATGAAACAGATAAGTGAAGAAGATTTAGCTGAAACATTAAATGATACTGGATGCTATCCAACTCAAGAATCAATAAAGGAAGATATTGCTAAATATTACGAAGACTGCCACTGCGACAGAATCCCAAGGCTTGAAAAGTGGCTGACTAGGTGCGGAGAACTGATAAGCATTAACAGGCGAAAGTATCAAGAGGCAGAACTTAGAGCCGATGATTTGCAGGGGAGAGTGCAGGAGTTGGAAGAATTAGTTAAACTTTTTAAACTAAAACGCTCAGTTGACGGATTAAATGGCAGAAATTGGGACGCTGTTAAACATTGGGATTATGAAGAAGCGATAAAAGAAAAAATTAAATGTGATGAATGTAAACACAAAGTTGGTTCTACTGATTGTCACGATGCAATTAAATGCACCCCCTCCGAGAGCGGTGGGG
>Ga0180438_10010081_pt1 | contig 11645 bp, 11 predicted proteins | sample SS_ome_12_FD_132455 | JGI IMG/M metagenome (GOLD analysis project Ga0180438, IMG submission 132455) | Hypersaline lake sediment archaeal communities from the Salton Sea, California, USA - SS_3_D_2 metaG | ecosystem: Environmental > Aquatic > Non-marine Saline and Alkaline > Hypersaline >...
GATATTTCTCGCTCCTTGGGATTTAATATAATCGGCTAGTATTTTCATAGAATCAATATTTACAGCTTTGCAGAGACATTCGTTAACAAGCAAAGGAGCATGAACATCTACTACGTATAGCTCATCAATACCTAATGAGTTCAAAATTCCAATAACAACGTTAGCAAATTGAGATTCACCCGGTCTGAATATCTTATCCTGCCTTGCATATGCTAAATAAGGGATGACAACAATAATTTTTCCAGGTGCCATACGCTTTACCGAATCAATCATCATAAAAAGTTCAAAAAGACGTGAATTTTGGTCACCCGAAGCACTTGGTCCAGTTGATTGAACAATTATTACTTTTTTATCTTCTAGAATTGTCTCATCCTCAATATTTAACCGAATGTAATTTTCTCCATCGGGAAACGTTTTAAACTCTGTATTAATGCATTCAATTCCTAACTCCTTAGCTATGCGTACACCTAATAATTGTGATGCTGGTCCGACTATGAGTATTTTTTCCATTTTCATCACTTCAATTAATTTCAAAGCTTATTATATTATTACATTTCTTATTTTTCTTTTAAAAATCTAATGGTCTTTTCAAATATATCTTCTCTATGTCCTTTAAATGAGTGACCACCATCTTCGTATTCTATTACATTTTCACTGTTTAAGCCTAGAGCATTTTTAATTTGGCTTAAATTTTCAAACGGGATTCTTGGATCATCCTTACAATGGGCGATTAAAATCCTTTTATCATTCTCTTGACTTTGTTTCAAAAAATATTTCGGGCTTATTTTTCTGATATCCTCTTCGGGAAATTTAATTTTTGTTGTATGGTAATCAAATCGAGTACATAAAGCAACGAGCTTTTGGGTTCTATGGTCTTTAAATCCATTTGTCAATATAATCGCTCCCCCCATACTGCGCCCAAAAAGGAATATTTTATCATCAAGCATTCTCTCTTTTTGATTCCTTAATATCCAATCAATAACAACATGGATGTCTGAAAATATTTTCACTACCATCTTATCCCATCGTGAACCCGTTTGTTTCCTTGTCTCTCCATGAGCTCTATAGTCATATGATAGAACATAATATCCCGCTTGAGTAAACTTTTTTGAATAAAATTGAACGAAGAAACTTTCACGATGATCCATCAAACCAGCCAGATTAATTATGAATGGAGCATTTTTTGGTATATTAGGAGAAGAATAAATAGACGCTTTCAATATAATATTATCTTCTTCTATTGGAATGCCAACCCCTTCCACTTTGATCTCATTCATTTAAATCGACATATTATTTTTTGTGTTTTTTAAAAGTTTAAAAAATATATATGTTATAAATGTTTCAATATATGCCTTTCTAATGCTTCTTTTCTCTTTATCTCCTCTGAAGTCTTATTATATTTGTTTACTATTTCTATAACTTGTTCATTTAAAGTTTTATGTTCTGGAAGACAAGAACTGGAGTTTAAAAATTCCTCTCCATGGCGAAGAGCAGCAAGATTTTCTGTAATTTTCATCAACTCAGTTGCAATTATGCTATTAAGGAAAATCATATCGGAAATCATGTTTTTTATATACAATACAACTTTTATTTGGTCTGACATACGATCTACTATCCTTCTTAGAATTTAATTTTTTTAGGATAATAATATTAATAATGGTTTTAATCTAATCAAATAGAGGAAAAACATAGCATCTCTGAGGATTTAGTAATGGAAAAAATACCACCAAACCTAGCAGGTTCTGGAGCAATTGAGATAGCTAAAAAGTTGAAATTAATATCTGGAGGTAATATCTTAGATATTGGTTCAGGAGATGGAGATTCTATTCAATTTCTAATCGATTTTTTGAAAAGTTATGATTCTATAGTTGGTATTGATACTGATGAACAGGAGATAAAAAAAGCACAAAGAAGATTCAAGAATAAGTTGATTACATGTAAGTTGATGAATGGAGAAAAGATCGAATTTTCCGATAAAATGTTTGATTTAGTTAATATTGCATTTTCTTTGCACCATCTGCAAAATTTGAATGAAACTCTATCCGAAATGAAGCGTGTTCTAAAAGAAGGGGGTTATTTTATCATACAAGAGATGTTTTGCAATGGCAATCAAACAAATTCTCAGAAATGTGATACAATAGTTCACCAATTTGGAGCAGAAATCGATAGAAAGCTAGGAAATTATCATCGAAAAGAATTTACAAAGGAAGAAATATTAAATGTCATCTCAAAATTAAAATTAAAAGATTTAAATATTCTTGAATCCTCTAGATATCCTAAATGCCTTAAATGTCCAGAGAAATATAATTGTGAAGATCCAAAATTTCCTAGCATTATTAAGTCTACGCTAGAAGGGATTGATAGGAATTTAGAAAGGATAAAAGGCCACAAAAAATTCCCCGAATTAAAAGAAAGAGCTGAGACTATAAAAAAGAAGATAAAAAAATATGGTATATCCAGTGCTTCAATACTTTTTTGTATTGGAAGAAAAAAATACTAATTCTTTTCTATCGTTAATTGAATTTTCTTTTTATTGATTTTGTTCCATATTTTTAAAATGAATCTCGCTTGCAACATACATTTAACCCCTAAGTATATTAATCAATTCAAATTAAATTCAAATATAATGACAATTGATATATATGGCCTAGTTATACTACCGCTTCTGATTGTTGCTGCTAGAATTGTAGATGTATCATTACAAACATTACGAATTATTTTTACATCCCGAGACAAAATTAAAATTGCTCCGATCGTTGGATTCTTCGAAGTGTTCATTTGGCTACTCGCAATAGGTCAACTTTTTGATAATCTCACTAACATTCTTTACTATACCGCTTATGCATCTGGATTTGCTATTGGTAATTATGTTGGTATCTACATCGACCGTAAATTATCAATTGGTTTGTTAAATTTACAGTTAATTGTAATTAAACAGCCAAATACACTATTAAAATCATTAAAGGACGCAGGATATGGCTTAACAGTATTAACAGCTGAAGGATATCATAATATATTAATACAATTAATAATTAAGCGCAAAAATTTGAAGGAAGTACTCAAAATAATAGAGGAAAACTATGAAGATGCATTTATAACAATACAACAAGTACAATCTGTTAAAGGGGGCGTATTTCCTCCACCCACAAGAAGATATAGATTAAATAGCATAAAAGGAAAAAAAAAATAGAGAGATGTTTTAAAAGGTTAACCATAGAAAACTATCAAAGTAAAAACTTAACTGAGGATAGGATTGAAATTTAATTTTTTAAAGTGGTTGAAAGCTCGTTTTCCGGTCTTAATTCGTAATTCGGATAGGATTTTATTCAGTACATTAAAATACTGATATTTTTCAAGATCAGGATCAAGGTTTATTTTAAGGATATAAGCAGCTTCATTTGTTCTGGGTATCTTTGCTCGCATGTAACCTCCAGGTGTATATAGTTTATCCGTTTTTATTTCCAACTCAACTTTTATTCCAAATTCCGCTAGGATGTCAAAATATGTTTTCCATTGATCTTCATTACTCGGGAGACTGATGGGTTTTCGATTTTCATAGAGAGTTAAACTATCAATACTTAAGCTTTTATCCTTAATTTTTCCAAACAATCCAAAAATCCATATGAATCGCCATAAAAATTTTTCTCTTAACTTGAAGTTTTCCAAACCAGAAATAGTGTCAATACCTATAATACCTAAATTAGAATTCGCGATTTCAAGGAGTTTCTTATAAACTTTACTATATTCTTGACTTTTAAATCCCTCCTTTAATTTAACAATTTCACTTTTTTTAGAGATAGGCTTAGGATCCTTTATTTGATCTTTGGATAAATTATTTCGGATTTTCTTGAGATTAGTTTTAGAATCAAAAACTTTAATAAAGCGATCATAAGTCTTATCATCAATATTATGCCCTATTTTTTCGGAAATCCTTTCTCTTGTAAAATTTTCATTAGCTACTGTATTCATACAAGGGAACCTAGAACAATAAGCACAGTTATTAACATCATTAGTACTACCACATTTCCGCGTACGGCATTTTCGTAAAAAATTAAAAAAAGGGTGTTTTGGCAATTTTTCATTTGGCGTATGACACCCAACACAACCTTCCCATTCATATTTAACTGGCTTATATCCAGTATATTTCTTGACTTCCCGAGAATATTCCTCCCATTGTTCTTTTGCAATCTTGTTACGCATAAAATAAGACCAAGGACAATCTGAGCATATGTTACCGCATCGTGAGATAATTTGCTCCATAAATTTTTCACTGATATTATTTAAGTTCATTTTATTTTTAAACATAGACTTATCTTTGATTTCTTGATTTCTATTTATTTCAAAAATGCTTTTATAATTCTCACAAATGCTCTGAAAGTTACTTGAGTTATATGATGACCAGCATCTTCGATAAATTCATATTTGGCATTCTAAAATTCTGTAATGCATTTTTCTGCCTTTGATCTTTTAAATAAATCGTTTTCGGAAATGTGGAGTAGTGTTGTTACTTTCACTTTTGGAAATATTGCATGTAATGGTAAATTATAAATTAGAAAATTGACAAGATAGGGAATTGATAAACTTGTAATTTTAAAACTTGGTGTAATTCAATTGATGAATGATCAAAAAAATTTCTTCATAACGCCAGGACTCTATCCAAGTGATCCATACTCAGCAATGGTGGGATTGCCTCCTTTTGAAACAACGGTGAACCAAACCTTAATGCCTTTACCACCAAATCTATATTTCTATGATTAAGCCTAAATAAATAGAATTTTATTGAAGGATCATCTTTTTTAAATTTAAAAATGATCTCTTATCTTTTCATAATCTACTTATTTTTTGACATATAACTAATTTTCGTAAACTTTTTTAATTTTATGACTTAGAGATCATTATATAAGTAAAAATTATTTTAAACTGAAAATCAAAAAAATAACAAACATAAGTGATAAAACATGGCACAATTAGGTGGACAACCTATATTTATTATGAAAGAAGGCACTGAAAGGACGCGTGGCAAAGATGCAATGTCAAATAACATCGCTGCTGCGAAAGTAATCGCTGAAGCAGTACGAACCTCATTAGGTCCCATGGGTATGGATAAAATGCTTGTGGATCAATTTGGCGATGTTGTCATTACGAATGATGGTGCAACTATTTTAAAAGAAATTGATGTCCAACATCCCGCCGCTAAAATGATGGTGGAAGTCGCAAAAACTCAAGATTCAGAAGTTGGCGATGGAACCACCACAAGCGTTATTCTTGCTGGTGAACTACTCAAACGTGCAGAGAAACTCTTACAGCAAAAGATTCATCCTACTGTCATAACCGAAGGATTCCGCAAAGCTGCGGAGAAAGCCGTAGAAATCTTGGAAGGTATGTCAATTAAAAGCGGCATTGATGATTATGAAGGACTTAAGAATGCTGCTATGACTTGCATGTCCAGTAAGATTGTTTCTGAATCGAAGGATATGTTAGCCGATATCTGTATTAGTGCGATTAAATCAGTTGCAGAAAAAGATGAGAATGGTAAATGGACTGCAGATATTGACAAAGTCCAGATCCAGAAAAAAGAAGGAGATAGCATGGATGATACTCGACTTATCAAAGGAATTATCCTCGATAAAGAAGTTGTCAGTCCAGGTATGCCAAAAAGTGTTAAGGATGCAAAAATTCTTCTTTTGCAGAGCGCACTTGAAATCGAGAAAACTGAATTCGATAGTAAGCTCCAAATTACCAGCCCTGATCAAATCCAACAATTCTTAGACGAAGAAGAAAAAATGCTTCGAACCATGGTTCAAAAGATAGAAAATTCTGGGGCTAACGTAGTTATCTGCCAGAAAGGAATCGATGATATGGCTCAACATTTTCTCTCAAAAGCTGGAATAATGGCAGTACGACGTGTAAAAAAATCAGATCTTGAAAAACTCGCAAAAGCAACTGGAGGAGCAATCTTTACCAATCTTGATGATATTACTGAAGCGAAGTTAGGTTACGCAGGATTAGTTGAGGAAAGAAAAATTATGAATGATAGTTGGATCTTCATTGAAGAATGCAAAGATCCCAAATCAGTCGTAATATTAATTCGGGGTGGAACTGAGCTTATTGTTGATGAAGTCGATAGAGCTATCCATGACGCACTCTGCGTCGTTAGAGATGTTGTCGAGGATCAGAAAATCGTCGGCGGTGGAGGCGCTCCAGAATTAGAAACTGCAATTCAATTACGAAAGTTTGCGTCAACTTTAGGAGGTCGTGAACAATTAGCTGTCGAAGTATTTGCTGACAGTTTGGACATTATTCCTAAAACTCTTGCAGAAAATGCGGGATTAGATCAAATTGACGTATTAATGAAACTTAGAGCTTCACATCAAGCAGGAAATAAGTTTGCCGGTCATGATCTCGACACAGGAGATGTTGTTGACAATATGATGTCAATCGGTGTCGTCGAACCAACCGTCGTAAAAATTCAGGCTATTAAAAGTTCAACCGAGGCTACTTCAATGATCTTACGCATTGATGATGTAATCGCAGGTGCAAAAGGCCCCGATATGCCTCCTGGTGGAATGCCTCCAGGTGGTATGGGCGGTATGCCTCCTGGTATGGGCGGCATGGGTGGTATGGGTGGTATGCCCCCCGGTATGATGTAAGAACGTAATTCTTTTTTATTTATTTTTTCTTTCTATTTTTCTTTTACTTTTTGAGCGATATTACGGCAAAATTTATTTCCTATAATATCTATTTTTCTTACAATTTCCTCAAGAAACGCTCTAACGTCTTAATAACTTCGGCTTTAAATAACCTAATAATATATAGAGATATAAGTTATTCTTAAAAAGGAAGAAGATAAAGATGAATCTTGAGAAAAAGTGAATTCAGAGTCAAATTCGAAGAAAATTCTATAGATGTATTAAGATATATATCCAATTTTCATTTATGAAATTCGAAGAACTAATTTATGAAGAGGAGGCTGAAGTAGTAAAAATTATCCTTAATCGTCCAACTGTTTTAAACGCTTTAAGCATGCAGCTTTCTGACGAGCTTTTAGCCGCTATAGAATTGGTACGCCAATCTAAAAAACTAAAATTTTTAATAATTAAGGGAGCGGGAGATAACTTTAGTGTTGGTGATGACATTACTGAAATGCCTAGGTGGGGTGACGCGAATGATATCACGCGTCGAGTAAGATATTATCAAAATATGGCAAATCAACTAGAAGAATTGGACAAAATAAGTATTGCTGCGGTTGATGGTTTTGCGGTGGGTGGAGGATTAGAAATAACCATGGCGTGTGATTTTGTTATTGCCACTGAGAGAGCTAAATGGGGAATGCCAGAAGTTGACGTAGGAATAACTCCTGGATGGGGAGGAACTACTAGACTAGCACGCCTTATAGGAAGACGAAGGGCAAAAGAAATTAATTTAATAGGAGCTCTTCACACTGCAAAAAGAGCAGTAGAATGGAATTTATGGAATCGCGTTGTTCCTAATGAGCAACTTGATACAGAAGTAGAAAAGCTACTAAATGTGCTTAAATCTAAAAATCAGCAAGGTTTAAGGCAGCTGAAATTTATCATAAACAGAGGTGTAGAATGTGATCTTTATACAGCACAAGGTTTTGAAGTATTATCCGGAGCGTTAACGGGAGCTGTAAGTGGATTTTGGAAAATAAAGGATGCAGATCAAGGTGCTGGGATAACGGGATTTACTAGAAAGAATGAATTTTGGGAAAAAAGGAGGAATTTATCCAAGAATTTTTGGACAGATTAAATTCTTTTAAAAATATTCATGTTTAATTTTTTTAAAGGTATATTGCGCTAACTCGTATCTCATTATAAAGAAAAAAAAAAGAATAATTATTAATATAGTTGGATTATGCTTTAACCTTTCACTCGTTTAGCTAATTGGATACCAATTGGGATTAATTCCTTTGTATCCATTGCGGGTTCTACTTTATAGAATTTAAATATTCCTGGTTTTGCGATCCTCCAAGCATGGACGTTGTTCATTATAGCTTCCACACTCTCTGCTTCGGAAATTGAAATGCCCCATAAACCGGGGGTCATATACCATGCAAGTGTTTCAACACCTTCGGCCGGATAAAGCTTCTTTTTCATAAGATCCACTCCAACTTGTGCTAATTCAGAAGGATCAAATTCAGGATTGAGTTCAAAATACGTAATAAATCTCATAATTTTCAGATCTCTTGATTTGTATCATTAGATTTCAAAGATGGATTCTATTATTATTAAAAAAATAATAATATTTGATTAGTAATATCATTGAGAATATAAATGTTACATTTCTGTAAATTTGGAATAGAATATCATGAGAAAATTCTATTTTCAAACTATAAATGTGCTGAATTCATTAGATTATTTACAATAAAATTTCCTTGGAGATAATTAATTAGAATGTATATCGATTGTCATGCTCATGTGTTTTTTAGCCCTTTTAAAGCAGATGTAATTGATAATGATATTTGCAGAGAAATACCAGAGCCGAACATTGATTTTATAATCAGAATGATACATAGCGCAGAAAAAAAAGGAGTTAATAAAATAATAGGAGTGATAAGTAATCCAGATGACTTTCCTCGTTATGAAGAGCAATTGAGATTCAAAAATATAGGCAGTGTTATTGGAATCTCAAGGAATCATGCACTCAAAGATCAAACGCATCTTTTGTCTCTATTGAGAACAGAGATTGATAAAAGTATCCCAATTGGGGTTGGAGAGATTGGTTTAGATTATTCATATGGTTTTGATACGTTATCGGAACAAGAAAAAAACATAATAAAAAAAAAGCAACAAGAATTATATAGAAGGCAAATTAAATTAGCTAGAGAATTTGAGATTCCTATAGTTGTTCATGCAGGCTATAAAACTGATAACGATATTGTAAGTATCATAAAAAAAGAGCACGCAGAAGAGGTAGGTGGTCAAATTCATGGTTATATGTCTGACAGGGATTTAGTAGGTGAATTATTAGATTTAGGATTTTATTTTTCATTTGGATATCTGCATACAAGAGAGAATGATCTTAAAAACATAATAGAAATAACTCCATTAGAACGGATATTAACAGAGACAGATGCTCCATACCATTTGATGGAAAATCCTAAACAATTTATCCTTCCTGAAGATATTGTACTAATTGTTGAGGAAATCGCTAACTTAAAGGATGTTCGGGTAAAATACTTAGCTAGTCAGGTAGAAAGAAATGTTAAGGCACTTTTTAGATTCTAATTTTCCTTAAAGAATAAATCTTTACAGAAATAGTAATGTACACTGTATCAGTAAGATTTATAAATGCTAATATCACATTTACATTATTGTAAAATCTACAAAAATGTATAAAAATATAGTGAAAATCATTCCATATGATTGTAAAAACTTCTAATAAAATGGTGGATAGTGATGAAAAAAATATACGTTATCCTTATAGTTATAGTAGCTATTTTTATAATAGCTTTAATGACCACATCTATAATTATTGCCAATTTTCCTGGATGGGATTATCTAACTGTGTTTAGTTTGGTCTTTATTGGGGAATTAGTGTTATTCTCTTGCATTTATGTAGTAGAATATACCTAATAGAATTATTCTTGGGAAACTCTTGCATTATTGTTTTAGTTTCAATTTATAGTATTTATAATTTTAAAGTAAAATTTATTTTTAATTCTTTTAAAGAAGTACGGACATGGAAAAGCTATTTACAAGGATAAGTAGTGAGAGAAGGAATTCATAATATTGTTTTTAAATTAGGGTGTTTTATTAAACGTAATGAATCTACTAAACGCATTTATAGGGATCCATCTGAAACTAAAGCAATATAAGTTACAGTTTATATTTTTCTTTCTATTTTGGTTTATTGGTTTTCTGTATTTTCTTTTAACGATACCAGGTTTTGATTTTGGGAGCCTATTTCTATTTTCAATAACTGTGGGCGTTCCCTCAGATGTAGGAGCTTTTGGTCAATTTTATGTATTAGTATGGCCAATTTTATTAGAAGTAATCTTTTTTGGGTTTATTATGGGGGAGTTATTTGAACGTTATAATCCAGTTATCACAAGCAGAATCCTTGCATCTCACAAACGCAATCATGCTATAATTATCGGATATCATCATCTTTCTGAACGAATAATAGAATACTGTATCGAAAATAAAAAGCAATTCTGTTTAATTGAAGATGATGAAGAGTTAGTGGAAGATTTATTGAATTCAAAACATCCTATTGTAATTGGGGACGCAACTGAGACAAATAATCTCCAATCAGCGAATGCTGAGTATGCAAAAGAAGTATTTATTAACATGGATGATGTTAGAACTGCGATTATCTGCACCGAAAAAATTCGAAAGATGAATCCAGATTGTCATATTTATGTTCGAGCATTCGCAGATCATGTTCAGGAGTATCTGAAAGAGCCCCATTTAAAAGCTTTTCCTTTCTCTACTTCGAAATGGGCGATGGAACAAATTCAAAAATGGACCAAAAATAAAATTGGAGGAGCAATTGTAATCGGGAGAGATAATTTAACTCATCGCATCGCATATCATCTCTCGCAACAACCTGGTCGAGAAGTGTATCTATTTGATGATATTAATGATGGAATCGCGTTCGAAGTTAATAAGCATCTCCATATTTTCCAAGAATTTGCATGTTATTTGAGTGATTTATGTGCCCATTTACAGCTCGAAGATATAACTCAAGTCTTTATTTGTTGGAAAGAGGAATCTGAATTTGATGAATCAATTTATCTAACTTCCAAATTACGTCTTAGGCATCCACATATTGAAGTTTTTGTAAGAATTTTTGACGAAGAACTCAAGGATATTATTGAAAGATTTAATGCTAAAACGTTCTCAACCTCAAAAAACGCTTTTAAGGAGTTGCAAAAGGTTGTTTCAGAGGATTCATGCATAGCACCTATAATTCGGTAGAGATTATTATTTTTGATAGAAAAATTAATGATTAGGGGATTTCAACTTGAGAATTGATTTTCATTGTCATATGTTTCCGAAAGGATATAAAATTGAATATATGAAAAAGGCATTTAAAATCTTTGAAGGGTATGGTTTTTATGAAAGAGTTTATGAAATGCTAAGAGAAGTTAATACTATTGAAGAAACTAATATTATCGAAAAATCTTTGCACCACATTAGAAAGGCTAAATTAGATAAAGTTATTCTTTTACCCTTGAGTGTAAATGAAAATCAACTTCTAAAAGAATGGATTAATTATGCACCAGAGATATTTATTCCATTCTATAATCCTCCAGAAAAGAACCAAATAAACTCAGATATAGCAGATCAAATGGAATATGAACTCCAGCAACTGGATTTTAAAGGGTTAAAGTTGATGATTTCTTTTAGAAAAAGATATTTTTACGATAAAATAATGCTCCCAATATTAGAAGTTGCTCAAACCCATAATTTAATAGTTCTTATGCATACTGGATGGCCTCCTCCCGGAACAAAGAAATCAGTTCTTAATTATGCTAACCCAGTCGATATGGATGAATATTTTAATTCTTTTCCAAAGATAAAATTCATAATTGCCCACATGGGATTTCCCTTTTCAGATATCGCAATAGCATTAGCAACACAATACCCAAATATCTACTTAGATATCAGTAATCTAAC
>Ga0180438_10010082_pt1 | contig 11641 bp, 10 predicted proteins | sample SS_ome_12_FD_132455 | JGI IMG/M metagenome (GOLD analysis project Ga0180438, IMG submission 132455) | Hypersaline lake sediment archaeal communities from the Salton Sea, California, USA - SS_3_D_2 metaG | ecosystem: Environmental > Aquatic > Non-marine Saline and Alkaline > Hypersaline >...
ACATTCTCGCCCCCTGAGATGAACATGTCCTTGACCCTATCTACTACAAAGTAATAGCCCTCATCATCAAAATACACCATATCCCCGGTCTTGAACCAGCCTTCTTCATCAAGTAGTGTCTTGTTCAGCTCTGGACGGTTCCAGTATCCACTAGTAACAGTAGGTCCTCGAAATAGGAGTTCTCCCACCTCATTTGCACCACAGTCCTCCCCAGTTTCAGGGTCTACAACCTTGGCATCTATGAAGAAGTTAGGAGTACCAATGCTTCCGATCTTTCGCTCAGCATCCCAAGGATCAAGGGCAAAGCAGCCAGGACCGACTTCTGTCATTCCAAACCCCTGTTTGAATTTCACTCCATGTACTTCTCGGTATGTTCTGATAATGTCCAAAGGTAGGGGCTCGCCTCCAGATGTCAGAAAACGTACTTTACTGAAGTCAATCGATTTAAACTTTGGATGGTTCATCAGCATCCGATACTGTGTTGGAACAGCAAAGAAGAAGTCCGGTTTTTCTTTATTGATGAGTCCCACAAGTGCATCTAAGTCCCATCTCTCCATTTGAATCACCTTGCCTCCTAGAATGAAGAGTGGTATAGCATACACATAGAGACCTCCCACATGAAACAAGGGTAAATGATTGATATAGGTGTCATTTGGGAGGATGTCTCGTATGGTGCTCAATGTGTTGAATGCAACTTGTCTGTAGGTGATCATTGCCCCCTTTGGAAGACCTGTGGTTCCACCAGTATATACGATTCCCATTGTGTCTTCGTAGGAGAGTTTTACCGGAGCAGGTGGACTCTCGTCTGCATCTCTGGTCACCTCATTATAGACAAATGAGTCTTTGAATTCTGCTCCTTTTGGCCCCAATGAAACCCAGTGACTAACAGTGACATCCTGCTTCAATTCTCTCGCCACACTGGCTAGGTTTCCGTCATAGAGTAATGCAGTAGGGCTGAGATCATTGACGAGTCCCGCCAATTCTCGAGCAACCAATCGCCAGTTAAGCGGACTGAAAATCCCACCACATTTCTGGCATCCAAAGAATGCTTCCCAGTATTCTAGGTTGTTCTGAGCGAGAATACACAGACGGTTTCCTTTCTGAAAACCAGTTTCCTGCTTGAGGAAGTTTGCCACCTGGTTGGCTCGTTTGTTGAACTCAATATATGTATACCTTCTCCCTGATGCCACATCAACTAAGGCTTCGGCATTGGGAGAGAAGACCTCCCTCTTGGATAAGTAGTCAAACTGATTAACCATTAGTTACCCTCCATAAGATCTTACCACCATCTAAGTACTGCAGCAGCCATATTGAATCCTCCCCCTGATGAACAAAGAGCGATATATTCTCCATTTCCCTTACCAGGAGGTGGAAGTTTTCCTTGATCAATGGCATCGTACATAGCTAGTGCAATACAGGCTGAACCCGTATAGCCCCATTTGTCCATTACATTATGTGTCTTATCAAGGGGCAGACCTAGCTCCTTCATGACTGCTTCAATAGTTCGTAGATTTACTTGGGTGAAGAAAATCCAGTCAACATCCTCAATGGATAGATTTGCCTTTGCTAGACAATCCTTAGTCATAACTGGCCAATGTTGCAGGTTAGTGTCTGCAGGAAATCGCTTTCGAAAAGCCAGATGATGTCTATTGTTCCGAATTGCTTCAATAGTTGGAGGCTCTACAGTTCCCCCTACGAAAATACCAAGATGGTCATGGAAAGATCCATCAGCAATCAGTTTTGACGCTATGAATCCTTGTTTCTCATCACTGCCCTGAACTATCATAGCTCCAGCGGCATCAGCAAACAACGTACAGGTATAATGATCGGTCCAGTTAACAAACTTGGTCATTCCATAAGCACCAATCACTAGGACCTTGCTAATCTCAGGATCTGTCATAATATATCGAGAAGCTATGTCTAGTGAAGTCACTAAGCCAGCACATGCGCAGTTTACATCGAACGTTCCAGCATTCTTAGCACCCAGTTTGTGTTGAACAACAACCGATGTCGCTGGAGACAGATAATCTGGCGTGTCGGTACTCAGAATGATCAGATCGAGTTCGTTGGCATCAATGCCAGCTTTTTCCAACGCCTCCTGACTGGCATATAGTGCAAGATCGGAAGTCACCTCATCATCAGCCATGACATGACGTCGTCGAATTCCAACATTCTTTACCAACCAGTCTGCTGTACCAGGACGGTTTAGCATCTTCTCGATATCTTCATTTGTCAACATCTTCTCAGGAATATAGATTCCCAATCCTGTGATCACTGCTGAACGAGTCATCTCCAACTTCCTCTAGATTCGCTTTTAGAAACCAACCCGCTTTATTTTGTCCAGTTGTTTATCTTTCAGGACTCAATAGCAAGTCAATTTTTTTCCACTTCGTCTATAAAATTCATTACCTCTCTGTTAAACTCTTCATATTTCTCGATAATGCAAAAATGTGATGCACCCTTTAGAATGACTAATTTCGAATGTGGTATTTTTTCAGCAATCAGTTCCCCATTTTTGGTAGGTACAGCCTTGTCTTGGTCCCCATGCAGGACAAGTGTGGGTGCAGATATTTGTTTCAGATACAATTCAGAATTGAACGCGGCAGTTGCAGCACTTTGATGCACTTGTGCATAAAGGGGTGTGGGATATTTCTCAGCCCATCCATCTATTTGTTCTATCACAGATCTGTTTTCTTGCAGGAATTGGGGACTGAAGGTTGCCTTATACCTCATATCTCTTGCTTGCTCCATTGAGATTGTTTCAGTTGGTAGAGCAACTAGCAAGGCCATTGTCCTATCATCCATGGGAATTTGATTGGGCCCTCCAAAATGACCTGAAACGATAATCAAGCTCCGAACTCTCTCAGGATATGAAATTGCAATTTGCTGTGCAATCAATCCTCCCATAGAGATACCCAATATGTGCGCGGTTTCGATTTGCAATGCTTCCATTAGACCAACAGTGTCTTTAGCAAACATCTCAATTGTGTATCGGTAGTCTGGCTTTGAACTTCTACCTGCTCCACGATTGTCAAACACCACACACCTGTACTTGTTCTTTAAGGTGGGAATCTGTCTAAACCAAATCCAGCGATAGCTTGCCCAACCTCCTATGAGTACAAGAGGCGGAGCCTCAGGTGGTCCATGAACTTCATAATATATCTCGATGTCTTCTACTGTCGCATATGGCAAAACAATCACCCTTCCATTCTGAGGATTTTTTTAATGCCTCCTACTAAATACGATTTAATCTCTCTTCTGAAATAATACATCAGGAAGATACCAAATGCTATAAGAAATCCAAAAATCCCAGTATAAATAAAAACGAACCTAATGTCTTCTGTCAACAATAGGAAAAGACCCATTGCACCAAGAAGTGCAAAGATCCAATAGTCAGCATCCTTCACTCCAAACTCATATTGACCTACTTTTATGCGTCGTAGTTTTTCTTTGAGGGCGCCTGATTTCCTTCCAATAGACCCCACAATACCAAGTGGTAAGAATAGGACAATGATAATGTATATCACTCCCAACCCTACCAACCATAGTCTTCCATCTAACCCAAGACTTGTAATAAGATCCACCAGATTTAACTCAGAATATTTCACTACTCCAGCTCCAAGTATTGGACCAAATAGTGTACCAATCCCTCCAATGATAGTGTATAGCATTGCATCAATAGTCACCCCAACTCCTAATGCTGTTTCAGGAGTAATGGTTCTAATATATGGTGCATACAGTGCCCCCGAAAGTGCAGCGATTGCACCACTGATGAAAAGAATTACTGTTTTAGTACGATAGCTATTATAGCCTAAAGCTTCAGCCCGTTGTTCATTTTGAGCGACAGCAGTCAGCATTCTCCCAAAAGGTGATGAAATTAATCTTCTCGTGAAAAAGTAGATCAGTACAAGACAAGTCAATACCAAAAAATATTGCACTGGAATTGTAAAATAGTAAGTGGAACTATCCTCAATCCATAGTGTTACCATATCAACAATGTTACTGCCAAATGCAATGCCTAAACCAAGCAGAAAAAGTACAATGATAGCAAGAGGTAGTACATAGGCTGTCAGTATGTCTGGTGGTTTCTCTTCTCCTGTGTTTCTTTCATTCTCAAAATACTGAAGGGGATTACTGATAGTTTCACTTCGTTCAAACCAATAGAGAAGCATCATCATAAGAAAGGCAATGATTACAACTATGGAACCTAAGATGTTTGTCCCTAAAACTATTACAACACTTATGAAAGCAACTATGACTGGAGTGACCAGTATCAAACCAAAGGTATCGGTCCGCTTCTTTATGTAGAGGATGCCCATTCCGATAAAGACAGCAAGAAAAACAAATGCAATTACGACAAAGAACAAGTAGAAAGGACCAGTTCTTATAACATCCGGAGTTGGTACTCTAAATCCAGTTTCCCCTCCGGAAATAGAAGGATTCGAAGTGAAGTAATTATAAATGAACTCTGCAATCGCCAATGCAATAAAAGCAAACGCTGTACCTTTTAATCGACTAGTTGTTAGTCCCATGATAAGTCCGAGGAAACCCCCAATCATCATTGCTACTAGTATCGTAAGAGGAAATGGGACGGCGGCTATAATATTGAAGGGCGGTGGAAGAAAATCTGCATCCAGAGAAAATGCTATGAAATAGGCTCCCACTCCAAAAAGAGCAACATGTCCAAAATTGAGGAGTGCTGAGCGTCCCAGTTGCAGATCAAAAGACATTGCAAGAAGGCCAAAAATCATTACCTGAGTTACAACAAAGAGCAATGATCGGACTGGGGATGTACCTGCTGCTGTACCCAATGGGAGTAGATATAGGAGGGCAAGAACAGCTATAATGGTCCGATTGCTTGCTAGCGCTGAGGGTATAATACTGATTGTATCACGCAATGCATGGAAACGTGATCTGCTTTCATTATTGTTTCCGTTACTCATGACCTGTAAGTCCCCCTGGTTTTATTATCAGTATAATCACCATAATGATGAAGACGATGATGTTTTCCAGCTCTGGAATGAAATATAATGCAAACTGCGTTGATAGACCAACAATGAGAGCTCCAAAGAAAGTCCCTTCAAATCGACCGTAATGGGCTCCTCCAATGACAACTATTACAAATGCGTATATGAGGTAGGTTAGACCATGACCCGAGTTCGCTCCAATCTGAGGGACAAGGACAGCACCTGCTAGTCCTGCAAGACCTGCACCCAACATGAACACAAGTGTAAACAACCTTCTAATGTCCGTTCCCAATGCTTCAACCATCTCTGAATCTTCTATACCAGCTTGTATCTGGAGTCCGATGCGTGTCTTTCGGAAACCAAGAAACATCAATACAGCAACTGTTAATCCCAGAAATATCAAGAAGATGCGGTAGGTTTCGAATAACAACCCTCCGCCAAAATCAATAACGCCACTCATGAAAAAGAAGTATATTTGCGAATTGGGCAGAATAAAATAGGTAAACTGTGGAGGTCCCCAGACAATCTCAGCAATCTGACTGATAATGAACATGAAACCAACTGTTAATAATATTTGAGCGATAGGATTACCATATAGTCGGCGAATAGTGAAAAATTCAATACCTCCGCCAATAAGAGTCATTATTGCTGTGGCTGCTAGAGCACTTACGACAAAGGCTGTGACTGACAGAGCATAATAATTAGTTCCAAAGAAAAGTTGGAATGGTAGGTTTGGGTCTAGAAAAACAGCCTCGGTTTCAAGATAGACTACAAAACCCAAGAAACCTCCCAACATGAAGAAAGCGCCATGAGCGAAATTGATTACATCACATAGACCAAAAATTAGGTAGAACCCAGAAACCATTAAGAATAGCAACATGCTGAATGCAAGGCCATTTACTAATGACTTGCTAGTCCTTACTACAAACCCCTGCCATGTGTAGACATTAATGGCCATTACGACCAATAGACCTGCAATTATTGTGAGCACAATGGCGACCACAATTCTCAGTATTCCACGAACGTGTGGATTTTCCTCCAAATAGTCCCGTGGAGAAAGTTTCCTTTTTTGCATCGTCATTAGATACTGACCCCCAAGTATTGTGCAACAAGTGCCTTGTCAGCCATCAGCTTATTCATGTCACTGCCTTCATGGACTATCTTTCCATTGTCGAATATGTAGAAGTTATCTCCAAGTTGAGACACCGTCCGGAAATTCTGCTCCACCAAAAGTATGGTAGCGAACTCCTTCAGTCTATCTAGAGCTGCGATAAGATTCTTCGCCAGCAGAGGACTCAAACCCTCTGTTGGCTCGTCTATCAATAATAGATCATTGTCATTCATCAATGCACGGGCAACTGCCAGCATCTGTTGTTGACCACCTGATAGCGTTCTTGCTTTTTGCTTGAAGAACCTGCTCATGTCAGGAAACAACTCAAAGATGAGATTCAATCTGTCCTGCACCTCGTCTTTGAGACCTCCCTTTCGCCTTGACACGATAAGGTTCTGCTCAACAGTCAAATTACCGAATATCCTTCTTGTGTCAGGGACATAACCGATGCCTTTGCTGACAATCTTGTGGGTTGGTAGGTCCGATATCTCTTCTCCCTTGAAGAGGATGTTCCCCTCTCTTGGTGGATATATACCCAAGATTGCCTTCATTGTCGTGGTCTTTCCCGAACCATTCCTCCCCAACAAAAGGGTAACCTCCCCCTTGGGCACGACTAGTGAGATGCCTTGTAGGATATAGAAGGACCCAATGTACACGTGTGCATTCTGGATTTCAAGCAAGTTTTTCATCTGTATCACCAAGGTAAGCTGTTAATACTTGTTCATTCTCTTGGATCTCTTTGGGAGGTCCCTTCGCTATCATTTTGCCCTCAGACAGAACGAAGATCTCCTCGCTAAGACTCATGACAATGTCCATCTTATGCTCAACAACCAATAGCGTCAGTCTATCACCATAGGACCTCTTAACTCGCAAAATGGCATCAATTACTTCAGGTATCTCTTCAACAGCCATACCTGCAGCAGGTTCATCAAGTAAGAGGAGTCTAGGCTCTGTAGCGAGAGCCATTGCGATTTCGAGTTTTCTCTGTTCAGCATGAGGGATGAGCGTAGCTGGGACATAGAGCCTAGCGGGATCAAGACCCACAATTGCTGCAATCTCTAGAACCTTTTCGTGAAACTCAGTGTAAGTCCCAGCTTTTTTCAGCATCCCTAGAAAATTCACTCGTGCCCCGCTGCAGCCTTGAGCAGCCAACCTGATGTTCTCGAAGGTTGTTTGATATGGAAAGATATTCGTGATCTGATATGATCGCGAAATGCCCCTCCGTGTTCGATCATGCATGGACAATCTGGTTATGTCTTGACCCTCAAAGTATATCCTTCCAGAGGAAGGAGGAAACACTCCAGTGATCAGATTGAAGAATGTCGTCTTTCCTGAACCATTCGGGCCAATGATTGCCTTAATGGAACCCCTCTCAATATCAAGGGATACACCATTGACAGCTTGTAGCCCACCAAAATTCTTGGTTAACTCAATAGTACTAAGGACAATATCATTCGTTGAGGACAATTTGACTTCCTTCTTCAAAGTGTATCCAGATTTGGGATTCCCCAGTGAGTTCCATTTAGGCGAATAATATATCTTTTGGATTAACTGAACAGAGACCAATACTTAGCAATGTCTAAAGTCTGAAACAACAGGAGACTTGAGAATGGACCGAAAGGATTGGTCATGGATAGGCGACTGGACAGGAAGAAGAGCATTATTGACTCCGAAAGCCGAGGCTGTAGTTGACAACATTCAGAACAGGCGCTATACATTCGAAGCTATGGACCAACGGGCTAATCAAGTCGCACGAGTATTGCTAGATTCAGGAGTGCAGAAAGGCGATAGGATTGGTGTTTACTCAAAGAACAGGTTTGACTTCCTTGACATCCTGTTCGCCTGCGGAAAAATCGGAGCCGTTCTGACCCCGTTTAATATTCGACTCACTTCACCTGAGATTGAGTATCTCCTGAACAAGACTAATCCTACAATGGTGTTTTATGATCCAGACTTAGAACTACCGTTTGCAGAGCTAAGACCCCTTCTTAAGAAGCAGCGTATCGTTGTAATGGGAGAAAAGAGGTCTGACTCAGAACCGGATTTGAACTCGCTCATGAAGAAAGAATCCACCCATGCTGTTGAGAGACCATCACTAACATTAGATGATCCCTACTTGATCGTTTTCACTGGCGGTACCACAGGACTCCCAAAGGGTGCTATTCTCTCTCATAGTCTGGTGTTTTGGAACTCGGTAAATACGATCGTGTCATGGGGCTTGAGACCAGATGACATCCAACCACTTCTCTTTCCACTATTTCATACCGGCGGAATCAATGTTCTCCTGGTTCCATTCTTTCACCTTGGAGCCACATCCATTATCATGGGTGATTTCAGTGTAGATGCGATACTGAAGGTCATTGAAGATGAAAGATGCTCCATTGTCATTGGTGTCCCGACCATGTTCAATATGATGTCGGAGTCTCCAAAATTCGCAAAGGTAGACTTCGATAGTGTTCGTGTCTTTATCAGCGGTGGCGCACCATGTCCTGTGGCTATTATGGAGAAGTATTGGGCACGTGGGAAGATCCTCAAGATGGGCTACGGTCTCACTGAGGTCGGCCCTAACAACTTCTACCTACCAGAGAGTGAGGTCAAACGTAAGCCATCCTCTGTGGGATTCCCTGTTTTTCATTGTGACATGAAGGTTGTAGATAATGACAACAATGAAGTTCCAACTGGTAAGGTTGGTGAGCTTCTGTTGCGAGGTCCCCACATATTCTCAGGCTATTGGGAAGAGCCAGAGGAAACCGCAAAGACCATTGAGCCAGATGGATGGGTCCACACAGGAGACCTTGTGATGAAGGATGAGGAGGGGTTCTTCTTCATCACTGGCAGGAAGAAGGACATGTTCATCTCAGGGGGCGAGAATGTATTTCCCACGGAGATTGAAGAACTACTCTACAAACACCCCGCTATTTTAGAGGCTGCCGTCATCGGTGTTCCTCATGAGAAGTGGGGAGAGGTAGGGAAAGCTTTCATTGTGTTGAAACCGGGAAAGACACTAACTCAAGAGGAGATTCTCGAGTATCTTGATGGAAAGCTTGCTAGATACAAAATACCAAAACACTACGAGTTTCGGGGAGAGCTACCGAAAAGTGCAGCTGGAAAGATCTTGAAACGCGAACTATGAGGATGAGGTTAAGAAAAATGGTCAAAATCAAATCAATAGGAATCGAGGCTATTGGGACCTATATCCCAGAGGAACGTCACACTGCGGAGTACATATCAAGCAAGTCCGGAACCCCTGTTGAGATCCTCAAGACAAAGATGGGTCTGATGAGTAAGTCAGTCCCAGGGAACGACGACCATACGGTGGCGATGGGCGTAAAAGCCGCCAAGATCGCTATTGAGAGGGCTGGGATTAATCCTGCAGAGGACATTGACGTTGTGATATGGGCAGGCGAGGTATATGCAGAACATCCCATGCAGACCTATGCAATAAAGTTTCAGAATGAGATTGGAGCGACCAAGGCTTGGGCATTTGACGTCAATCAGCGATGTGGGACCATTGTGGTTGCTATGATCCTTGCAAAGGCGCTCATGTTAACTCATGGTTACAAACGCATCATCATTGGGAGTGGATATCGAAACTCAGACCTCATTGACTATGAGAACATCCGCACTCGTTTCATGCATGACTTGGCTGCAAGTGGTGTAGCGATGATTCTTCGTTTAGATTATGACAGGAACATAGTGCTCGAGGGCAGTGTCATCTCCGATGGGCAGTTCTCTGAGGATGTGTATGTTCCAGCAGGCGGGACAGTGATGCCAATCTCCTGCGAGGCTATTGAGAAGAAGCTCATCTATCTTGATGTTACTGACCCAGAAGGACTCAAGGAGCGATTGGACAGACTCTCGATGCAGAATTTCCTGAAGGTTGTTGATGATTCATTGGAGAAGAGTGGCTATTCCAGAAAGGATATCGATTATCTTGGACTCATCAGGATGAAACGAAGTGCCTTCGAGTTTGTGGCAAATGAGCTTGGAGTAGATCCCTACAAGCAATCAACCTACTTTGAGGAATGGGGTCACATGGGCCAGAATGATGCAATTGTTTCCATTGAAGAGGGTCTTAAGGATGGCAAAATCAAAGATGGGGACCTAGTCGTGCTGACCGCTGCTGGAATTGGCTGGTCTTGGAATGCTATGACAATAAAATGGGGTTCTTTGTGATACGACCAAATAGAGATGACACTATGAGAGGTTTTGGAAGACCCTCTCGCATTTCCTTTTATACAGCAATGTCATATCTTGTACCATCAGAAAGATAAGGACTTAATGTTACTAGAAAAAAACACGAGGTACTGGAAAGTGGCGGAGCAGAAGGAAGAGGTCCTCCCTGTCATTCACTTACGGATTCGTATCTCCAGACCCCTTAACGAGGTCTGGGAGAAGTTTCTGGATCCTATCATCATGCTACAGTGGTTGGGTGATGAGATCAGTGCTGATGTTCGACCCGGGGGTAGTATTCGATTTCTAGGACCCAATGCACCAACAACACCTGAGCTCGCTAATTATTGGGACATCAAAGAAGTCAAGGAGAAAGCAGTCCTCCTTCTCAGCTGGAGAATAATGGGGGTCGATACACTTCTTGTCATTCGGTTCCATCCCATCGGTCCCGGAACCATGATACAGGTGAACCATGGTGCAGTTCCCGTTTCTGCCCGTAACTATCATCTACCTGAACACTGGAATCTTCTGCTGGCAAACTTCAAGGCTGCAGTGGAACTAGGTGCCCCTGCAATTCGATTCGACTACTCTAACTACCACCCCTTGCGCATCACTCGCTATGATTCAGTCGATGTGCGTCTCAGCGTCGTTTGTAAGACACCTCCCTCTCTACCCTTTGATGTCTGGACCAATCCAGAAAAACTGAAGCACTTCATCCGTGCAGATGACCCTGTGGTCGATCGACAATATGCTGGATTGTACACTTGGTGGGCGGAGGGGAAAGGACCTGTGGTATTCAAGAAGATGCTTCCAGACAGAGAATTGGAATTCAGTTGGGTCCATGGTAATGAGCCTGAAACCATAGTCAATGTCCGATTTGAAGAGGTAAATGAAAACACACTCGTCACTCTCCACCACCATGGATTCAGGACCCCCGAGGCTGTAGTTGGATATGACATTGGTTGGTCGGGCATTCTAGCAGAGCTCAAACTTGTCTGTGAATTAGGTGAGTCTGGCATAGAGAGAATCAGCGATTGGGGCTGATTGAGATTTTTCAGATGGGAAACAGAATTATTCCAGGAAAGAGCAACCACCACATCGCTAGTGCTGTAATCACTGGGATAAAGAAGTTATCAGTCCAACCAATACTCAAGAACTCTGCTGCAGTGGTACAGAGTGCAATTGCAAGGATTTGGGGGAGAAAATTCAATATGACAGTGTCTGATGAAAAGAGCGCGAGGGACACGACCACAGATAATATAGTGAATACAAGTACACCGACACTGCCCTCAATTGACTTGTTTCTATACTTCCGTTTGATAAACTTGCCACCATAAGGCCGCCCAATCACCTCTCCGGCAGCATCACCCCAAGAAACAGCTAGGATGGC
>Ga0180438_10010083_pt1 | contig 11641 bp, 9 predicted proteins | sample SS_ome_12_FD_132455 | JGI IMG/M metagenome (GOLD analysis project Ga0180438, IMG submission 132455) | Hypersaline lake sediment archaeal communities from the Salton Sea, California, USA - SS_3_D_2 metaG | ecosystem: Environmental > Aquatic > Non-marine Saline and Alkaline > Hypersaline >...
CACCAGCTTGGTCAGCGCCGTCTGTCCACCTTCCGCGCTGCACAGCGCGTCCTCACCCACCAGTTCGACCGGTCGGCCCAGCACTTCTGGCTTCTCGCTGATGGCGATCTCCACACCGCGCCGCGAGTCCACCCCCAACGTCTCATTCGGGCCGCTGATTACCAACGCGTAACCCACCCGGATCGGATCGCCCGGCGCTATGTCCACGCAGCCGATCGGATCCTCGCAGGTGAACTCGGCTACCTGTTCCGGTTCCGGTGCTGGCTCTTCCGGCGCCGGTTCTTCTGCGACTGGTTCTTCTGTGGGCGCTGGCGGCGCTTCTGTCGCCGCGCCCCCACACTGAGCTGCTATCAGCGACAGCAGCACCAACAAAGACAACAACACGGCGAATCTCTTAGAAAGCATTTCTTCTCCTCCATTTCTTGTAGGTATTGAGTGGAAAAACAACTTGAGGACCTGCGCATCTAAGTTATTATCAGTAGGCATCCCTCCTTTCACAGAAGAGCTTTCTCGGAAAGTCAGCCAATGATATACAAACCTTTTTGGAGTCCCGAACTTGTTCGGGCTAAGGTCTCAGCAATGCTGAAGCCAGCTTGCTGAGGGGGCCCGGTTGTTTCTGGACACTTTCTGAGAAACCTCAGAAGCTTGCATCCAGGTGGCAGATTCCCCCCAATGCAAGCCCATATATTAGATGTCTTCGCACCCAAGCAGACAATTTTAGGACAACTCAGGAGACGGCCTAATTCCAAAAAACATTCGCTGGCACTATCTGACCAGAGATCGAACCCAGGCGAATCTAAGAAGCCGTTCTTTTTGCAGTCCTTAGGGCTCGTTAAGAAATCGCTCCCGTTCGCGACATAGCGAATTCGCGCTATACCAAACGTCACCCTGAGCCTGTCGAAGGGTGACTTCTGCAATTCGGGGGCTTAAAAACCCGCTCGAAATCACCCTTCGACAGGCTCAGGGTGATTTTTCGCTAAGCACTATACGGGAAATCATACTTCTAAGGACCTTAAGTGGGGATACTCTCAAGGAAGATCACCGTTTACAGGCAGACTCGATACCAGTCTGTGCCCTACCAGATCAACTATGAGGGGTAGAAATCGTGCCATAGAAGCCAACCCGGCGTGTCAACCCCTTTTGTGGGGTACTAGTGCAGTTGGGCACAAATAACTGCACAGTAATCGTAGGCTTGAACGCCCAACTGCTTAAGTATTTCGCGGTGCTTCACCTGCTGTCAGTCTGGCATGACGGGCAGAATATCCTTGCCCAGGCAGAATATCCTTGCCCAGCTTGTCAGCGATTTTGGCCGCGAAATACTAACTTGCCCAGAATAGACTGGTACCGGTGTACGGCCGCTCTAAATGATTGGATGAGTATAGCAGAGCCAGGCCAAGATGTCAAGATGAGTTTTTTCGTGATTATCTTGACAAAGCTGTGTCTTGCCAGTTACTGAAGTAGTCAATAGAATGCAGAACCACAGGTTTAGCGCGGGAGGCACCGCGTCAAGGTCGGACTGTGGTGTGGAAGACTACCTCCCCATCATTTATTTTGACTACCACAACCGGTTTGAGCGGATCATGCTGGGCGCTGAAACGCCAGCCGCCGGTTACTCCCTCAAACTCTATTGCTTCCAAGCTCCGGGCAACTTCGTCTGGTGTTAGGTCTTCTGTACCTTCTATAGCCGATGCCAACACATTACCCGCGTCGTAGCCTAGCGCAGCCAGCGTGTCCGGCTCTACGGCAAAGGCCGACAGATAACGTTCTTCCCAGGCTTCGGCCAACGGATTGGGAGTCTCGCGGCTGTAATGGGTGGTGAAAAAAGCGCCATCCAGAGCCTCAAAGTCTAAATCGCCGTTACCCCAGACCTCGCTACCGATCAAGATCACATCGATATCTTCAGCTTGAACCAGTTTTCCAACCTGGTTGGCGATGGGATACCCATCCGGCACATATAACACTTCGGGCGCAGCCTTGGCTATCTCGGCGATGATGGTCTCAAAATCGGCCGTTGTGGGCCCTCCTTGAAAATAGGTCGGCGCCGCCACGATTTGTCCTCCCCCGGCCACGAATTCGGCCACAAACTCCTCTGTCGTAGAGCGCACGAGGTCATCGCTTGGCGTGCTTAGTACAGCGGCACGACCGGCGTTCAACTCATCAAGGGAAAAGCGGGCCGCCGCTCGTCCCTGATATGGGTAAGTGTAGCTGGCCCGGAAGACGGATGGCCGGGTGACACCCTGGCTATCCACTGTTACGAGGGGATGGGTGGCGGTGGCGGCCACAAACAGCACGCCCTGCTCGTCCGCGACGCGGGCGATTGGGATAGCTGATTCGGAGCAGAGCCCGCCGACGATGAAGCGTGCTCCCAGATCATGGATGGCGCGTTCGGCGGCCTGGCGTGCCTGCAACGGATCACAGCGTGTGTCCTCGATCACCCATTCGATGAATTGGCCATTCATCCCACCCTGCTCGTTCCACTCGTCAAAGGCCAGGGTGATGCCGTTGCGCACCGTCTCACCAAAAGTTGCCAGCTCACCCGTCATCGGAGTTAGAACCGCTACACGCACCGAAGCCTCAGGGGGTGGCTTGGTCGGCAAGGGCGGTGTTGCTGTGTTGCATGCCGCCGAAATCAACGTCACCAGTAGAAACAACGCCCCCCTCAAGCCTTGATGGAGTTTGGGATTCAGAGCTTTTTTCCCTGACACACCCATACACGATCCCCTTGACTCGCCATTGCGAACCCATTATACTCCAGGGGACTACAATATCAAGTAAGATACAGACAAATCGAGTAAGGCCGTTCCAAGAAGACAATGTCTCTTGCATTCAAAGATCATCAAGGTATTCGCGATTCTTGGGTTCGTTCAAATCTGAGAACTCCCTAAGCGGAGCACATGACAATGTCTATCCACGTGTTGCCACCCGAGGTGGCGGCCAAGATTGCGGCTGGCGAGGTAGTGGAGCGTCCGGCCTCAGTCGTGAAAGAGCTGGTGGAGAATGCCATTGACGCCGGTGCGCGGACTATCCGTGTTGAGGCCCGCGAGGGCGGACGCCGCCTGATTCGCGTCAGCGATGACGGAAACGGCATCCCGCCCGACGAAGTGCCTGTCGCCTTCGCCCGCCACGCCACCAGCAAGTTGAGCTGCGTTGAAGACCTGGAACGCATCACCACTTTAGGGTTTCGCGGTGAGGCGCTGGCCTCCATCGCCGCTGTCTCGCGCTTGAGCCTCATCTCGCGCCCCGACTCCCATCCGGCTGGTGCCGAAATCCGCTTTGAAGGCGGAGAACAGGTGTCCCTGGGTCCCAAGGGCGCCCCGACCGGCACCACCGTCGCTGTTGAGAATCTCTTCTACAACGTTCCGGCTCGACTCAAGTTCCTCAAAGCTCCAGCGACTGAGGGTGGACACATCCACCGTGTGGTGGTCAACTATGCCCTGGCCTACCCCGAACTCCGCTTCCACCTTACCTTGGACCAACGAGTTGCTTTTCAGACCAGCGGGGATGGGAATCTCCACAGTGTGTTAGTCGAAGTCATGGGGCTGGAAACCGCGCGCCAGATGATTGAGATCAGCCCTCAGGCCCCAGCCACTAGCCCCCAGCCCCCAGCCCCCATCAGCGTCAGTGGCTACGTTGGCATGCCGTCGTTGCACCGCGCCCAACGTGACCGCCTCAAGTTCTTCGTCAATCGACGTTGGGTGAATGACCGCTCGTTGGGGGCGGCGGTGACCCAGGCTTATCACACCTTTCTCCCCGTCGGTCGTCATCCGGTTGCCGTGATCAACGTCACGCTTGATCCTGCCGACGTGGATGTCAACGTTCATCCCACTAAGAGCGAGGTTAAATTCCGCGACCAGCGTCAGGTCTTTAGTGTCGTTCAGAAGGCGGTGCGCAGTACGGTGGTGTCCGCTGCCCCAGTACCGCACGTAGGCAGCAGCTTTGGACACGGTCGGGCGCACGATTCTGTCGTGTCTCCCGAAGAGGCCGAGCGCTGGCGGCGGCTTACACCAGGGAGTGGGCGCAGTGCCACTCAACTTGGCTTTGAAGCCCAGCGTACCCTGCCTGACGATGAAGGAACCAGCTTTCAACCAGCCGCGGACGGATTGCCCCTGCTTCGTGTCGTAGGCCAAATTGCTCAAACCTACGTCGTCGCTGAGGGCCCCGACGGTCTCTATCTGGTGGATCAGCACGCCGCTCACGAACGGGTACTGTACGAGCTTATGCAGGCCGATCGGGTCAGCGCTAAGGTTGCTTCTCAGCAACTGCTGGAGCCGGTAGCCGTGGAGCTCACCCCAGCCCAGGCTGCCGTGCTCGAAGCCGAAGCCGCGACGCTGGCTGAAATCGGCTTTGACGTGGAGCCCTTTGGTGGGACCACCTTTCGCCTGCGCGCCGTGCCTGATATCCTCCTCAAGACCGATCCGGCCACAGCCCTGGCGGACATCTTGGCGGAACTGGCCGAAGGCGCTGTGCCCCTCTCGCGCCAATCCGACGAGCGATTGATCGTGACCGTGTGCAAGCGAGCGGCCATCAAGGCAGGACAGACTCTCTCAATGCAAGAGATGCAAGATCTCATCCACAAGTTGGAGCGATGCAGCGCCCCACGAACCTGCCCCCATGGCCGCCCCACCATGCTACACCTCAGCGCCGCTCAACTTGCCCGCGAGTTTGGCCGGATGTGAAGGGTGCAGCGCCTAGGTAGTGTTGACCTTTGCGAATTCCCAGGTGTCTATTTCATTGTCCGTTGTGGGGTTCTCAGGCGCAAAATCTCAGATGTCAACACGACCTAATCCCCCTTTAATGCAATCTGGTTCATTTTGTGTTAGAATGCGTTCGTTGAGCGTCCGGGCGCCATTCCGTGATCCGTCTATTTGTGTTCCACGCCTCGTGCTTCAGGCTTTACGCCTTTACGTTTTACGCATTATGCAGTAAGGATTGTGACTGACGAAGTGACTGCAACATCTGGTTCAACGCTGGTCCTGGGTACGCGTCCCAGCCAACTGGCTCGCTGGCAGACCGACTATGTGGCGACCGCACTGCGGGCTGAGTGGTCAGGGCTGCGGACCGAGATCCAAGTCTACACCACGCAGGGCGACCGTGAACTCAGCCGCCCGCTACCCGAAATCAGCGGCAAGGGGCTTTTCACGGCTGAGATTGAGAATGCTCTACGCAGCGGCGATATCGATTTGGCCGTTCACAGCCTCAAGGATCTGCCCATCGCAGAGAGTGAAGGTTTGACTATCGGGGCCATGCCCAGGCGAGCCGAGGCTCACGACGTGCTTGTTTCCCGGCACAGCTTGCCACTGGCGCAACTGCCTCCTTCTCCACGCATTGGCACCAGCAGCCCACGCCGGGCGGCTCAAATCCTGGTCGTCCGCCCCGACGCTCAAATCGTCCCCATTCGAGGCAACGTGGATACTCGCCTGCGCAAGGCTGCCACCGACGATTATGATGCCGTAGTGCTGGCTGCTGCCGGTCTCGCCCGGCTGGGTCTTGAGGAACACATCACCGAAGATCTGACTCTGGACGTGATGTTGCCGGCTCCGGCCCAGGGCGCGCTGGCCGTCCAATGTCGAGCCAAAGACGATGTAACACTATCTCTGCTGAGCTCCATTCATCATAAGCCCACGTGCGCGGCGGTCACAGCCGAACGCGCCTTCCTGGAAGGATTAGGCGGTGGCTGCGCAGTTCCGGTGGCTGCGTATGCCGTCTGCGACGGCGCTGACTTACGGTTACAGGGCCTGGTCGGTAGCCTCAATGGGCGACAGGTGGTGCGCGTCGCCGGTGATGGATCGGTCGAGGTCCCCGTGCATTTGGGGCATAGTTTAGCCCAACAAGCCCTGGCTCAGGGTGCTGGGGAGATACTGGAGGCCGTCTCGTGAATCACCCGCTGTCCGGCCTCCGCGTCGTCGTAACCCGCCCCAAGAACCAGGCACAGGAGCTGTGCAACCGCTTGCGTGCTCTGGGTGCCAGGCCGATCATCTTTCCCTCCATTGCCATCGTCCCGCCGGAGGCGGGTGGTCCCCTGGATCAATCCATCGCCTGGCTCCGCAGCTATGATTGGATCATCTTCACCAGTGTTAACGGCGTGGAGCATTTCTGGATACGGCTGCGGGAGGTGGGCCCGTCATCAAGGACAGACGAAGTGGCTGAATTATTTGCTCGGGGAAGAGTGGCTGCTATTGGTCCCGCTACGGCTCAGGCGTTGCGCCAGCGTGGTGTGTCAGTCCACCTGATGCCAACCGAGTACCGTGCCGAAGCTATCCTGGACGAGATCGGCGACGTGACTGGGGAGCGCATCCTGCTCCCCCGCGCTGACATTGCCCGCCCCGCGCTGGCCGACGGCCTGCGCGCAAAGGGCGCCCAGGTGGATGACGTATCCGCCTATCGCACCGTTCGGGGCGAGCCATCCGCGGCTGCATTCGATGCGCTGCGGGCCGGGGTGGATGTGGTCACGTTCACCAGTTCCTCCACCGTCCACCACTTCGTCTCGTTGACGCAGGGCCTGGACTTCGGTGACCCACTCATTGCCTGTATTGGCCCGGTGACCGCCGCCACCGCCCGCGAATCAGGTTTACGGGTGGATGTGACGGCGGAAGAATACACCGTCGATGGCTTGCTGGCGGCGCTGCACGCCATGAAGAGGGACGTAGCGTGACCCAGTCTGCTATTGCTCGTCGCAAGATCTTTCGCAAGAGCCTGATTATCCCCACCGAACACGGCTCGTGGTCGTGGCTGCTGGTGCCCTTTTTCGTGGGAGCGGCCGTCGCCAGCCGGGTTCTGGGCATGGACGACACATCTACCCTAGCCCTGGCCCTGACACTCGTCGGAGGGCTAAGTGCCTTCTTGGTGCGACAGCCTGCCTCTGCCTGGTTGCGCATCCGGCGCGGCCGCGCCAGTCGCGCAGATGAGCCATTGGCCGCCGGTTGGACGCTGGGACTGGCGTTGGTGGCCGGGCTGTGTCTTGTGGTGTTGCTGGCCCTGGGGCGAAGCGCCCTGCTGTGGCTGGTGATACCCTTTACCGCTGTATTGCTCCTCTACCTGATGGCTTCACGCAGCGGTCGTGCCGCGATGCGCGCCCTGGGGACAGAGTTGATCGGCGCTGCGGGCCTGGCATTGACAGCTCCTGCTGCGGTCATCGCCGTCACCGGCGAGCTGAGCGGGCTGGCCTGGGCTGTGTGGGGCCTGATGAGCCTCCAAAACGTCTTGGGCGTCTTATACGTCCGCCTCCGCCTGGCCGACACACACGGGCGGCCTGCTAACCGCTCAATGGTGCTCTTAGGTCACGCGGCTGGACTCGCGGCGCTGGTGCTGACCGGGCTGCTGGATTGGGTGCCGCTGTTAACAGCCTTACCGTTTGTTGCGGTCCTGCTCCGGGCCGCCTGGGCTGTCCGCCAGCCGCGCCCGGTGGCCAATGTGCGTCGCTTCGGCTTTACCGAGGTAGGGGTGGAGGTGCTGAGCGGCCTGTGGATTGTAGCCAGTTATTGGATGTCGTAGACCAGGGCCGCTAACAAGAACACATCAACCACAGGAGGACCAACGATGAGCTATCCAACCACCCGCCCCCGTCGTCTGCGAGCCACGCCGGTCTTGCGTCAGATGGTACGTGAAACGACCTTAACACCAGACGACTTTATTTACCCCATGTTTGTCGTCCACGGCCAGGGAGTACGCCGTGAAATCAAGTCCATGCCCGGTATCCACCAGCTTTCGGTCGATCAAGCTGTCACCGAGGCACGGGGGGCAGCCGATCTGGACATCCCCTCCATCCTCTTGTTCGGTATCCCCGCCGTGAAAGACGCTATCGGCAGCGAGAATTTCTCCGACCAGGGCATCGTGCAGCAAGCCATCCGGGCTATCAAAGAGGCCAGCCCCGAGTTGATCGTCATTGCCGACGTCTGCATGTGTGAATATACCGACCACGGTCACTGCGGGATCGTGGAGAACGGCGAGATCGTCAATGACGCCACCCTTGAAATCCTCCGGAAGGCCTCGCTGTCCTACGCTCGGGCCGGGGCCGATGTGGTGGCTCCGTCGGGCATGATGGACGGTATGGTAGCCGCCATCCGGTCGGCGCTGGACGCCGAGGGGTTCACCAACGTGAGCATCCTCAGCTACGCCATAAAATACGCCAGCGCCTTCTACGGTCCCTTCCGCGAGGCGGCCGAAGGGGCACCCAAATTCGGCGACCGCAGGACACACCAGATGGACCCGGCTAATGCCCGCGAGGCATTACGCGAGATGTGGTTGGATATCGAAGAGGGGGCGGATATGCTGATGATCAAGCCTGCGTTGTCCTACCTGGACATCATCCGCCGTGTGCGAGATGCCTGCCAGCTACCTATAGCGGCCTACAATGTCAGCGGTGAGTACGCCATGATCAAGGCCGCAGCCGCCAATGGCTGGCTTGACGAACGGGCCATAGTGCTGGAAACCCTGACCGGCATCAAGCGTTCCGGCGCCGATCTGATCTTGACCTATCACGCGCTGGATGCCGCGCGTTGGTTAAGGGACGAATGATGAAGCTGGACATAAGAGATTTGAGAGGAACCGAATTATGCCTGAGCTAACACCCCGTACGCTCAACCATTTCGCCTTCTTCAAATTTAAAGATGGCCACTACGCCCTTTCTTCGGGGGAGCGCAAAGACGTCCACAGCGCCTTGCTGGCAGATCTGCGTGAAGCAGCCGATCCCCCTGCGGGTACGTCGGCCCTGGATATCTACCAGATCTATCCGGCCCAGACTGACGCGGACCTGTTGGTCTGGAGCGCCCTGGAGGCCGAGGCCCCGGCCGTGGCGGCCGGCTTTTTCGAACGTTTTGCCAAAGCAACCAACCCTCATCGCCATCTGGTCGAGGCTGTGCACACCCTGTGGGGCTTCACCAAGCCCTCGCAGTACACCAAGACGCGTTCCACCCAGGAAATTGACCCCTTCGCCGTCGAGCGCAAGCCATACCTGATCGTCTACCCTTTTGTCAAGACCGTGGACTGGTATCTGCTGAGCCGTGAGGCGCGCCAGGGGATGATGAACGAGCACATCAAGGTCGGCAAGGGGTATCCCGAGATCACCCAGTTACTGCTGTATTCGTTTGGTTTGCAGAACCAGGAGTTTATCGTCGTTTACGAAACCGACGATCTGGCTCACTTCTCTGATTTGGTTTATGTACTGCGCGACACCGAGGCGCGACGTTATACGCAGCGCGATACGCCTTTGTATACCGCTGTCTACCATCCGGCTGAGGAGACGTTGGCCTTGTGGGAATAGCCACCGCAACCGAACAAAGCCCACCGAAACCGAACCCCAAGCGACTCTCCGGTATGGCAGGCTTTCCCGTCAACGACCGCTTGCTGAGGACTTGCCGCCGCCAACCGGTGGATCGCACACCGATCTGGCTGATGCGCCAGGCAGGGCGTTATATGGCCGAGTACCGGCGGCTGCGCGAAAAGCACACTATCCTGGAGATCATCAAAACGCCGGAGCTGGCTGTCGAAGTCACGTTGCAGCCCATCAACGCCTTTGACCTGGACGCGGCCATCATCTTCGCCGACATACTGCCACCGCTGGAAGCGATGGGCCTCTCATTGGACTTCATCCGAGGCGAAGGGCCGGTCATTCATAACCCGCTGCGCATTGCGGCCGACGTAGCCGCGCTGAGCGTCCCCGATCCGCGTGAGAGGTTAGGTTTCACGCTGGAGGCCATCCGTCTGGTTCGGCGTGAGCTGGCCAGTCGGGTTCCGCTCATCGGCTTCTCGGGCGCTCCCTTTACCTTGGCCAGTTATGCCATCGAAGGCGGGGCGACGCGCAATTTCGTACTAACCAAGAGTCTGATGTACAATCAACCCGAAATGTGGCACGAGTTGATGGACAAGCTGGCCGCCATGGTAGGCGATTATCTCAAGGCCCAGGCGGAGGCTGGCGCTCAGGTCTTGCAGCTCTTTGATAGCTGGGCCGGCGCGCTCGGCCCAGCCGACTACTGTCGTTACGTGCTGCCGTATTCGCGACGTGTCATCCAAACCGCCACTACCAGCGGGGTGCCGGTCATTCACTTCGGCACCGGTACCTCGGGTATGCTGGAAGCCATCAAGAAGGCCGGCGCTGACGTCATCGGCGTGGATTGGCGTGTGGACCTGGCCGATGCCTGGTGCCGCTTGGGCGACGACGTGGCCATCCAGGGCAACCTGGACCCGGTCGCTCTCTTCGCCCCGCTCCACATGTTGGAGAAGCACGTGGCTTCCATCCTGGCTCAAGCGAACGGACGACCCGGCCACATCTTCAACCTGGGTCATGGCATCCTGCCCCAGACACCGGTCGAGCACGTGGCTGCCCTGGTGTATATGGTGCACGAACAGAGTACTGCGTAGTGCGTATTTCGTATCTCGTACTGCGTACTGCGTTTTGCGTAGGGAGCCGCCATGCAGACCTTTAGGAGTTGTCCGAAAACAACTCTTCAGCTTTGTCCGTAAATGACAGGCACGAATGTGCATGCGCAAACTGCGCGTTATTTCCGGACAAAGCCTTAATGAATGGTTGACGACTGTACCTGATGCAATCGCGGGTGATCCATTGTGGAGGATGAAGGTCTACCGTTTGGCAGTGTTTGTTGGTGACTTGGCGTGGCACGACGTTACCAAGCTGGTTTCAGATCGACGAACGGTGAGGCTTGCTGATCAGTTGTTTAGAGCAGTCGGCTCCGTCGGGGCTAACATCGCTGAGGGTTACGGACGCCAATCGGGCAAAGACCGGGTACGCTTTTACGAGTATGCTCTGGGCTCCGCCCATGAGAGTCGACATTGGTACAATTGGGGCGACATATGCTGCCCGATAGAGTCGTTGAACATCGAATGGTCTTGCTTGTCGAAGTTTGCCGCCTGCTGCTGGCAATTATACCCGAGGACCGTGACCACAACCTGGCAGAAGAGCAAGCCACATACGAAATCAACTTAGCGGCATTGCTGGACAACCCACCATCGCCCTAGTTACGCAACACGCAGTACGCAATACGCAATATTCGGAGATCAACCATGCCCATCACACATTCGCCTATCGGCATCCTCCTTTTGGCCTACGGCGGCCCAGACTCCCTGGACGACGTCGAGCCCTATCTATTGGACATCCGGGGCGGGCGTCCCACGTCGCCGGAATTGGTGGAAGAGATAAAGGAACGTTACGCCCTCATCGGTGGCCGCTCGCCGCTGCTGGATATCACCCGCCAGCAGGCTCAGGCGCTGGAGGCGCACCTAAACCGCAGCGGTGATGTTCGTTACCGGGCTTACGTCGGTATGCGTCACTGGCAGCCGCGTATTAGAGAAGCCGTGGCGCACATGGTCGAGGATGGAATCGAACAGGCTGTTGCGTTGGTGATGGCGCCCCATTACTCACGCATGAGCACCGGCGCTTACTTCGCGCGGCTGGATGAGGCGATCGATGAGTTGGGTGCAACCATCGCCTTCACTCGTGTCGAGAGTTGGCACGACCATCCGGGGTTGATCGACGCTCTGGAAGAGAAATTCATTGAGGCGCTTACCCGCTTCGAACGTGATGGGGTTGGCCTTCTGCCCAAGGTGATTTTCAGCGCCCACAGCCTGCCGGCGCGCATCCTGGACTGGGGTGACCCTTACGACGCGCAGTTGCACGAGACGGCGAGTC
>Ga0180438_10010086_pt1 | contig 11640 bp, 6 predicted proteins | sample SS_ome_12_FD_132455 | JGI IMG/M metagenome (GOLD analysis project Ga0180438, IMG submission 132455) | Hypersaline lake sediment archaeal communities from the Salton Sea, California, USA - SS_3_D_2 metaG | ecosystem: Environmental > Aquatic > Non-marine Saline and Alkaline > Hypersaline >...
ATAGCATGTGGGAGAAGGAAGGATGACACATTTAAGTTTTAAAGGATATTAGTGGGATAGGCTCAAATATTTTAATATAAACTTTACAAAAATTAATAAATTATTTATAATTTTTATTAAAAACTAAATAATAAATTTGTTATGAAAACTGATTTTTGCAATAAGTTTTTTTACAAAAATTGCGTATTGTCTTTCAATAGTGAAGATGCCGCACATTACAATTTAGAAATTGAACATAAAATTTACAATGGATGGTATTTAGAGAGAACGAAACAGATTTTCCTTCGAATAATCACACTAGGATTCGCTTATTTTTTTCAAAAGAAGACGACTTCTATGAAAGATCTTAAGGAAAGGATCTTGATCTATCGGAGCATTTCACTTCAAATGCATGAAGCAGCGCGAAAGATCCAATTCGCTGCAGCAAGACATTTTTACAAAAAACATCAAGAAGTTCGATCAGAATTGGAACCATATTTATCTTCTAAAAATTTTGGCGGTGTTTATCAACAAGGGATCTCTTTGCTGAAGGTTTGGTGGCAAGAAGGGAGCGTAGATCCATTTACCGGTGTAAGAGGACAAATTATTTGGAAGCGAGCGAAAGAACTTGGTGATAAGCTCAAAGCAAAAGGTTTTTACGTCTTCTATCATGCTCATAGCTTTCCGATTGCATTGCATTTAGACTTGTCTTCTTTTTTACGGTCCATGCATCAGTCTCAAGATTTCCAAAATTTGAAGCCTCTTGAATCACGAAGAACATTTCGAGCTCCAGGAGTTGCTCGTTATTTTAAAAATACATCAGAGTATCTTCGAAGTACCTTGGGACAAGAGATTAACGCGGGTCGGCTCATGGATGACCACGTTCGTGAGACGATCATTTCTTGTGATGCAATCCCTGATAACCATGAAGCCTATGAATCGTGTCAGCATTTCTTTAAATCCAACAAGAGCATTGTAGAGACGACATCTTCAACGGGAATGAAGCATCATCGCTTTGATGAACAGTTTATCAAGAGTTATATCAAGGATCCCCACCTCCAAAGATACGCCGTACATCTCTTGAGTCAGACAAGGTTTAAATTAAAGAATCTCTCCAGTTATGGGATGATTCGTGTCATTGCCATTGCGAAAGAAACTTTGGAAGATCCACGAAGAAATTATGTATGGCGTTCTCATGCTTTTGGTCGATTGTGTCAGTGTCATCATACCAAAGACAGGTACGGGCATGAAGAATTTGTGGCAACTCTTCGAAAGCACCAGAAGGGACAGTATGAACGTTGCCGTCCTGCCTTACTGCTAGGCTCCTTTCCTCAATACCGAATTTTAGCAGCGAACCTGGACAAGGATCCCACTAAGCAAATCTATACGATGGACTGTTTAGAACCCCAAGAGATACAAGCATACCAATGTTGCTTTGACGATCTCAAAGATTCCCTCATAAAGCTTATTCGTTTGGAAAAGCTTGGAGAATGCAAAACTGATGACGAAGTGCTATTGGCCCTTAAAGGCATCGATCATCACGAATCCTCTTTCGATTATTATTATGGAATAAGGAACGTGTTAAACGCTCAAAGAAAATTAGTTCACACATACCTCCCTGGCCTTTTATCTGAGTATATCTAGCATTTTATCGATGGTAGTAACAGCACCGGCGATAAGTTCGTCCGAAGCACCATAATAGATGATTACTGAGCCATCCTCTTTAGTAATTGCCCCGCAGGAAAAGACGACGTTGCCATAGAAGCCTTTGATCTCATAGTCAGCTTCCGGCTGCATCAATGGTTCCCTGGAACGTGCGAGGACCTTTGACGGATCATTGAGGTCTAATAAGACAAGGGCCAAGCTATACCTATCGTCTGCATCGGAGCCATGATAAATTTCTAGCCAACCCTCATCTGTTTTGATAGGCACACAGCTTCCCCCTGTCTTTGCTCCGTCAAAGGTTTCCGGTCGAGGTAAAACCAATGGCTTGTGCTCGCCCCAATAGAGCAAATCCGGCGAAGAAGCGATCCAAATACCGCGAGGGCCCATATGCACAGGAACAGGACGCGTCAGAGCATAAAACTTTCCATTGATTTTTTCAGGAAATAAAACGACATCAATATTTTCAGGACAGAAGATGATGCCTTTTCTTTCGAAGTTCTTGAAATCGGTTGTTTTCAATAATCCCACGCCAATCCCTTTATCACTGACGACTTTATAAGCGATATAATAGTCATCATCGATCTTACTGATCCGAGGATCCTCAATGCCATAGTTTTCGTAATCGCGCTCAGGGAACACCGCAGGTTTCGGGTCGATGGTAAAGTGGATTCCGTCTTTGCTACGAGCAATGCGCAAATGTGAGATGCTGGTCAGGTATATCTTTTTCTTATACCTAAAAACTCGAGAATCCAAAGGTTCCAGATCATGATCATCAAGTTTGATCCTCAAACTTTCGATATCGCCGGTAGCCACGTTAAGAATAGGGGCCAGCTCTTCATCAGCCTTTTTGTCTTTCGGACATTCGGCGACGCGTAAAAGCAGGATAATTTCATCCTTATAAACTGTAACTCCTGCATTAAAAGCCCCCACAACTTGTAAGTCCTTTCTGCTAGGAATCACATCAGCGGGAACAATTAGAGGATTCTGAGCAAATCTTTCTACCAACATAGTTCCATCCATTCCGTAAGTCTGATACTAATTTGTCCTTTATAAACATTTGATTCAAGCCATTCTCAATTCCTCTTACTGATCTCACAGGCTCCCAGGCATTTTTCGTAGAAAGTTTCGTATTGGGGAACAATTTTCGAGGCAGCGAACATGCCTGTAGCTCGTTGTTTCGCACGATCGCTTGTACTTTGATAAAGTTCATCATTGCTAAGAAGCACCAAGGCATACTTTGTCATCGTTTCGATGTCGCCGACTGGTGCTAAGAAGCCTGTTTCACCATGTGCCACCACTTCTCGAATACCCCCTACATCGCTAGCAATGACGGGCACACCGTAGGCCATAGCTTCTAAAGCCACGAGGCCGAAGCTTTCCTGATTGCTAGGCAACAAAAAAAGGTCTCCACTGGTGAGGTAAGCATCGATGTCGCGACATCGCCCCAAGAAGATCACATCATTCTCTAGACCATCATCAACAACCTGGCTCTTGACATCTTCGATGTTATTCCCAGTCCCCACTAGCAACAACTTACAGTCCAAGTGCTGACGCACTTGACGAAAGACCGACACGACATCACACACACGTTTGACCTTTCTAAAATTCGATGCATGGATAAGAAGCTTTTGTTCTTCGGAAACAAACCGATGGCGCTGAGATTCTTCCTGCCGCGGAGTAAAAAAATTATGGATCACCTCAATCTTTCTTTCGATTCCGAAAGCCCGAAGCGTCTGTTCTCTAAGATCATGAGACACAGCAGTGACTCCATCAGCTTGTTCCATACTAAATTTTACAAGCTTAGCATAGGCAGGATCCCTTCCTACTAAAGTAATGTCGGTGCCATGAAGTGTCACAATGATAGCAGGCTTATCTTCAGCCAACAACTGCTTCGCCAGATAGGCACTGGCAGCATGAGGAACCGCATAATGAACATGAAGAACATCAAGATTCCATTCTTGTGCTACGCGAGCAATCTTGACCGCTAAAGTTAAAGCATAATCGGGATAACGGAACAGATCGTAGTCGACAATATCCACCTGATGAAAATGTATCCCTTCACCATCGATATCCAACCGGAAAGGAACTTCGTAAGTAATAAAATGCACTTCATGGCCACGTGCAGCTAATTCTTTACCTAGAGTTGTTGCGACGACTCCACTCCCCCCTATCGTGGGATAACACACCATCCCTATCTTCATCTACAACTCCCTACACGCTCTACTGACTGCCATAAGGTCTCGAACTTCGATGGGATTACCTTTGACTAAAGCCTGAGCATAAGGCTTATCTATCATCATTCCCAATCTTGCAGCATGCTTAAGGTTCCACTCATCATAGGGATAGGTATCGTATTGGCTAGCATGACAGCGCATCATCTCTTTCCATTGTTCAACGTATTCTGAAATGTCGATGATGAAATCCACAATATTAGCGACAGGAGGAACATAGTGGAGAATGCCTTCAACGCGATGTGGTGGCAGGTGTGGCAGAATTTTAGGAAATCGCGCATAACGACACGCGTAACGAGCCATCATCCCGCAAGCGAGATGGTCGGGATGATTCTGTTCCCCCTTCCACAAAGGAGCCAACACTAGCGCCGGCTGATATTGACGTATCACCTCGACGAGTTTAAGACGCCCTTCATAGCTGTCAACAATCTCACAATCAAGAAAATTGAGAAAAACACGCTCGGCACCAATGACACGAGCAGCCTCTATTGATTCTTTCCGGCGCTTCTCTGATCCGCCATGAGAGCCTTTATCCCCCATTGTAAGGTCTATCATCACGACACTCTTCCCTTCTGCAGCAAAGCGCGCCAAGATACCTCCACAGCCGAATTCGATATCATCAGGGTGAGCGCCGAAAGCTAAAATATCAACCATCATTGCCTCACTGTTGAATCTTATTATTCCTTATAGCATAGCATGCCGTCAACCCATAGACACTCGCCGGCATCGCAGTTAGCAACAGTTCAGCACACCGCACCAAAGTCGTTCCCGTCGTGATTACATCATCGATGAGCATGAGCCGTTTTCCTTCGAGACTTGCCTTTCTCTTAAGAAAAAAACTCTGTCCTGACAATTGTTCCCGTGTTTCTTGTCCGAGCATTGCTTGTGAAAAATCCCCACTACGCCGTCGCAATGCCTCAACAACAGGAACTCCAATAATTTTACCCAAGTGTTGTGCTAACAATGTACTTTGATTATATCCGCGTTCTATCCATTTAAAGAATGAGACCGGAACAGGAACGAGGACATCGGGCCAAGGCCATCCCAAACGAGAAAATTGCACCGCAAGATAAGCAGCAATGCCACGGCTCAGATGAGGCATATCAGAATACTTTAAGCATCGTATCAACGATTTTGCCGAACCCATATAATCAAAGGCGCTAGCAATCCCATCAAGGGTCGGAGTCCTTTTAGCACACGCTAAACAGTAGCAGTCTTCAACACAATAATCAGAAGAAAAACATGACGGGCACCGTTCTTGCAGATCCACAAGTTCTAGCAAAGCTAAACACTCCTCACAAAGAGCCTGTCCGGTGACATTTGTTGAACGGTGACAATGAAGGCAATAGCAAGGATAAACGAAATTGATTAAGAAGGAAGAAACTCTACCATGAACTAATCGTTCATCCTTTCCCTTCACCATCGAGACTTTCCTTAAGATCAAAGTCGTCGACAACTTCAGTACTCCCTTCAGACCCTGCAGCGGAACGCTTCTGAATAGAATAGATAGGTTTACTTAGAGTTCCTTGAATACTTACTGTGAACAACTCTGCAAGTTTGAAAATGAGATTATACTGCTTCATGCGCACTCTAACGTTGAGTCCACCATCAAAGTCTACATAAGATTTGTGAGTATTAGATGGTAAGTAAAAACGCGACACCCTTCCTTCACTATAGACATCACGGAATTCATTGAGCCACACCTTGCCATCATGAAGGTCGAAAAGGATTGTACCCACCACAGGGTTCAAGACATCGAGGTCCAAGCCAATACGCGCGATGATATCGCTAGGAATGGCAAAAATGGTGTTTTGTGAGTTTTTCCGCGATGGGTTTACAAAATCGAGAGAACCTCTGCCAACAAACGTCTGGTTGTCATGAACATCACCGATAATATCATGCATTTCCATCGAACGGATCACAAGAGACTTTGAAGCGCTGCTAGTTTTACTGCCTTCTCTATGCAGAATGCTAGGTCGGAAATCTTCAACCTCAAGCTTTGGAATGGAAACGAACCAATGTTCACTTCTGTCTTTGACAGCCACGACGCTGCTAACCACCAACCTTCCACAAGGATCAGAGACTGTCATGTTTCGCAAAATAACCTCGTCAGGACTATAACTGACAGCAGCGTCTAATTCATTGAGGATCACTCCTTTAACGCTGAAGTTTCTTCCATGGACTAGTCCTTCAAAGCGAACATCTCTCCAAGAATTCTTTGATATTTGTAATTCACCTTCCAGCGAATATCCACATCGAAGTTGCCATTCTTTCACCAATGTGGCGAAATCTTGAGGCAACAATTTAACGATCTTGTAACCATCGAAATGAATTGATCCTTGCAGCAACTGCTCTACAGGTGATGTTCCCTGCTCCGGTGTCGATGTCAAGTCCACTTCTAAACCAGAGAAGCACCCTTGCACATCATCGATGCATAAACCATACGTTGGATCCTCATACCAACGTGCGGTAAGTGTTTCTGGGCGTCTATCCTCGAGTTGTTCCCATTCTAGCATCGAAGATGCTCTAAAGTTATCGTCAATGTCGAAGAGTTTGACAATTCCTGAACGTCGGTTTTCAACGGCATCAGGAGTCGTTGCGTTAACTAATAATCCGTAATATTGGTCACGATAACGATATTGCAAAGCAACCTTAAGATGGAAAGGGTCGCACTCCAGTTGGTAATCTCTAAGATCACAAACACAGTCATTGAAGATATAATCTCGTTCATCAAGAGCCAGCTGTAGAGACCAAAATGCTGGCGACAGTTCAAGATCCAAACCCCCTTGAAAGTTTCCTTGTGTTTGGATGTTACTCATCGTTGTTGCCATTGTAGATCCAAAGGCCTCCGGAAACGTCAAGTGCAAGGTTGTTGCTATCCAATCGAGGTTCTCAACAGGCACAGAGAAGCGCATATTTTTGATGGCGGTTTCATTGATGGAAGGATTATAAGCTGCTTTTTCAATAGACACCACTGATTCACCATGCTGGGAATCACTAGAGATGAAGGCCGTCTCAATGCTTTCCAATGTCAAAACTCCATCAGCCAAAGAACATGTCACATCGTCAAAGTTGCGTAACCGATATTCTCCCATTTGGATATCTTTGCCAGCAACACTAAGGAGTAATTTAACTTCTTCACAAGTTGTTGTATCGCCCAGAGTTGCCAATAAAGAACCCGTAGCTCGCATACGGCCTGATAGAGAATGCCGCTGGAAAAACGAAGGTAGTGTTACAAACTCTTGGGCTTTGCCAAAGTCTACCTCTAGAAGATTGATATGCAGGTCAAGGACCTTATCGTTAGTGCGATACTCACCTTCCGCCCCTAGTAAATTATTATCACCATATTCGACACCAAGGAAATTGATCTTCCAACACCCTGGGAGCCTCACAACGTCAGCAGCAACAGTCACATCATCAAAACGCAACTGTTCAAGCATCCAAATGTTATCATGCTTCTTACATTTAAAAGAGCATTGATCGACCGGACGTCCATCAAAAGAAACGTGATCACTGTTTCCTTCTATGTAGGCAGAAGTTCCATCATCTTTACAGCCGACATCGAAGGTAAAATCTCGTACTGTTAAGCGTTCGTTCAGATGTTGCCATTGTGGTAAAGGTAATCGTGCTCTGACAGCAGTCGCAATAGGAGCAAGTCTCTTCAAAGAAGGATTATCACTGATATAACCGCTACAATGAGCATCTTTAATGTTGATCCAATCATCAAGGACCATCGTTATTTCAGAGGGACGTGATTCTGCAAGATGTGTACGCTCGTTATCGAAGGTGACTCGTATTTGTCGATGATTATTTTCATCAAGTTCTGCAGAGGTAACTCCCGTCAGCCGCGCTAACTCTCCCACATCATCGCACATGCACAGATCGAATTCTAAGACATCAGCGTTAATGTCCGTAAAGTCCAAACGATCACATCTCACTTGGAAGCAAGATGTTTGCTCTCCATGATCAATAATAAAGTTTCCTTTCATCCCCGAAGTTCGTAGAGAACGTAAGCCATAATCATAAGCAAAAGTGAACTTAAGATCTTTCAAGGCAAAATCTTGCTTCTTGCCAATGCTCGACGCCTCAGCGATCTCTCCTTCGAATCGGACCTCAATTTCACAATCACTTGGCGTATGAGCAAAACTTAAAAATCCGTTCTTATCAGTGCTATGAATTTGTCCATTGATAGGTATTTTGCACAAAGGGAAAGAACCAAAATGCGACAATAGCTTCTGGAAATGGGAAACATCACTGGAAAAATGATCCGTGCGGATGACGACGTCGTATTGTCCTTTCACGGGAGAACGGTTGTCAACATCAACTCTTCCTGCAAAGGAAACACCTTCAGCAGTCGTTTCGATACCGGTAACATGGAAGATCTTTCCATCGATATGGACCTGTGCAGCAACATTTTCAAATAAGAGATTTGTAGACTTCTGTAAGTAAGAACCATCAACGATAGGAATGAAGCCAAAATGATTATCATTCTTGAAATCGAAATAATGAAAAGCGGAACATCTTTCCGACGACCGGATCACAGGAATAGTCATATGATAAATAGGACTATCTAAGATCACGTTGACAGCATCGTATTCAATGGCAATCCCACGTTGATCAAAGACTCCCTCGAGGTGGGCAATCCCTGATAGCTTGATATCATGATCAGGAAACACGAAAGGAGAAACATACTTGCTTAATAAGAGCCCTTCACCACAAAACCAACCATTCTTAATGGCGAAGTCCATCTTATTTTCTTTTGAATTCACCGATTCTTTGGTTGTACCAACTTCTCGATCCCTAGGTATGATTACCGTTGACGACTCTTCGGCATCATTTTGCCAAAACATCATCTTATAACTTCTGTCAACATCTTCATTGCAATGCCCTTTAAGGATTTTATCAAGCTCACAGCCGAAGCGTACAGTGTCAACACTATCATTGTCACCATTAGACACTTGTAGTTTCCCTTCGAGAAGTAAAGACTCGTTATGCCGCTTCAAAGCAGCCATTACAATCACGGGATCTCCACCAACACTGCGATGCAAACCTTGCCGTACACTAGTGGGCAAGAGTAGAGCTAAGTCCTGAGTGTTTCCGTGACAATGAAGCTTCATCACCTCATGGGATGACGACCAATCGCACTGTATTGTCCCAGTGAGCCCTGCGATGTTGGCGTCAATCACTGACTTCTGCACCACCCCCTCTCTGACTAATAACTCTGTAGTGACGTCAGTGAGATGCCAGAAATCGCTATTGATACCCCATACCTTGGCTTGGCCGCGCGCAATAGAAAGATTGGCATTCAAACTGTTAAAAACATGATCTGCTGACATATCAGCTTCCATGTTTCCTTGAATCTGTCCTATTCGGGTGTAAGTTCCCCAAGGGACAACGTCAACTTCTAAGTCATCGCCTAAAAACTGAACAACTCGTACATGGCCAACATGCATTCCGCGAAAGTTGGCCCTTACCAACGCTGACACCGATCCACCATAGAGATGAAATTGCTTCCATTGAGGATATCTTGCTCCTAACACAGCTTGAAAGGCTCGCAGTTCCGGTACTCCAATATCGGTCAGAGTGATCTCCGTGGTAAGGCCTCCATCTCGATACTGGGCGATAAGGTCCGCAGCTACTTGCTGTCCATTTTTGTCTGCAATACGCGCCCCTACAACCGCTGCACCGCGAGCATCACCAAGAACCGAAACATGTCCATCAATCCTCAGTTCAGCAGTTTCACCGTAGCGAATACATTGTCCAGTAAAACCAACGTCGATGTCCCGCAGAGACCTTACTATCATCTCTCCTGATAAACCATCAACTTGCCAGAAAGCATTCTCTTCATCACCAAGAAAGCCTATAGAGATATCATCCTCTACTCTAAGAAAGCCATAGGTTTCCAAAAGACCAACGTAAGCTCGATGACAGTGTCCCTCCTTCTTCAACTCCAATTGTGCCTTGCCCAACTTACCTCTTAGATTCATATCAGCATTGTTGGCCACGAGCCCATCGATCCCAAGGTCTCCTTCAACAAAAGCGGGACGCTTATCATCAATACCAATAGAGACGGATCCTCGCAATGAGCCGTCAGTTACCTCCCAACCTTCCAAAGAGTGATAGAAAAAACGCCCCCATTTTATGACATCAGCGCATTGCAAATCAGACGTCTCAAAGGAGAGAACCTGGAACCGTTCTTTGTCGCTTAAGTATTTAACAATCAATGCTAAAGATTCAGTATCTGAAATGTCTCGACCCAGCTGTACCGTGACTCGTGCTTGTCGATCTAACGAAGACCAATGTCCTTCTGCATTGATGGCGAACTGCGATGAAGTAATTCCTGAGACAGTTTCTTCTTGGAGCTGAATTGTTCCATCGACTCCAGAAATGCTCACATTAGCTAAAATTGGTGGTAAACTCCCACTAATGTCAAAGTGAGGGCAAGAAAGCACTTCTTTGCGTTTGACAACAAGTAACTGAGGTTGTTTTAAACAAACATCGATGGTTAAAGGATGCCATTTCCACTGAAATGTGCAATCAATGACAACTTGATCGGCCGTTAATCGATAACCTCCAGCAACATCCCCTGTCGTTTCCATAAATACAGGGTTTGTTAGAATCACAGATCGGTTGCTGACAATTAACTTATCAAAGGCGAGAGGTTGACCCAAATGATCTCGACACTGCGACTGAACAATCCACCTAACGGCAAAGCCTAGAAAATGATCCCTAGCAAAAACAACAACACCAAAAAGAAATAAACACACGACTCCAATAATAACTAGCTTTCTTGGAACTGCCTTGTGCTTACTCATTGCAAATTTTTACCGAGTGTTAAATTGAAAAAAATCATCTTTCTTACCCAAAATGCATAACAGACTGCTTATTAAATATGAAGGCAGAATAAATGTCTTCATTATGCTAGGTAAGCTAACTTTTCAATTGACATTTCCTAGCATTTTGCTAGCCTGTCGGTGTTAATACTTATCTTTGGTCGCTGACAATGCTTAGGAAGTTTCTCAATTTAACAGTTTCATTATCCGAGAAGGGAAAGCCTCTCTATCGCCTTCGCCCTCTAGTAAATGCCATCGATACGTTCTTTTATGAGGCTCCTTTAAATACGAGAGGAGCTCCACATATTCGTGATTCTGTGGATCTTAAACGGTGGATGACGATCGTTATGATTGCTCTCTTGCCGTGCATTTTGGTGTCTATTTGGAACACAGGGATTCAGAAGCTCGTCTATACCTCTTCTAATTTTTCTTTGATGGAAGAATTTTTAGCAGCATCGCAGTCTTTTGGTGCTTATAAAAACTTTGCTTTTAAAGAAGGGCGATATCTTACCATCTTATATTATGGATTGACGGCCTTCCTGCCAGTAGTTTTTGTTTCCTATGCTGTCGGGGGTTTTTGGGAGGTTTTGTTTGCCTGTATTCGTCGTCATGATGTTGCTGAGGGCTTTTTTGTAACAGGCATTCTTTATCCTCTCATCTTACCGCCGACAATACCTTATTGGATGGTTGCTGTTGGGGTCTCTGCTGGAGTGATTATCTCCAAGGAGCTCTTTGGTGGGACGGGGATGAATATCCTTAACCCAGCATTAGTGTGTCGCGCTTTTCTATATTTCGGCTTTCCCAGCAAGATGTCCGGCGATGTTTGGGTAGGTACGAACCCGACGTTAGTACGAGAAAGCCTAGCTACCATGAATCAAAATGTAAACGGCATCGATGGTTATACACAAGCGACGATGCTTGCAAAGTATAAC
>Ga0180438_10010088_pt1 | contig 11639 bp, 9 predicted proteins | sample SS_ome_12_FD_132455 | JGI IMG/M metagenome (GOLD analysis project Ga0180438, IMG submission 132455) | Hypersaline lake sediment archaeal communities from the Salton Sea, California, USA - SS_3_D_2 metaG | ecosystem: Environmental > Aquatic > Non-marine Saline and Alkaline > Hypersaline >...
CTGGCGGAGATGATTAGGGAGGCAGCAGCCAAGATTTCATATCAGCTGGGGTATGCACCCCGGAATCTACCGGGGATTGGCTCGGGCTCTTTCGTTGATGGCGATACTTCCCTCGCTTAGGCGTGTGAGCGGGCTGTCTTGGAATTGGTGGAACGGCGGCAGCTGAGGGAGCAGGCAGTGGCGAGTTCGGATCTTTCATGGGAGGTTGTTCGTGAGAGAGGTAGGGGCAGATCCACAGGTCAGGTGCTGAGCGGGAGGCAAATCTGGAAGCGAACATCGTCAGGGAAGGAGTAAATCATGGAATTGGTACTGGGAACGGAAACAACCAACGAGTTCTACACCTTTGAACTGATGGCTGCGGCGCAGAAGCTGCTGGGACAAATCATGTTGGTCAAGCCAGTTGAGGAGGTAGCCATCACCCTGGACACTGCCGGTGACTGGCGGGTAGCCAAGGCAGCGGCCCAGGCGGCCTACGCCTTGGGGGCCAAACCCACCTTAATCCTCTATCAGACCCAACCCGACGCCCAGATGGAACCTCCAGCCCCGGTGGGCCTGGCTGTGGCAGGAGCCGACGTGTGGATTGATTTTGCTGTACAGTATATCCTCTACACGGACGCTCGCAAGAAGGCCACCGAGGCCGGCTGTCGCCATGCCTGTATGGCGGGTATGGATGTTGAAACTCTTGTGCGCACCATCGGCCGGGTGGACTATCCGAGAATGATGGCTGTGGGCGACGAGCTCGCTCGTCTGCACAACGAGTCCAAGACCATCCGTGTACAGTGTGCCCTGGGCACCGATCTTTTCGCCAAACTGGATGGCAATGCTGGCCAGAGTGGGGGGATAGCCACAAAAAAGGGAGCGCTGGTCATGCTGGGTGGCCAGGCAGGATGTTTGCCCAAAGAGGAGACCATTGAAGGCAAGATCGTACTGGATGGGATGATCTGGCCTCCCAACGAGATTGGCTTGCTGCGAGAGGGAGAGACGGTCACCCTACACGTCGAGAAAGGGTCTATCGTTTCGGTCGAGGGGGAAGGGGCAGCGGCTATTTACCGGGCTTGGTTGGAGAGCTTTGGCGATGCCAACATCTATCGCATGGCTCACTATTGCTATGGCTTCAACCCTGGTGTGAGTCGGCTTACAGGACGCGTCGTAGAGGATGAGCGCTTGTTTGGCTCAATAACTTTCGGCTTTGGGGCCACGTCTACGAGGGTGGCGCCTTCTCATACCGACGGCTTGCTGCGTTTCCCCACGATACACCTGGATGACGTGGAGATGGAGCGAGATGGAAAGTACACCTATCCCACCCTGGTCAAGCTTTGCCAGGAATTGCAGGCTCCCGGCTACTGATCAAGTCGAGACAGGTCTTGGTCTCTTCCAAATTGAGTATGGATGGAGCGAAAATGATCAAGAGACGGATGCTGATGATTCCCGGTCCCATCGATGTGCCCGGGGAGGTGCTGGAGGCCATGGGTGGGCCGGTAATTGCCCACTATGGGGCTGACTGGGTGCCTATCTATCGAGAGACTATTTCTCTCCTGCAATATGCCTTTTGCACCCAAAACTGGGTCTTGATGTTTCCTGGGTCTGGTACCACGGGCTTGGATGCGTCGGTAGGCAGCCTGCTTATCACAGGTGAGAAGGTTTTGGTCCTATCTAACGGTTCCTTTGGGGAGCGATTGGTTGCGATCAGCAAGTCCTATCAACTGGAGGTGCACGTTCTCACTTCCTCTTCCCTCCGGCCGACTCCAGTGAATCAGGTCGAGGAGAGGCTGAAGGAGGGAGGCTGGCAAGCCGTGCTCATGGTCCACCATGAGACCAGCAGCGGGATCCTGAACCCGGTGCGAGAGGTGGGCACGCTCTGCCGTCGGTACGGAGTGCCTTTCATTGTGGACGCTGTCTCCTCCCTGGGAACGGTAGAACTGAATACTGATGATTGGGGGATCGATCTATGTGTCTCGGCTAGCCAGAAGGGACTGGAGGCCCCACCGGGCTTAGCACTCGTGGCCGTCAGCGAGCGAGCCTGGAAGACCATGCAGGAGAAGGCCCCGACCGGCCACGGGTTCTGCCTTAGCCTGCTTACCTGGCGGGAATACATTGAGCGTTGGGGGGATTGGCACCCCTCTGTGGTGACCATGCCGACCAACAACATACTGGCCCTGCGGGCCAGCTTGTTGAGGCTCAAGGAGGAGGGCCTGGATAACCGCATAGCCCGCTACGGCCGGGTTTCCCGTGCCATGCGCGCCGGACTTCGAGCCCTAGGTTTCGAGCTCCTGGTGAAGGACGAGTGGGCCTCGACCGGGATCACCGCCGTCAAGTCCCCACAAGGCATCGAACCCGATGACCTGCGCGATTACCTGCTGGAGAAACACAATATACTGATCGCCAGGGGAGCTGGGGAATGGCGGCAAGAGGCTCTACGCATTGGCCATATGGGTCTCGGTACCCAACCTGATCATCTAATCACTTTTCTTCTGGCTTTGGAGGACACGTTGTGTCACCTCGGCTACCCGGTAGCGCGAGGAAGTAGCTTGGTCGGGCTTTCCCAACTCTGGGAAGTCTGAGCCTAGAAAAAGTGTGCTATTGGCACCAACTGATGTTAAGGAGGTAAGCACTGTGATTTCCCTGATAGAGTCCGAGCGAAGGTTTCAGTTGGCGAAGGAGGTCATTCCCGGTGGGGTGAACACCTCTATCCGTGCTGTGGGCAAGCCGTTGGTCTTTACCAAGGCCTACGGATCCCGGATAGTCGATGCCGATGAGAATGAGTACATTGACTATCATGCCGCCTTTGGTCCACCTATCCTCGGTCACTGTCACCCCAAGGTGAATCAGAGGGTCTTTGAGGCTCTGGGGACGATCGACTTGGTGGGAGCGGGCACAACCGATCGGGAGATAGAGCTCAGCCGCAAGTTGGTGGAGTATGTTCCCTCGGCTGACATGGTGCAGATGTGCAACAGCGGCTCAGAAGCCACCTTTCACGCCATTCGCCTGTCCCGGGCGGTGACCGGCCGGCAAAAGATCATCAAGTTTCAGGGCTGCTACCATGGTTGGCACGATGCGGTTTTGATGAACATCATCAGCCCTCCGGAAAGGGTGGGTCGCAAAGATCCTCTTTCGAAGGGGATGGCACAGGAGGCGATAGAGAACACCATCGTGCTCCCCTTTAATGATCTGGAAGCGGTGCGGCAGACCGTGGCTCAGAAGGGCGAGCAGATAGCGGCCATTATCCTGGAACCTATCCCTCACAACGTGGGCTGCATCTTGCCCAAGCAGGCGTTCCTGGAGGGGCTGCGCCGCATTTGCACGGAGGCAGGCATCATCCTTGTCTTTGATGAGGTGATCACGGGCTTCCGACACGACATAGGGGGCTATCAAAAGATCTGTGGCGTGACCCCCGACCTGACGACGTTGGGCAAGGCCATGGCCAACGGCTACCCGGCGGCGGCTATCTGTGGTCGGAAGGACCTCATGTTGCACTTTAACACCTATCCCGGCGGGGACGTCTTTTTTGCTGGCACGTATAACGCCCATTCCTTGGCTACGGCGGCGAGCCTGGCTACTATAGAAGAACTGGAAAGCGGACAAGTGCACCAGCACATCTTTGATCTGGGGGAGCAGGTGCGGAAGGGTCTTGCGGAAATCATTGCGCGTTTGGGTATCAAGGCCTTCGCCACTGGCTTTGGATCAACATTTGTGGTCTATTTCATGGATCCCCCGGCGGAAAAGTACGCCGATCTGCTGGCCAACGATTCGGAGCAGGACCTGGCCTTCCGCTGGGGGATGGTGGAGCGGGGCATCTTTATTCACCCCATGTGCCTCAAGCGCTCTCACATCAGCGCGGCCCACACCCAGGCGGACATAGACCGCACCCTGGAAGCGGCAGAGCAGTCACTGAAAGCGCTGAAACGGTAAGGAGGGGGAGAGTTGGAAGAAGGTCGCATGCTCGGCCATCTCAACCTGGGTTGGGACAAGCATCTACAGAGCGATAATCGGCTTATAGTTAAGGGGGAATACTCATGATCGTCGATGCGCATACACACACGCCGAAATACAAGGATGAGATACCAGAACAAGAAGTCTTCTATCACACCGTTTGGCGCCCTGATAGGGCCGTCAAGGTGCCTGTCAACTGGGATGAGTATATGGAGGCCATGAAGCCGGTGGATAAGGCCATCGTCTTTGGCATAGCACGAGAGCCAAAGCCGTGGGACGTGGACAATCCCAACGACGCCACGGCCGAGTTCGTAGGGGTCTACCCCGATAAATTGATCGGCTTTCTCTCAGTCCACCCGCAGAATCCCGGCTGCCTGGAGGAGATAGAGAGGTGTGTTTCTGATCTGGGGTTGAGGGGGATAAAGCTAGGACCCAACTACCAAAACTTTGATCCTTTGGGAGAGGAAGCCTTGCGGGTATACAGGCGGGCAGAGGAATTGAGACTGCCCATCGTCTTTCATACAGGCACCTCTCCAGTGCGTGAGGCTGATCTGGACTACGCCCACCCTCGCCATTTCGACCGGATAGCTATCGCTTTTCCCAACCTAAAGATGGTCCTGGCACACATGGCTCATCCTTGGCAGGCCACCACCATAGCCGTGATTCGGAAGCATCCCAACCTCTATGCCGATGTCTCGGCTCTCTTCTACCGGCCCTGGTCTTTCTACAACTGCATGAGGCTGGCGCAAGAATGGGGAGTGTTAGGTAAACTTTTCCTCGGCAGCGATTTTCCAGTCTCCACACCTCAGGAGAACGTAGAAGCCCTGCTGCATCCCAACCGGGTCGTCGAGGGAACCAATCTGCCTCGCATATCGGAGACCGCCATGGAGAAGATTATTCATCGTGATTCCTTGAGCCTGCTGGGTTTGACGGAGTAACGCGCACGGAGCAACGCAGGTCGCTCGCTAGATAATCGGGGCAGGGTCAGTGGCTAGGAGTACCTTAAGATGATGGCATGGCTAGCAAAGATGGGCTTCAGAGAGTGGTGGAGGGTCGAAATAAATAAGGCTCCAAGTTTAGGAGAGAAAGGAGGGAAAGAAGAGCAGCGAGGAAAACAAGTAGGGTGACCGTCCCGTGCGCCACACCAGACGATCACCCCCAGAAACGAGGTGAAAGTTTCACCCCATTGAACCCTCATTGTACTCGCAAAGACGCGGGAAGGCAAATCTTCATCGCACGGCTGCAGTGAGGAAAACAAACGTCCCCTGGGACACGAGCAAGTAAGGAGGAGCTTCAAATGAAAGCACCAAAGAAATCTCTCTTTGTCGCACTAACTCTGATACTACTGGCTACCTTGATATCCTGCTCCACGCCGATGCCGCAGGTAGTCAAAGAGACTGTCAAAGAGACGGTGGTAGTCAAAGAGACTGTCAAAGAGACCGTCATCGTCGAAGGTACGCCGAAGGTCATAGAGAAGGTCGTCACAGCGACGCCTTTACCCGGTGAGCAAGCCAAATATGGCGGCAAGCTCGTCTACGCTATCAACGCGGAAGGCGACACTCTGGACCCCGCGGCAATGGTTTGGGGGGTTGAGGGCATAGTAGCCCAGCAAATCTACGAACCATTGGTGTTCTACAGCGAGGACTTTGAGTTAGTGCCATGGCTGGCTGAGAAGTGGGAGATGTCCGACGACTACAAAGAATGGACTTTCTACCTGCGCGAGGGTATCAAGTTTCACGACGGCACCCCTTTCAATGCTCAGGCAGTAGCCGATGTTTACAAGCGCTATCTGGAGCCGGGAGTCGCCACTGGGGGGGTGCTTCAATACTTCGGCCCTGGAAAATTCGAGGGCGCGGAGGTGGTCGATGAATACACCGTCAAGCTCGTGTTCAAGGAGCCTCAGCCCAATCTCTTGCTGAACTTTTACGCTCCCATGACTTCTGCGATGCCTTCCCCCACGGCCGCTGAAAAATGGGGGGAGGAGTTTGGCCAACACCCGGTGGGCACCGGCCCCTTTATCTTCAAGGAGTGGGTGCGCGGTGATCACATCACCCTGGTCAGGAATCCCGACTACAGTTGGGCACCCCAGGAACTGTTCGACCATCAAGGGCCAGCCTATCTGGAAGAGATTGAGATCAGGTTCATCACTGAGCCCCAGACCCGCTTGGTCGCCCTGGAGACTGGCGAAGCCGACCTCATCGACCGAATGCCCTTCCAGGATGTCAACCGCTTGGAGGAAGATCCCAGGTTTCAGGTGCTCTCCAACTGGATGCCCGGCATGGCCGGGCAGATGGGCTTTCTCAACTGTACCAAAGCGCCCACCGATGAGCTGCTCGTGCGTCAGGCCGTCAACTATGCTGCCAATCAGGATCAGATGAATGAGCTCGCCTACTTCAATACCATGCTCCCTTCCTACGGACCCTACACTGCCAATCTACCGGAATTCAACCCCAAGATGCAATCGCTGTTCCCTTTCGATCCTGAAAAGGCCAAGGCTCTGCTGGAAGAGGCCGGCTGGGTTGATACCGACGGAGACGGGATTCGTGAGAAGGATGGCGAACAGCTATCCATCTCCATCGCGAACCAACAGGGCTGGAGCGAGTGGGTGGAGGTCTTGCAGGCCAACCTGCAGGTGGTGGGCTTTGATGCCACTCTCGAGGAGGTGACAGGCTCAGCCTACGCGGAGGGCATGGCCCGGGGCGAGTGGAATGTATCTGCCATGGGCGCCATCTTTGTGGATGTGGGTCGCCTCTACACATGGTTCCACTCTAGCAACTTTAGCAAGGGCATGGCGGGAGCTGGCAACTGTCAGAACGACCACCTGGACGAGTTACTCGAAAAGCTTCAAGGGACGCCGCCCAGCGATGAGCGTACGCAGATGGCCTACGAGATTCAGGAGATTATCATGGATGAGGCCATGATGGTGCCTGCTGTTTCGTACTTTTTCCACACTGGCTTAGAGTCCAACGTCAAGGGCCACAAGTCCGACGCCACTACCTGGTACCATCTCTTCTACGACGTGTACTTTGAAGGTGACAAGTAAAGGGTGATATTTGGTGGGGCGGGATGACCCCGCCCCACCAAACCTCCAGAGGAGATGCAGTTTGCGGGCACGGGCCCTGTACCACAACTGGCAGAAGAGAATCTTGCAAAGGATAGAGACGTGTCCAAGTACATAATCAGGCGCTTACTAACAGGTATACCGGTGTTGTTTGGTGTGTCAGTGCTGGTGTTCTCCATGATGCACCTTACCCCGGGCGATCCGGTGACGTTGTTTTCCTCCCCCGGGGACCAGCTCGATACAGCGACCATTCTCTATCTGCGGGAACTGTATCACCTCAACGACCCCATCCCTGTACAGTATCTGCGCTGGTTGGGCAACGTGCTGCGAGGTGACCTGGGACGTTCTTATTTCGGCAACCGTCCCGTGCTAGAGTTGATCCTGGAGCAATTAGGTGCTACGCTCGAACTGATGGCAGCTGGCATGTTGATCGCTACCATACTTGGGGTTGGCCTGGGCATTCTGGCTGCCCTGAAACGAAACTCACTGATGGACAATTTTAGCATGATTCTGGCCTTATTTGGCGTATCAATGCCCACTTTCTGGCTAGGTCTGATGATGATACTCATCTTTTCTCTGAAGCTAGGGTGGTTTCCATCCAATGGCACCGGGACGTGGAAGCATCTGGTGTTGCCAGCCGTCGCTCTGGGATTGAGCCGGTCAGCGATCCTTGCCCGGCTGGTGCGGGCCATCATGTCTGAGGTACTGCTTCAGGATTATATCGTCAGCGCCAGGGCAAAGGGGATGCGAGAACACATTGTGGTGCTGCGGCACGCCTTGCGCAACGTGCTCATCCCCGTGGTGACCATCGTGGGCTTGCAGGTGGGTTCGCTCATCAGCGGCGCAGTGATCATTGAGACAGTGTTCTCCCGCCAAGGATTGGGGCGTTTAACGGTATTCAGCGTGTTGGAGAAAGACTTTACCCTGGCCCAGGGGACGACCCTATTTACAGCAATGGGTTACCTGTTGGTCAATATCGTCGTAGACGTCTCATATGCAGCCCTTGACCCACGGATACATTATGACTGAAAAACGAGAGAAGATGACGACAGAAACTTCACAAGACACCCTGGACTTTGCCGCTTATGGTATGAGGAAAGAAACCCAGAGCCAGACCCGTATGGTCTTTCGGCAACTTCTCAGGAACAAGGGAGCCATTGCGGGAGCCATTATCCTGATGATACTGATCGCGATCGCGATCCTGGCTCCCCATATCCGACCTCATGATCCTGTAGAGATAGGAATTGACCGTCCCCTCCTACCACCTAACAGCACCTACCTCATGGGCACAGATAATTTCGGTCGGGACGTTTTAAGCCGGGTGCTCTCCGGCACGCATATCTCATTGGAAATTGGCATCATCACCAATTGCGTCGCCCTTGCATTCGGGCTGCCGTTGGGACTGCTGAGCGGCTACTTTGGCAAGAAGCTTGACAGCCTGGTTGTCGGAATGATGGACATTATGTTGGCTTTTCCTGGTATTCTGTTAGCTATGGCCATCGTCGTCGTCATCGGCAAGGGATTATTTCAGACCATGTTGGCGATAGGCATCTCCTGGGTGCCGGCCTACACACGCCTGGTGCGCGGCACCGTTATTTCGGTTAAGGAGAACGTCTATGTCGAGGCAGCGCGCACCATCGGTTGCAGCACATCGAGGATCCTCCGGCGACATGTCCTACCCAACATTATGGCCCCTCTCATCGTCTTGCTGACTTTGGACATAGGCTGGGCCATCCTGACTGGTGCTGCATTGAGTTTCTTGGGCCTGGGCGCTCAGCGCCCTACTCCTGAATGGGGCATGATGGTCAACGAGGGTCGAGAGTTCATGCGTATCGCCTGGTGGATCACGCTCTTCCCCGGCCTGGCGATCATGGTCACCGTGCTTTCCATGAATTTGTTGGGCGATGGCCTGCGCGATGCCCTGGACCCAAAGATGAAAATTGATTGACAACGTATAGTCATCTATGACGCCACGCACACTTTTTTCTGCAAGAGATGCAGACCTCGCCAGAACTCATGTCGTTCGCGCCAATCTCTTGGTCACGAGTTAGGGTTTTTCATAGATTGCCAAGGCGAATAAGTGAATCACCTACATGAATGGAGGACCATGATGTTAGATCCCAAGGATATGGAGACGTATCAAGTTGAAGCAGGTTTTGTGATCTGGTTCCTCGGCGGCCCCAGCCTGGCGATTCGCACCAGGGAATCACTCCTCTATTTGGATTTCTACACCGGCTTACCCTCGATACCCAATCTCGAGAAGGGTATCCCAGAAGTGATCGACCCGGCTGCTATCCGCTGGGCGGATATTGCGCTCTCCACACACCAGCACCTGGATCATTGCCACAAGGAATCATTAGAATGGCTTCACAAGAACACCTCCAGTCTCTTTCTCGGACCGGCTTCATGCAACGAGCTATATCGCGAATGGGGCTTCGATCTGGCGAGAACGCGCTTAATCGCTCCAAATGAGAGCTTTGCTAAAGGCGATGTCATAGTTCATGCACTTCCTTCCAATGACGAATATGGTCCTGATGCTGTTTCTTTCCTCTTAGAAGCCGATGGTGTAAAGATCTTTGACGGCGGAGACACCTTTTACTTTCCAGAGATGGCAGAGATTGGCCGGAAGTGGGGAATTGACGTTGCTTTCCTAAACTACGCGAAGAACCTGCCGGACAAGATCTATTACATGGACGAGGAGGCTGTGCTGAAGGCGGCTCGGGATCTAAACGCAAAGATCGTGTTCCTCAAGCACTATGCCCTTTGGGTCATATGCGCCATTGATCCAGCACCAGTTTTGGAGCGCCTCCGGGCCCAGGGGCAAGATGCACGGACATTGGCGCTCGGTGAGCGACTCGAGTATCGAGGTGAACCATGCTTATGATCGGGAGAAGACTAGGATGGTGTAGGGCTTCAGATTTCACCCGGAAGTGATTGTCACCTGCCAGTTCTCTGTTGGTGAAAGGTAGTCACTGTGATCTGAACATCTACACCTGTGAGTGACGGGGAGGGCTTGATGAGGGCTTGTATGACACCCAGAGAACGTGTGTGGGCCGCGTTGAACCATCGAGAAGTAGATCGAATACCGATTGACCTGGGCGGGACGCCGAACAGCACGATGTGCACCGGCGCGTACGAAAACCTGAAGGCGTTCATCGGCGTTGATGTCCCGACAGAGGAACTGAGCAAGGCGTTTGAGATTGTCAGGATGGATGAGGCGGTCTTGAGCAGGCTGCCTGTCGACACGCGTCCGCTGTTCGCCAATCCGCCGGCGCGATCCAGGGTGCGCTGGTTAGATGAGCACACCTTCATTGGTGATTGGGGGATCACTTATCGTCGGCCGGACAATTGGACTCAGTTTGACATGATTGCCCATCCATTGGCCGAGGCGACGATCGAGGACCTGGAGCGCTACGACTGGCCGGATGTAGAAGATGAAGGGAGGTATGTCGGTCTAAGGGACAGAGCACGCGATCTACACGACAACACGGACTATGCGGTGTGTGCCTCGACCGGGGATACATGCATCTTTGATGTATCCTGGATACTGCGCGGCATGGAGCAGTTCCTGGTGGACCTGTTGCTGGACCCAGAGTTCACTCTGGCCTTGATGGAAAAGGTGGCGCAGATTCAGTTCAGGCGACATGAGTGCTTTTTGAAAGAGGTGGGGTCGTACATTGACGTCATCATGATCGCCGACGACATGGGAATTCAGAACGGGCCGCTCATCAAGCCAGCCTTGTATCGGAAGATGGTCAAGCCGTTCCATAAGCGTTATGTTCAGCTCATCAAAGGGCGTACCGATGCACAGGTCGTCGTGCACGCCTGTGGCAGTATCGTGGATTTGATCGAGGATTACATCGAGATTGGCGTGGATGCACTGCATCCGATGCAAGTTTTGGCGGCTGGTATGTCGCCACAGAACCTCAAGCAGCAGTTTGGCGGGCGCATGGCCTTCTGGGGGGGCGTTGACACGCAGCACCTGTTGCCCAGAGGAAAGCCGGAGGATGTGCGCCAGGCGGTTCGCGATACGATTCGGGCCATGGGATTGGACGGTGGCTACATCTTGGGTGCCGTCCATAACGTGCAGGACGACGTATCACCAGAGAACGTCTGGGCGATGCTCGATGAAGCGGCAAATCTTAGATCGGCCTGAACAGGAGCTTCCTTAGGGCAACCGGGCGGTAGTTTCGGCGATGGGGATCGCATAAAGAGTTCGATTTAAACACCGCCTACTTGATTTTAACCTGCAAAAGAGTCGGAGAATACCGTTCGAGGCGTGGAGAAACGTCCGACTCGAATTTCACTCAAGGCCATGGAGCAAGTAAAGCCTTGCGGTTCCCTGCATACTTGCCTCAAGATAGAGTAATCCGAGATTAGCGAACCTGGAATTCCAAAATGAAATGGCGGGAGAAGTGATGATTCGGCCTAACTTTGCCAACGATATGGAAAAGTACCGGTTTCTTGAAGAGAAGCTCTACTCGCCTGTTCTCAGCGATGTCATGGATGAGCTAGGAATCAAGGACAGAGTGATGCGAGCCGATATCCGCCCCATTCACCCGGATAACAAGGTGGCAGGCAGGGTCAAGACCATGTTGTGGATGGATGTCTATGAGGTGTATGAGTACCCTTACAAGGTCGAGATAGA
>Ga0180438_10010089_pt1 | contig 11638 bp, 24 predicted proteins | sample SS_ome_12_FD_132455 | JGI IMG/M metagenome (GOLD analysis project Ga0180438, IMG submission 132455) | Hypersaline lake sediment archaeal communities from the Salton Sea, California, USA - SS_3_D_2 metaG | ecosystem: Environmental > Aquatic > Non-marine Saline and Alkaline > Hypersaline >...
CCTGCAACTGTTTGATGAAATCATAGGAGGGTTTAGATAGTGTACAAACTTTTGTACCGGGGCAAGATCCTTGCCACATTTAATAACTACATTCATGCAATAGACTTCACCTATCAGTGTCAGGCCGATGGCTTCATGGTGCTGCTGGTGGACAAACAAGGGAGGGTAATACTATAATGGTTGATATTCCAAGCAAGGCATACACGGAGTCACTGGTTGGCATGTACAAGACAAGTGGCCCACGACTTAGAGAGCTGCAGGCTGAGTACCTTAAGGCCCTGAGGGACGTTCATAGAAATTTAAAAATCATAAGCAAGGCTATACAGGAGGTGACTGATGCCAAATGAATATTATGGTGAGGCATGGGAGACTATGCAAAAAGAGGAGTCAGAACGGACGTCCCGTTTGCTATTCGAGAATAAAGAACAGGGACTGACCAGGAAGGTTCCCAACCTGTGGGACTACTACCAAGATCAGAGGGGAGGCACGTGCAATGGACATTAGAGAGTTTGCACCACGACATGCAACATACATTGACTACCTGAAAGAGCAGGAAAGAACCCTGGCAATACAACTTGGTGTTGCTATTGCTGACAAAAATAAACGACGGACTGAAACCCTGGATCTTATGCTGTGCATGGTTCGGGATGCTATCAACAAGGAGGATAAATTCTAATCATGAAAGTAAATCATACTGGATTTTGCATGGACGAAATGGACACTGAGAAATGCTACGATTGCCCAACCGTTAAGGATTGTATTCGTATGTGGATTAGAGACCTGGCTGAGCCGGTCATTGCCGATATGAAACGTGCCGAAAGGGATGCCAAAGCAGACGGCATGAAGGACATCCTCGAAGTGATCGTGGAGGAGGTCGAGCCGGAACCACCGGGCTGCAGCAGCAGCATTCACATTTATGAGGACTGGGAAAGAGACAACGACGAGGCCAACATACCATATGATCTGTATATAGACGGTATCCCGGAACCTCTTGACTTTGATAACGACCCAGACCCGTTCTTTAGGGAGGAGGCTGATGAAGACTAATGATATTGTCTGTGGAATAATTGTTGTTGTTATGGTGATCATGTTTTGCCTGGCAATGGCTAACAGTGCACGAGGTGAGACCGTCCGGGTTGTCACTGCCTACAACGTAGGTGACAGGAGTCAGACGGATGACACACCCTGCATTGATGCAAGTAACTCAAACATCTGCCTGGCTTTAGACCGGGGAGAAAAGAGGTGTGCTGCTAACTTCGTGCCACTTGGCACCCAGTTGCACATCCAGAACTACGGTACGTGTACCGTGACAGATCGAATGAACCGACGATACAAGAACCGGGTTGACGTGGCTTTCCCTAAGCACGAGAAGTCAAAGGCCCTGAAGTTTGGTAAACAAAAACTATACGTGGAGGTTATTAAATGAGATCAAGAGCAAGTATGGTTCGTAAAAAGATTGACTATGAGTACGAGGCCAACCGGCCTATGTGTGAAGGCTGCAACAAGGACGAGGACGGTGCCTGCACCATGTGGGTAGCCGGTGTTGTACCTGGCATGTATGTCCGGGCAAACGAGTGCCCTCACAATCCCAGAAAGAGACCGGTCAAAGGACGTAAGGTTCTTGTTGGTCAGCAAAAACAAGGACGGTTCTAATGAGTATGATACTCAAGGGTAAGATAGTCTTCGAGTTCCTGGAAGATCCTGAAGGATCGTGGTATTCGAAGGTTGAACCGGTGATCCTGCCTGCCTCAGACGTACGAGACACATACAAGTTGGCCCTGATAGTGGCCGTGTTGCAGGACACGTGCAAAAAGAAACTGGATGTGATTGATAGTCTGATCAAAGAGAAGTCAGAGATCGAGGCCCTGCAGAAAGAGGAGCCGGATCTTAAACCATTTGAGAAGGCTATCAACGAGCCTGATACTATTAAATATCAAACCAAGTTTGACTTTGATGGGGAGATGTAAATGGATAAAACTAAACAGGAACTGCTCAATGAGCTGATGTTGCACATCGTTTGTGTGCACTGTGATATGGGTGGCAAGCATAAGTACTCTCTGACACACAAGTGCCACGAGATTATCCAAAAGATTAAAATTAAAATGTGGGAGGAGGATAAGAATAATGGCTGATAAAGATTTAGATATGGGCCTGGAACCCAACAGTGTTTGGGGTGAAGAAGGCTTAAACCGTAAGCCCGTATGGTTTGGGGTTTACCTGAAGACCAACGAGGTCAAGGTCAAGAGGTATTACTCCTGGGGTGATTACAAAGAGGCCGGTGACTCTGACTTCGTGGCTTTCACGACCAGGCTGTTCGAGGCTGACTGTGTCACCGATGCTACCAAGATTGCCGTCGGTATGGTAAAGGCACGGTGTATGAGATGATACCAATGTGGATCATTTATATTACACCGGAGGATAAGGTTGAGGCTGTCCGGTATGAGATTGGTGGAGACCAGGAGGCTGAGCTGACCAGGGAGAACAACGTGGTGGTCGGCACTCCATCATTCAAGGACAAGTTTGATGCAATCAACTATGCAAAACAGAGGTGGTTATAGTGACAATATTATATGATCTGCTTGACTACTCTCAGGCTGTTGGCTGGAGTACGAGAGCTAAGGAGTGTGACCACTGTGTGGGTATGGGTAACTCCATGGCCGTGCAGATCACACGTAAAGAGGACGGCTTCTTGTGGCACTGCTTTCGTTGCAAGAAGTCCGGGTATATCCGGGACAGGAATGCAAGCCCGGAGGATGTTAAGAAGGTTGTTGCCCAAATGGACAACCCCAAGCAAAAAGACAACAGGCCGGAGGTTGTTGAACTACCTCCTGATATGTCGTCTGACATACCACCTAAAGCACTGGTCTATTTATATGACAGATACCTGGAACCGGAGGACATAGGACGGTTCAGTATTGGGTGGTCTCACTATCACAAGAGAACGGTGTTCCCTGTGTATAAGTACTTGACCGGCAAGTTCACTGCACGTAAGCTGGTTGGGTGGGCCGGTCGAAAGCTGCCGGATGCACCGGCCGACAAACCTAAGTGGCACACCGTCCGGCAACGGGACATCAAACATCCCAGATATATTGCACCACCTAAGCAGTGGGATGGTGACAAACGGGTGGTACTTGTAGAGGATATCATATCGGCAATTCGAGTAAGCCAACAGGGTGTCATGTCTATTGCACTGATGACAACCTACCTACCCTATGAGTTGTACAATGTACTCCGGGGATGGAACGTTCAGGTGTGGCTGGATGACGATGCCTACGACAAAGCCTGCAAGTATTTTGCTACCCTAAATTCAAATGGTGTGAAGGCTACCGTGATTCACACAAAGGCTGATCCAAAGGACTTAAGTCCTGACGAGATCGGAGAGGAGTTAACACATGGCATGGGAAGATAGAGGCCGGTACTATGTAGCTTGCATACGTAGTAACCACTTAAGAAAGCACATCCTTGACAGAAAGAATCATAAGCTCATATGTGGTACTAAGTTTGAGAGGTGCAAACCCAGGAGGCACGGGCACGATACGATAGATGCTGCTCAAGACCAGCTTTTTGGGTTGACCAAAATCTGTATTAAGTGTGCAAACAAGGAGGATAAATAATGGCTGAACTAAAAGTTGAAGTTGTGGAGGTAACCAATGTCCGTCATCATAATAATGCTGATCGTCTTGATGTGGTTCAAGTGTATGGTTATGACGTTGTCACGGGAAGGGATGAATATAAAGATGGTGATCTTGCTGTATACTTCCCTGTTGATGCTATTCTTCCTCAAGAGTTAGAGGATTTTATCTTTGCCGGTGGCAAGATGAAGCTCAACAAGAATCGTGTCCGGCCTGCCCGGATTAGAGGGTGGGTATCTCAGGGTTTACTGGTATCGTTAGATGTAATATCCAAATACAAATCTGGATTGCCGTTAGGATTAGGCAAGGATCTTACCAAGGAACTGGGTGTTACCAAGAGGGACGTGGAAAAGAACAAGCCCAAAGTTCTGCAGGGTAGGCAGACCAGCAAGAAAGAAACCAACCCTTTCTTTAGGAAGTACACCAGCATTCAGCACCTCAAGAAATATGGTGATTGCTTCGAGAAATACCAAGAGGTGATTGTCACTGAGAAAATCCACGGCACTAACTTCAGGTGTGGTTGGGTACCGACGGTGGCCCGTACGTGGATCGATAAGATCCGTGTCAAGCTTGGCAAATCTAAGTGGCCCTTGATAGCCATGCTTGGCCTGGATGAATTTACGTTCGTATTCGGATCACATAATGTACAGCTGAAAGCCAAGGACAACACGTATTACAATGACGGTAAAGAGAAAGCCAAGGTCAGTGTGTACGAACAGTGTGTTATAGCCTACGACCTGGCTGACAAGATACCCTTTGGTTACGTTGCCTACGGTGAGATCTTCGGCCCTGGTATTCAAAAGGGATACGGCTATGGCCTAAAGGACGGTGAGTTTGACGTTCGGTTCTTCGACGTTCAGAACTCAGTGACCGGCATGTATGTGGACTTTTTTATTATGCAGGACATGCTCACCATGCTTGGCCTCAAGGTTGTACCGTGGGAGGTCACGGCCTACAACAAAAGTGACCTGAATGATGCCATGAATAATAACCGGATGAAGTCCAGGCTGGATGATAAGACTGACGTTGAGGGCCTGGTCATCAGATCCTACAATGAGAACACCTACTTAGGTGGACGTGCCATTATGAAGTGGATATCTGACAGGTACCTGCTGAAGAAAGGCATGACCGAATTTAAATAGGGGTTGACACACTGCAATAAGGACTCCATATATATTGCTCAGGAGGTGTAAATGAATGAATTGAATGGGTATTTTCTACATGACCCTGGTATTATTGAGTTTGCATACCAGCTCGTTAGGGAATACGATGAACACCAGAAAGAACAGGACAAACTGGCCCGGAAGAATCGAAAGGCCAGTCTGAAATTTACAAAAGGCCGGTGGTTTAGTGATGACCGAATCAAACACGGCCGACGGAGTGCACCGGAGTATCGGGTGTGGGATAACCTGGTACAGAGAGCAAAGAGTGGCAAGATAGTCTTGCACGGGCCATGGACTGAAGACTTCATGACCTTTTATAAACACGTTAAGAAACGACCTGGTGACAAGTACAGGTTCAAACTTGTTGACAAGAATAAACCTTATGAACCGGGCAACGTTGAGTGGGTTGCCCCGAAAGGAAAACTGAATGGAGATACTTAGTATACTGAAGCACTTCATGACCGACTCCAATCAGCAGGTTAAGTTTCACCGGCACATCAAGAAGATCGATAACCTGGACAAGAATCATGCTCAGCTATTCGACATCCTTGACGAGATATATACGTTATTCCCGGAGAAGTCGTCAGTTAATACGAGTGAGATCCGGGCATATCTGACCAGCAAATTTCCTAACCGGGATCATCAGTACCTGGTTGACGTTGCTGAGTCTGCCATGGATCAGACCATTGGTAAAGAGGTAACCCTTAAACTAATCGAGTCAGCTATCGAATATCAAATGGCATCAAAGCTTATGGCTACCTGTGCTGCTGTGATCAGCAGGCAAAAGACAGGTGTCCTGCTAAATGAGACTGACCAGGTAACCCAGGAATACAGTGACCTGTTGACTGGGGCCGACCGGCCGGATCAACTGCAGGATTGTGACATGACATTCGAGGAGGCTATTAGGTTCCGGGCAACTGACTCCGGGATCAAGTGGCCGTTGGCTATCCTGAACAACTGTCTTGGTGGTGTCGATCCAAGCTTGGGCCTGGTCATTGCCCGGCCGGACACTGGTAAGACATCATTCATTCTAAACTGCATGGCATACTTTGCCAGTCAGATTAAGGGTACCGATCACCAACTGCTGTACTGTGGGAATGAAGAAGGTATCATCGGACTGAAGGCTCGACTGGGTGTTAGCCTACTGGGTGTTACAACTGAGTGGGCTGAGAATAATCCAAGAGAGTTTGGTCAACGTGTCACAAAGCACGGTGGTGATTGCATTCGGTTCCACGGTGGTGTCAGGAGCACACGAGATGTGGAGACCCTGCTGAAACGGTACGAACCTATCGTAACCGTACTGGATCAGCTACCTAAGTTTGTTTTACCAGGCAACAAGGACGAAGGGCCGAAAGGATTAGCCAATGTGTATGGCTGGTTCCGGGATAAGGCAAAGGACTACAACACCATGATGATGGGTGTTGCTCAGGCCGGTGCCTCCGGGAAACAGTGGATAAACATTGACGACATCAATGGTTCTAAGACTGACGTTCCTGGGGAACTTGACTGGGGTATTGGTATAGGGATGGTTGACGATACCGGCATGGAGAGTGCCCGGTTCTTCAACATATTTAAAAACAAACAGAAGTACGGCCGTAAGGGTAGAGCAGAGACCGTCTTCTTTCCAGAGAAATGTAGGTATAAGGATGTCTAACATACACGACGTTCCATTGCCGTATCACATTAGAGTGGCAGGGTACATACCTGAGACAGACCATGTTCTACTTGACCGGCTGGATGAAAACACCGGAGAGTGGTGCCGTTATCCAGTCAGTGAAGATCGTTTCAGAGCTATGACAGTGATAGGAGATTCTTTCATAGCAGAGTTCGACCAGGACTGGGATGACTACACCGACGAGCTGTGGGTACCTACTGCTGAACGTGAGATGGCTGAGGTACAATGCTGGAACGAGGAGTATCCCATACTTGATTGGGCTGATTGGTCGGAAGACTTCTGGGCTAAGCAGCTACTTGAAAGTGCTGAGCCTTCAATGATTTTTAAGAAATTTTCAAAAAATAATTTTGTGGTTTCCAAGAACGACACAAAAAACAATCGGCCATATATAACGTGGAGGAGGTATTCCGATGGCACGGAAACAGAAGGTAGTAATACGGAAGAAGCAGCCTACTGGCAGGATACCGACGGCACCTGGAACCCAGTGGCACAAGGACAAAAGCAAGTATTCACGAAAGGAGAAGCATAAGAATGGCACAACTGATTAGATTTTTCATGGACGTTAACGGCAAGAGACGTATCGGTGCACCGGCTGGTGAACCTGGCAGTAAGACTTCTTGGTTCAGGATTATGGATGGTGCAAAGAGTTCCTACGTTATCAAACGACACTACAAGAAACACAATGTCACATATAAGGAGGTGGTTAGAGATGAGGATGTTCATACCAGCTTTAGGTACGAAGATCAGACTTCTTAAGGACGTTGAGATCAGCCTTATGGCTGAGCACCGGAACAGTAGACTGTGGGATCTGCACCATGCACCACCGTCTATTGAGGCCATACCACCCAGGTTCAGACGGTTCAACGTGAAGCTCACTCCGTTGTACGAGGGTGACGAGTTCATCATTGACCGGGTGTACATTCGTAAGGATCAAGACGGATTCAACTCTGTCACTATGAAGGGACACACCCTACACTACGGTGTCAAGAGATTCGTCAGGTTCTGGGTATTCCTGGATGACTTTAATAAGTTCGAAGCAGAGGTGATTGAATGAACATAGCAGTGCTGGACTTAGAGACCAGTATGAAACCAATCCTGCACCCTTGGCAAAAGGGTAGCTTCCTATCAACCATTGGCCTGCAGTCGTACCTGGACAACGGTACTCAGGAGTATAAAGACTGGGTGTACTATCACGGTGAGGTTGTTGTTAAACCATCCGATGAGAAGAACATTTTGTTTGCTCTACAAGAGGAACTGGATAAGGTTGATATGATCGTGGGCCACAACCTGAAGTTCGATCTTAACTGGATCAAAAGCAAGAACATCAACATCACGGGTAAAGAACTGTGGGATACGATGCTGGTTGAGTTCATGCTGTCCGGTCAGAACAAAGAGGAGTTGCCATTAGCTGAGCAAGACCTCACCAACTGTTGTATACGACATAACCTGCCGACAAAGACGGACGTGGTAAAGACATACTGGGATGCCGGGGTGAACACGGATCAGATACCCCTAAGAATCTTGTTGCCGTACCAGAAGAATGACGTGTTAATCACGGCACAACTATTCAAGTCCCAGTATCGTCAGGCCAAAGCTCAAGAGAACCTGTTCAAATTAATGAGGGTTCGAAACTATTGTTTACATTCGTTAACTGAAATTGAGCTTAATGGAATGTCGTTTGACCGTGGCAAAGCTGAGATGTGGGTTGATAAGTTTACCAAGGAAGCAGAGACAACCGATGCAGAGTTGAAGACTTACTTCGGCCGGGATGATATCAATCTTGACTCCGGCCCGGAACTATCTGCTGGTCTCTACGGTGGCAAGATTAAACGTACCAGGTACCTGCCTCTTGTGTATACCAGGAACGTTACGATCAAGGAACCGTATAAGCTGACGTATAAATCAGGCAAGAAGAAAGGGCTGACGGTCACCAAGTTTAAGAACCGTACCCTTCGAGAGTTAACCTGTAAGAAACGAAAGGACATATATGAAGTACCTATTAAAGGGGTTGGATTCGATCCTCCTGACAATGCTGAGACTGCTGTTGATGGGGTTTTTCAAACGAACAAGGATGTACTTAAAAACCTTAAGTGCTCAAGATCTGGTGGCACTACGGCAGCTCTCAAAAGACGATGTCTCGACTTACTTGTTCACCGATCAAAGATATCAAAATTCATATCCACCTTTGTCGGATCAAAGGATGGTACTGGAATCTTTTATCACGTCGATAATAATATCGATGGCAAGCCACACCCTAACTATAACCAAACAATAGCAGCTACCGGCCGGATGACTTCGTCCGGTGATATGAATGGTCAGAATGCTTCACGATCTAAAGAGGACGAGGACGGCTTCACTAATCCTCACAAGTCCACGTTCATATCAAGAAGGGACAACGGTCTGGTGCTGGTGATCGACCTCTCTCAACTGGAGTGGAGGGTTGCAGCCTGGTTAGCCCAGGACTCAATAGCAATGCAAGAGATCTGGGATGACGTTGACTGTCATGCTGACAATGCTATCAAGTTCTTTGGTGACATCAAGTACAGACAGGATGCAAAGATCATGACCTTCCGGTTATTATATGGTGGCAGTGCCTATGCATTCTGGATTGATCCTAAGATGCCGGACTTCAGCAAGACCCGGTGGAATGAGATCGTACGTGCATACAGTATGAAGTACCGTGGCATCACGGCCTGGCAGGAACGTAACATTCAGAAGGTACCCTTGAACAAGGGCCTGCTGCACTCACCTACCGGCCGGATCTATAAGATACCAATGGAACCTCACAAGAAGTATCCCAACACCATGATCTATAAGGACACATGCATCAAGAACTATCCAGTACAGGGCACGGCCACGGGTGACATAGTTCCCTTGGCTATGAATCTTATGGACGACAAGATGAATGAGACCCCTGAGAAGTTTATCTCTACCGACTGGATGGGCCAGGTGCACGACTCCATGATCTTTGATACCATGCCACATGAGGTGAAGCTTACAGCTTTCACTGGCATACAGGTGTTCGAGACGTTGCCCTCTGTTATTTCTGACCTGTGGCAGGTTGACTTCAATTTGCCTATGACTGGAGAGGCTGAGTGGGGGCCAAATTATGGTGACATGACACACTCCGTGAAACACGTGGGGGGAGAATGGATCTTAAAGGTGAAATAATTGGTATCATCTGGGGCACGGATAGTAAGACGTGTGACGATGCAGCTGAAGAAGTTATGGATGCTGTGTCTGAGTACATGAAAGAGCACCAAGAGTTCTGGATGAATGAGCTTGACCTACTGAGACAAGAGAACGAGCAGCTCCGGGTAGATCTGATGATTGCTGAGGAGATGTTCGAGGCTATCCCACCCAGGAAGAACGGGGTGCCAATGATAAACATTAAAAGAAGGAGTAACTTTCGAAATGAGAAGTGACATATATCCTTACAGCTGGTTCAATCCTACGAAAGCTGAGCTGAAAGCCTCAGATATCTTTGCACCGATAGCCTTTGACATGGACGGTGTTCTGTCAGAGACCGGTGGCATACTTAGGGAAGGGATACAGAACCACTACGGTGTTGATGATATTCGGGTAGAAGTTGACGGCTACCGTACGTTCAACTACCACGTGCCTGGTGTTGATCAACGTGAGATGTTTGACCTGGTCAATCATATCATAGGAGAGGATTCACTTGGTGCCCTGCCGACTCCGTTCATGGCAGAGTGCATGGAATACTTCTATGATATAACCGACGAGCCTATCACGATAGTGACGGCACGGGTTCAGGAAAACATGGGTGTTACATACCAATGGTTAGAGCACAACTTCCCGGTACCGTTCAACCTTATCATGGTCAACGGTATGCAGAAAGAGGTTGTCCTGAATCGGATCAAAACGGATATTTTTGTGGATGACAGATACAAAACTATCCGTAACCTGGAGGATTACATTGCAATGCCGGTCTTGTATGAGAGACCGTGGAATCAGAACCGTCCGGCTGCTGCCGGAGCATTCAGTATCAGAGACCTCCGGGAAATGATACCTGTATTCAACATGGCTTTACAACTCCGGCCCATGAGATGGCCGGGTCACATACCATACCCCAACAGAATGGGGAGAGGAGATATCGAATATGCTTAACACGAATGATTATGACATGCACTTGCCGGAACGTTTTGTTCACGGCTTCAACTTCAATCTTTTTAGTAGTGCCCTGAACCGTTACGACAACGGACAGTACCGGGGTATGCTATCAGTTGGAATGTTGGAGTCCTCTGGCACCGGCCACTGGCCGTTCACCTTGTTTGATTACCGGTTCATCACTGGGCCACTTGGATCTTGGCAGGTCACCCTGTTTGGGTTTGTGATAGGATCTAAGAAGGTTCATGACATTGACCAGGAGACCGGCAAGGTCGTAGGCAAAGACAAGAAGATGCTCTATTCATTCTTCAGTTGTTTGAATCACAAAGGTAAAACCCTCGAAGAAATAATTCAACCCACTATCTAAAGGAGATTATTATTATGCCGACTAAAGTAAACGTAAAGATCAACACCGTGCAGCACACCAGTCAACTGTCTAAAGCAGGAAATGAATTGAACTACGTTGAGATCACCGGGTTCGATGCCACCAATAACAAAGGCTTTAAGAAACGTTTCTTTGCCACCAAGAAAGATGGTACGGCCACCAAGAATGCAGAGACGGCCGATGCTTTGAACCAGGACGACTGGGCTGAGATTACCCTGGACGATACCAGCTATCACAACGTTCAGACCCTGAAGAAAATCTCTGAGCCTGCCGGTATGAGTGCACCGTCTCAGGCACAAACCCAGACCAGCACGGGTGGTGGTGGTCGAGCCTCCGGTGGTTCTTCTGACAAGATGACCAAGGCTGATTGGGCTGCAAAGGATCGAGCCAAAGAGCAGAGCATGGCCCGGCACAAGGGCCTGGTCGTAGCAGCTGACGTTTGTGTTGCCAACGGAAACTTTGATCCAGATGAAATCATCCTCGTTGCCAGAACGTTTGCCGACTACCTTACAGAGGGTACCGGTCAGGTGGTTGACGGTGAGAAACGTGAGACCTTACCCAACGGTAATACCCTCGTGAATGCACCTCAGCAGAATGACGATCCTGGTGTACAGGACGATGACATACCGTTCTAATGGGACGACCTGCTAAA
>Ga0180438_10010090_pt1 | contig 11637 bp, 9 predicted proteins | sample SS_ome_12_FD_132455 | JGI IMG/M metagenome (GOLD analysis project Ga0180438, IMG submission 132455) | Hypersaline lake sediment archaeal communities from the Salton Sea, California, USA - SS_3_D_2 metaG | ecosystem: Environmental > Aquatic > Non-marine Saline and Alkaline > Hypersaline >...
GGCCCCGGCGACGAACTGCTGGGCAATCCGTTCCACTACCGCGACCCGCGCACCAACGATATCCTCGAACGAGCCTTTTCGATCGTCCCCCGCGAAGAGATCTTTCGCCATACCGGACTGCAGTTCATGCAGTTCAACACGCTTTTTCAACTCCTCGCCGCCAAGCTCTCCGATTCGCGGCTGCTGGACGTGGCCAAGACGTTGCTGATGGTGCCCGATCTGTTCCACTGGTTGATGACCGGGGTGAAATGCAACGAAATGACCGAGGCCAGCACCAGCCAGTTCTACAATCCCATCCAGGGCGGCTGGGCCACGGAACTGCTGGAAAAGTTCGATCTGCCGACGGACATTCTGGGCACGATCGAACCGCCGGGTACGAACCTCGGAAAGCTGCGGGGGAACCTGGCCGCCGAGAGCGGTTTGTCGGCAGCGGACGTGATTTTGCCCGGCTCGCACGATACGGCCAGCGCCGTAATGGCCGTGCCCGCCGTGAGTCATCCCGGCCAGCGCCCCGACTGGTGTTACATCAGTCTGGGAACCTGGGCGTTGATGGGCATCGAGTCGCCCGAGCCGGTCGTCAACGACAAAGTGCTGCAGTTAAACTTCACCAATGAAGGCGGCGTGGGCAACACGATTCGGCTGTTGAAGAACATCACGGGGCTATGGCTGGTGCAGGAGTGTCGCCGCGCCTGGAACCAGGCCGGCAGGGATTGGGACTGGGAAGACCTCAATGGGCTGTCGGCGGCCGCCAAGCCGTTGGTCTCGTTCATCAATCCCGACGCCCCCGACTTCCTGGCCCCCGACGACATGCCCGAGGCCGTCCGGCAGTTTTGCCAAAAGACCGGTCAGCCGGTTCCGGCCGACGAGGGAGCGGTGTTGCGGTGTGCCTTGGAGAGCATCGCAATGAAGTTCCGCCAGGTGTTTGGCATGTGCGAGGAGTTGGCCGGCGGCCGGATCGAGACGATTCACATTGTCGGCGGCGGCACCCAGAACCGTCAACTCTGCCAGGCCGCGGCCGACGCCTGCGGACGCCGCGTGGTGGCCGGGCCGATCGAGGCCACCGCCACCGGCAACGTGATGATGCAGGCGGTGGCCACCGGCGAAGTCGGTTCGATCGCCGAGGCCCGAGAAGTGATCCGAAACAGTTTCGACGTGGAGGAGTACGAGCCGCGCAACACGGCCCAGTGGGACGAGACCTACGAGAAGTTCGCGGGCGTTTCGTAGTCCACGGAAGTCATCCTAAGGAGCAAGAACATGATTAACGTCGGCATCGCGGGCATCGGTTTTATGGGCATGACCCATTACAACGCGTATCAACAAGTTCGCGGAGTGAAGGTTCGTGCGCTTTGCGAGCAGGACAAGAAGCGGCTGGCCGGCGATTGGCGGTCGATCAAGGGCAACTTCGGGCCGCAAGGGACGAAGATGGATCTTACGGGCATCGATCGCTACGCGGAACTCGACGAGATGATCGCCGATCCGAAGCTGGACCTGATCGACGTCTGTTTGCCGCCGTCGATGCACGCGAAAGTGACCATCGCCGCCCTGAAGGCGGGCAAGCACGTCTTCTGCGAGAAACCGATCGCGCTCAGCCCGGCGGACGCCAAGCGGATGGTCCGGGCGGCGGAGAAGGCCGGCAAGCAGTTCATGGTCGGTCACGTGCTGCCGTTCTTCCCGGAGTACGCCTTCGCCTACCAGGCGATCAGCAGCGGCAAGTACGGCAAGCTTCTCGGTGGACACTTCAAGCGCATCATCTCCGACCCGCTCTGGCTGCCCGACTTCTACAATCCCAAGACGACCGGCGGCCCCATGCTCGACTTGCACGTGCACGATGCCCATTTCGTGCGGGTGATCTGCGGGATGCCCCGTGCGGTGCAAAGCGTGGGCTCGATGCGGGGCGAAGTGGTCGAGCGGTTCAGCACGCAGTTCTGTTTCGATGACCCGGAACTGGTGGTCACGGCGTCCAGCGGCGTGATCGATCAACAAGGGCGGCCGTTTACCCACGCCTATGAAATCTATCTGGAAAAGGCCACGTTGCTGTTCGACGCGGCGGGCATCGGCAAGGACTGGGTGGTCGGCTATCCGCTCACGGTGTTGACCGACAAGGGCCGGGTGGTCAAGCCGAAACTCGGCTCCGGCGATCCGTGCGACGCGTTCGTCGACGAGATCAAGGAGGTCGTTCGGACGGTCCGCAGCAACAAGCCCTCGAAGCTGTTGGCGGGCGAACTGGCCTGCGACGCGGTGGTGCTTTGCCAGAAGCAGACCCAGTCGGTGCAGCGCGGCCGGTCGGTAAAAGTGTAGTCTGGCGTCTGAAGAAGACCGCGTTTCTCACACCTCACGCCGATTTGCTCAGGCCCGCTGCCTGGTTGAGCTTGTTGTAGAGCGTCTTCAGACTGATACCCAACTCCTCCGCGGCCTTGGGCTTGTTGCCGGCGTGGCGGTCCAAGGCTTCGTGGATCGCCTGCATTTCTAGTTCACGGAGGCTGCACGGGGCGCTCGGTTTGAAACGGGCCGTGCGGATCTGCTCCGTGGCGAAGCGGCGGGGCAGGTGCTCCGGGGCAATCGGCTCGCCTTCGCAGAGAATCATCGCGTGCTCGATCACGTTGGCCAACTCGCGCACATTGCCCGGCCACGTGTGCTCGCGCAGCGCGCAGAGCGCCTCCGGCGTGAGCACTTCGTCATCGGCTCCCGCGGCGCCGAACCGGGCGGCCAGGTGTCGGGCCAATAGCTCCACGTCGTCGATCCGGTCCCGCAGCGGCGGCAGTGCGATCTCGAACGTGTTGACGCGAAACCAGAGATCCTCGCGAAAATCCCCGGCGGCCACCATGTCATCCAAGGAGCGATTGGTGGCGCAAATCACCCGCACGTCGCACGTAAACGCCTCGTTCTCTCCCACCCGGCGGATCTCGCCGCTTTCGAGGAACCGCAACAGCTTGGCCTGCATCGCCTTGGGCAACTCGCCGATCTCGTCGAGGAACAGGGTCCCGCCGTTGGCGACCTCGAACAGCCCCCGGCGATGTTCGTCGGCCCCTGTAAAGGCCCCTTTGCGATGTCCGAACAGCTCGCTTTCGATCAGATGCTCGGGCAGCGCCCCGCAGTTGATCGGCACCAGCGGCATGTCGGCCCGAAGGCTCTTCTCGTGCAGTGCCCGGGCGACCAGTTCCTTGCCGGTGCCCGTCTCGCCGAAGATCAGCACGGTGGAGTTGGCCGGCGCGACCTTGGCGATCAGCCGGCGGACGCGTTCCATGCCGGGCGAGTCGCCGATCAAGTCGGAGGAGCCCTCGATGCGTTCCAGCCGGGTCTTCAGCGCCCGATACTTGTTGGTCAACTCGCGGCGCTGAGCCACGCGGCGCAACACGGCCTCCAGGTCGACCAGCTTGCACGGTTTGGTCAGGTAATCGAACGTCCCGTGGCGCAAGGCGGCGATGGCCGTCTGGAGCGACGACTTGCCGGTCAGCACGATGGCTTCGGTGTCGGGGGCCAGTTCTTTGGCCTTGCCGATGACTTCGATTCCACCCAGGCCGGGCATGTCGAGGTCGACCAGGATGCAGTCGTAGGTGTTCCGCTGCAGCGCGGCCACGGCCGTGGTCCCGTCGGGACAGACGGTCACCTCGTGTCCCATCCGCGGCAGTTCCAGGCGCATCAACTCCTGCAACGACTTTTCGTCGTCGGCGAACAACACTTTCAGTCGATTATGCGGCTTGGTACCGATTTTCGATCTCCTTTGTGGTTTCCCGAAGCGGCAACCGCACGCGGAACGTGGCGCCCCGGCCGGGTCCCGCGCTGTGTGCCTGGATGTCTCCCCCGTGATCCGCTACGATCCGATACGTAATCGAAAGCCCCAGTCCGGTTCCCTGCCCCGTTCGGCGGCGCGTGAAGAACGGCTCGAAAATGTGCTCCAGCACGTCGGGCCCCATGCCGCAGCCGTCGTCGGTGAAAGTCAACTCGGCAAATTCGCCGTGGGCGTGCAACTCGATCCGCACCGTGCCGCCGTCGTCCAGGCTGTCCAGGGCATTGGTCAGCAGGTTCAGCACGACCTGTTTTATTTCCTGGGCGTTGACCGGGGCTACCACCGAGTCGTGCTGCACGAACTCGACGTGCTTCTGCTGGTACTTGCCCAGATGTGCCACCATGTCGATCACGCCGCGGACCAACTCGCTCAGTTCGGCGTTGTGGCGTTTGACCTCGCCCAGACGCGAGAAGTCGAGCAGGCGTTCCGTGATTCCCTTGCAGCGGAACGCCTCGTCCTGGATCATCTTCAGGTAGTTGCCGATCACGGTGTGCTGGCCGTCGTCATCGGCGGCGGATGGCCCCAGGGCTTCGCCCAGGCGCGCCTCCAGGGATTCGGCACAGATGGCGATCGAGGCCAAGGGGTTGTTGATTTCGTGGGCCACCCCGGCGGCCAGGAACCCTACGCTGGCCAACTGCTCGCTACGAACGACCTGCCTGGTGCGTTCCCGGACCTGGGCATCCAGGTCGTCGCGGATGTCCTGGAATCGGGCCGTCATGTCGTTCAGGGCCTCGGCCAACTCCGACATCTCGTCCTTGGTGTCGAGATGGATGCGATAGTCGAATTGTCCGGCGGCCACCCTGCGCGACCCGTGAATGAGCACACGAAGCGGCTGGAGCACCCACTGCCACGCAAGCCGCACGAACAAGGCAAACAACAATCCGGCCGAGATGCTCGTGATCCAGGTCCCGATGATCAACGTGCGGTATTGCCCTCGCACTTCATCGCGAAACCCGCCCAACTCGTGGTGTAGATGGCTCGGCAACGCAGCGGCCAGGGTCCGCAAGTTTTCCAACTCGCTGTCCAACTCGTCGACTTTGACGTCGTTGAGCATCCAGTCCTCGTCGCGGTTGACGCTGCGGACCCGCAGCAAGGCCGCCTCGATCTTCCGCAGAGTTTCCCGCTCGTGGCGGTTGTTGATTTCGGGCGAACCGGCCAGCAGCTTCTGCTCCAATTGCCCGCGATACCGCGAGAGCGTGTCGTCCACGCGGTGAAACTGATCGTAAAACTGCTCGCGCAACAGCCGCGCCCGCCACGGCACCTCGTCCCCCGGATCGTGGGGGAAGGCGCTGGTGCGCAGCCCCCGCAACTCGCTGATCGTGATTCGCAGATCGCCGGCGTATCGGCTCAACTCCACCGCCACCGGCAATTCGCTTACGCGCCAGCTTAGGCTCTTGGCCAAGGCGCGATAGGCATACGTGCCGTACAGACCGCTGCCGGCCAGGATCGCGACGACCGATACCAGCAGGCCCAGTCCAAGCAGCAGCTTAACCCGAATCGGCCACTTTGCGAGCAACGGCGACCTCCTTGTCGCACAAACGAGAGCATAGAACGGGGCGAGAGTCCGCCCAGGCGCGGTTCTTCCTGAACTTGCCGAATGGCAGTGTACCATCGGGCAGCGTACCGGGGCAAGACGAGCAATGGAGAGCACACCTATTGCCACCCCAACTGAATTCTCCCAAGCTGGCGCGCCGGCATCGCCAAACGGCCTGGCGCGATACTGGGGGGCTAGCGGAGAATGGGCAATTACACGCCGAGGGGGCCGCCTTCATTGCCGGATGGTCGCTGCTGCTTCAATTGGCCCATCATAAAGCTGATCGCAAGCAGATAACTGCGGACGGCCTGGGAGAGATCGCCAGCTTGCCGTGCGGCGGCGGCTTGCTCTCGCAAAGCGTTGAACCGGGGCCAGTCGACCGTCCAGTCCTCGCGGATGGCCGCGTCGCACAGCTCCTGGACGATCCGGGCAAATCGCTCGACAAACTCGTCGTTGGGCGGGCACGTCACGGCGCTGTACGGTCCTTTTCCCAGCGGCCCCTGGTTAGCCCGGCTTTCCGGTTCTGCCGCACCGTACCGCTGCGCCAGGGCCGTTGCTGCGGCGGCTATCGCCCCGACAAGGCATATCAAGGCAGCCGGCCAAGAATTCACAGCGGCCAATCCCACCGTCGCCAGGCTGAAGCCACCGAGCAACGCCCAAATGGCCGGATGGACCGGCCGCTTGGAAGCTGAGCCGCTTGAGGCATTTGATCGAGGACCTTTGTCGCGGGCCACTTGGGGTCCGGTTACGCGGGCCACGATGACCGTGACATTGTCGGGCCCGCCCCGCAGGTTGGCCAGATCGATCAGCGCCCGGACCGCCTCCGACGGCGGCATCGAGCCCAGGATGACCCCCATTTCCTCGTCTTTCACCGGGCCGGACAAGCCGTCGCTGCAGAGCAGAAACGTGTCGCCCACCGCAATCGGGAAGGGGCCTTCCAGATCAACTTCCACCTGGGCGCTGGGACCGAGCGAGCGGGTGATGATGTTCTTAGGTATGTAGTCGGGAAGTTCTTGACCGGCAAGTTGACCGGCGGCGCGCATCTCCCAGACCAAGCTGTGGTCGAAGGTCAACTGCTCGTAGCGGTCGCCTCGCAAGCGGTACGCCCGACTATCGCCTACGTGGGCCAGCAGCGCACCTTCCGGCAATAGGGCCAGCGCCGTGCTGGTCGTTCCCATGCCCTTGAATTCGGGATCGGCCTGGCCGCGGCCGTGGATCTGCTGGTTGGCGTCCTCGGTCGCCGCCAGAATGGCCTCTGCCGGGGGCAGGTCGAGGCGTTTGGAGTAGGTCAGCGCGACGGTGTCCACGGCCAGCTTGCTGGCCAATTCGCCGGCGGCGTGGGCTCCCATGCCGTCGGCCACGATGAACAGGTGGCCTCGGTTCTGCCAGGCTTCCTGGCTGCCGGCGACCACGACCGCCAGGTGGTCCTGGTTGTTGGCCCGCCGGAGCCCCACGTCGCTGGCGGCGGCATGCTCCAAGCAGTGATCCCAGTTGGCCGCGTGCTGATCCATCTGGTTTGCCGAGAATAGACCTTGTGGTGGGTGCCCGAATACGCCTCTATGCGTACTGGTTGAGAGCAAAGATTATTCATTGTAGCCGAGGTTGTGGCTTTGAGCCAGTCCCGCAGCACATGGGCTCAAACGCGACCGAACGTTCGTCCTACCGCCGCAAAGGCCGATCCGGCGCGATTTGGCCTGGGTTTTTTCCCGCCGGGCCACTATACTTCCGCCCCGTTTTCATCTCCTTTGGGCTTTTCCGCTATGCGAGCGTCTCATTCCGTCTTCGGACGATCTGCCGGCCGGTCGTCGCGTCTGTGGATTCTGATCATCTTGGCAATCTGCGTCAGCCAGTGCGGCTGCGTCCGCCGACGCATGACGATTCGCTCGAATCCTCCGGGGGCGCTCGTCTACGTGGACGATTACGAAATCGGCACCACGCCCGTCTCGCACAATTTCACCTACTACGGCACACGGAAGATCCGTCTGGTCAAGGACGGCTACGAGACGCTGACTCTGATGCAGTCGATTCCGCCGCCGTGGTATCAGATCCCGCCGCTCGATTTCGTGACCGAGAATCTCATCCCGGGCGAAATCAACGACCAGCGGACGCTCCACTTCAACCTGGCTCCCCAGATGATCGTTCCGACCGAGGAACTGCTCCGGCGCGCGGAATCCATGCGCGGGCCAATTCAGCCGGCGGGAGCACTCTTGCCGTCATCGCCTGCTCTCGGCGTTCCCGAGCCGATTCCCGCTCCTGAAGGCATCGGCGGGCAGCCGGTCTTTCCGTTGTCGCCGGGGCAGCGGTGAGCAGAAGGCAGTGGGCAGTAGGCGGTAGGCAGAGCGCAGTCAGGTGTTGCGAGAGAGTGAGTTGGAGAGGCCGTTGATCAGACGACCGATCTTCTGCCGCTGAATCGATGAGGTCGGAGGTCAGTTGGCCGTCGATATACTCCAGACGGCTGGCGATGAAGATCTGAGTTTCAACTTCACGGAGTGAGCCGTGGGCAATGGAGAGGAAGTTGCAGAAATCGCGATTCGTGCGACGTCCTTGCCCTTCGGCAATGTTGGACGGAGTCGACACGGCGGCTCTGCGTACTTGGCTCGTTAGGCCGTAGAGTTCCTGTTTGGGGGAGTTTTCGCTTGCCCTGTAAACGGCCATCACAAGATCCATCGCCTTTTGCCAGGCAATCAGGTCCCTGTAATTCCTGCTCGCCATAATGGTGAACTCCCTTCGGTCAAGCAAAAACACGTCAGCGTTGATCTGGCTGATGGCTGGCGGCTGAAGCCAAAGGGGCAGTATTGGTCTTGGCGTTCGACTTTAAGGATCGGTCTCCCCAGACAAACCGGCCAGTCCTTGCCCGCTGGTCATCTCAACACTTGTCCGCACTGCCTACTGCCTACTGCCTACTGCCTACTCACTTAATCCCCGGCCGACGCTGCAACGCCCCGCGAACGCCCAACGTTTCAGGGTGCCGGGCGATCTTGTCGGTGAAGACGCGGACGTCCTCGACGATCGGCTTCAGCCGCCAGCTTACCTCGTCGATGCGTTTTGCCGCCCGGTTCAAGTGCAAATAGAGTTCGCCGTCGTGAATGAACTTCCCTAGCGACCCGTCCGGGTTGTTGATCGCCCGGCCGAAGACCTGCAGATCCTTGCTGAACGCCGACATATTGCCCATCACGACGTCGAGGCGGTCGACCGTGCGAACGATCTTGTCGAGTTGGCTTTCGGTGCCGTCGGCCGGGCGGTCGACAAATCGTTTCAGGCTGACTTCCGCCTTCTCCACGATGACCTCGATCGAATCGAGCGTATCCGGCAACTTCTCGATGGAGCGGCTAAGCCGCTCTCGCGCCGCTTCGTCGCCGAGCAATCGACTGGTGTTGTGCGTCAGTTCTTCGACGGCCAGAAGGGTGTCGTTGGCTTGCGCGATGGCCTTGGTGATCTGATCCTCGTTGGTTTCCAGCAGCCCCGTGACTTTGCGGGCGGCTTTGCTCAGATCGACGCTGGCCGTGGTCAGCGCGTTTCCGGCGTCGGTCACCGAGTCGATCACGGTGCCCAGCTTCTCGTCGAGCTTCTGGATCACCTGGGTGGGACTCGGAATCACCACGCCGGCGAGTCCCTCGCCGTCTTCGAGAAACGTCTCGGGGGCATTCGGATCGTTGGACGGAACGACGTTGATCACGGCGTCGCCGAACAGATCGTTGACGATGCGAAAGACCTCGTTGTGCCGCAGCCGCTTGTCCCCGTCGAGTTCGACCGTCACCTTCACTCCCCCCTCGTCCAAGAGCGTCACGCCGGTCACCCGCCCGATGAGGATGCCACTCTTGCGGACCGGGGTGTGCTGTGTAACATTGGGGGCCTGTTGGAACTTGATGTGGACCGTGTACGACGCGCCGGGCACCAAGGCGCGCGGCTCGTTGATCAGCGCCACCAGGATCCCCATGATCAACAGGGTGGCCAGGACCATCACGCCCACTCGGAATTGCATCACCCGATCGTTCATCGTCGACCCCCGTTCTCCTGTCGCATTTCCATGAGCCGCTCGCGGGCCTCGCCGCGAACGAATTGCGATACCCGCCCGTCCGCGGCGGAATCGATCTGCTGTGGCGGCCCGTCGTAGAGGACCTGCGGTTCGTCCTCGTGGAGCCTGGTAGACGGATAGAGCATGACCACCCGGTCTGCCACTTTCCGAGCGGTCCGCATGTCGTGGGTGACGATCACGCTGGTGACCGGGTGTTTTTGCCGGGTATGGATCATCAACTCGTTGATGACGTCGCTCATAATGGGGTCCAGCCCGGTGGTCGGCTCGTCGTAGAGCATGATCTCCGGCTCGATGGCCAAGGCCCTGGCCAGTCCCACCCGTTTCCGCATCCCACCGGAGAGTTCGGCCGGCTTCTTCTGGACAACGTCTTCGGGCAACCCCACTTCGGCCAGCCGGGCCAGCACGATTTCCTCGATCTCGGCGGCGTTCTTCTGGGTGTGTTGCCGCAGGGGAAAGGCCACGTTCTGGGCCACGGTCATGCTGTCGAACAGCGCCGCATGTTGAAAGAGAAAACCGAACCGGGCCCGCTCTGCGGTGAGTTGCTTCTCGTCCAGCTCAGCCAGATCTTGACCGTCGACATAGACGGTGCCCTGGGTAGGATACAACAACCCGATGATCGTTTTCAGCAGCACCGTCTTGCCGCACCCGCTCTCGCCGATGATCGCCAGCGTTTCTCCCCGCGTGATTTCGAGATTGATTTCGTGCAGTACTCGCAGCGGTCCGAAATCGACCCCCAGCCGGTCGAGCCGGATCAGCGGCTGCAGCAGGGGTTCGGCATGTGGTGCGGTGTCGACCATGACGGACTCAGAACAGTTTGGGCGCCTCGGGCCAGATGGCGTAATAGATTGCGTCGAGGATAATTCCCAGCACCAGGTCCAATAGCAGAATCACGACGAAAGAGTAGACGAACGCGGAGGTGGCCGCTCGCCCCACGCCTTCGGCCCCCGGATCGCAGTGGAAGCCGCGGTGACAGCCGATCAGCGCGATGGCGGCCCCGAAGAAGAGGCTCTTGAAAATGCCCACGAACAGGTCGAAATTGGTCACGAATTCCCGCGCGTTGGAGACGTAATGATGCCAGTCGATGCCCTTGAGATAAACAGCAAAGAAGGCGGCGCCGGCCACGCCCATGAAGTCGGCCATAACCACCAGCGTGGGAATCAGGATCAGGCAGCCGAGGAATCGCGGCACGACGAGGTAATGGATGGGGTTGGCGCCCATGCTCGCCAGGGCGTCGATTTGCTCGGTTACCCGCATCGTCCCCAGCTCGGCAGCCATCGAACTACCCACCCGGCCGGCCAGCATCGTGGCGGCCAGGACCGGCCCCAGCTCGCGAACCAGCGACATATTGATCACGGCCCCGAGTTGGGTCTCGATGTTCATCATCCGGAACTGGGTGTAGCTTTGCACAACCAACACCATGCCGATGAAGGTCCCGGTCAACGCCACCACCGGCAGGCTCAACACGCCGATCTGGTAGAAGTTCGGCAAGATCGTCTCTCGACACGGCAACCGCGTCATCAACCAGCGCACCGTCCGCAGGGCGAAGATCGTGGTGCTGCCCAGCGCGATCAGCCAGTCGATCACCACGGCCCCACAGTCGGCGATCCAATCGGCGATTGCCTCCATGATTCCGCCGGAATTCCCGTGGTCATCAGGGATTGGGATGTCGGAGCCGGTGGCCATGTTCGAGCACCTAGTCTTGTATTTCCAACACCGTGTGGTTTCAACCGTTTGCTGGTTCGCCCGCGAACGTCCTTGCGGGACTCGGCCGGTCGCTCGGCAACGGCTCAGCCGCGCGCAACGGCCCCACAGTCCACCTCTAGTTTCGTCGCCGGAGGAATTGCGGCTTGAGCAAACTCTAACGATCGCTTGGGATGCGCAGAATGCGCAAGCTGGGTTGCGTTCCGCTGCGGGACCTTTTAAGCGCCGGTCGCATCTTGCCGGCGTCAAGAAGAAAGCCCACCCCGATTGGGGGTGGCTGGTAGAAGTCAGGTTCAAGAATCTCAGCGGTTTCAGCCGTCTTCCGACGCGGATCCTCCGTCCGAACCGCCGTCGGCTGCGGCACCCACCTTGGGTGGCTCTTCCGCCGGCTCTTTGGTCGAGCCGACGAAATGGAGTTGCTTCTTGCCGCCCACCTCCTTGGCCTCCACCGTGATCGTGTCCATACCCTGGAACTCGCCCTTGAGCAGTTCTTCGGAGAGCGGGTCCTCGATCATGTTTTCGATCGCGCGACGCAGCGGCCGGGCGCCGAAATCGAGTTCCTTGCAGCCCTTCTTGACC
>Ga0180438_10010093_pt1 | contig 11636 bp, 10 predicted proteins | sample SS_ome_12_FD_132455 | JGI IMG/M metagenome (GOLD analysis project Ga0180438, IMG submission 132455) | Hypersaline lake sediment archaeal communities from the Salton Sea, California, USA - SS_3_D_2 metaG | ecosystem: Environmental > Aquatic > Non-marine Saline and Alkaline > Hypersaline >...
CAGTATGCGTCGCCGAGCTCTCCTACGGCCGCCCGGTTTCCGAATTCCCCGAGCGCCTCCGCTGCGACGGCGACCACGACCCAGTCTGTGTCCTCCAGACCGCGTGCGAGGGCTTCCAACACACCCTTCTGCTTGAGCTTGGGCAAGGCCGAGATGGCGGCCGCCCGGATAGCCGGATCCGCGTCTTCAATTCCCACCTTGAGGAGCTCGAAGCTCCTGGCCCACTGGATCTCACCCATCGCCTCGTACGCCCGGGCCCGTACGTACCGGGACGGATCCTCCGTGAGCTCGGCTACGAGCGGCAGCGCGGCGTGCTCGTCCACCTTCGCGACCGCGAGGACCGCGTTGGCCCGCACTGCGGGATTCGGGTCCTTCAACCGCTCTCTCAACGCATCCGACGCGCTCGGGTGGAGCAGATCCCCGAGGACCACGCACGCCGTCGCCCTCACGTGGGGGTTGGGAGATTCCAGGAGGGGAAGCAGGGCCGGAACGGATGTGGTGTCGAGCACGCTGTCCATCGCAATGAGCGCGTCGACCTGGACCCGCCAATCCTCGTGCGCGAGGGCCGGCCGGAGCGCACGCCAGTCCGCCTCGCTCCCGAACTTGCCGATCCCCCGGGCGGCATACATGGCCACCAGGGGACGGCGATCCGAGACCGCCCGCGCCAGCGCCTCCATCGCCTCGGGATCCTCGGTGGCCGCCACGGCGTAGGCGGCCCGCCACCGGACCTCATCGTCGGGGTCCCCTTCCATGAGATCGACGAGCGCGCTCGTCGCCCGCCGGTCCTTCACCCTGGCCAGCGCCAGCGCCGCCTCGCCCCTCAGGTCGGGAGACTGGCTCTCCAGAAGTCCGACCAGCGCCGGCGTGGTCCCGGGATTGCCCAGCTTGCCCAGAGCCTCGACCACGTTCTTGCGCACGCCGTGGATGGGATCTTCGAGCGTCCGCAGGAGGACGGACACGAGCGTGCTGTCTCCCAGCTGACCCAGGGCAAACGCGGCGGCGGCCCGCACGTCCAGGTCCGGGTCCTCGAGCGCCTGGAGGAGAGAGCTCTTCACCTCCGGACGCGCAATCCTGCCCAGGGCGCGAACCGCGGCCACGCGGATTCTCGGGTCCTTGTCCTGGACGTAGCGCGCCAGCTCCCAGTTCTCTACGTAGCGGTCGTCCTCGAGTACCTTGATCCGTCTGATCTTGGCCTCTTCCGCAGGTCCCGAGGTCACCGAGCCCACGATCAGGACGACCAAGAAGGGAGCCAGAAGCGCCACCGTGAGCGAGGAATACCGAACCACCCTCATTCCTGACCCTCCCGAGCCGAGATGGAGACGGCGCGATCCCGCCGTCGTGCACCCAGGGGTTCACCTACCACAGATGGGTGGAGGAAGACAAGGCCTAAAGAGAATGCCGGGCGGTCGACGCCGCGTCCGGACCGGCGACCGCTTTGGCTTGACGCTGTCCCGGCCACCGGGGATACTACTCGTGGTACGACAAACGCTCGACAGGAGCCTGAAAGGATCATGGACAATACACACGTCGACAAGCCCGTCCGCCTGACGAGCACGACCAGCGGTGCCGGCTGAGCCTGCAAACTGAGCCCGGGCGGCTTGGCGGAGATTCTCAGTCAGCTGGACATCCCGTCCGACCCGAACGTCCTGGTTGGGACCCACACGGCGGACGACGCGGGCGTCTACAGGCTGAGCGAGAACCTGGCCCTCGTCCAGACCGTGGACTTCTTCACCGCGATGGTGGACGACCCCTACGACTTCGGCCGGGTGGCGGCCGCCAACGCGCTCAGCGACGTCTACGCCATGGGCGCGCGCCCGGTCACGGCCCTCAACATCATCGGCTTCCCCGAGAAGAAGCTGCCCATGGACATTCTTCTGGCAATTCTCAGGGGCGGCCTGGACAAGGCGACCGAGGCGGGCGTGAGCATCGTGGGCGGCCACACGATCAAGGACGATGAGCCGAAGTACGGCCTGGCCGTCACGGGCCTCGTGGACCCGGCGCGCCTGGTCACTAACTCGGGCGCCCGCCCCGGCGATCGGGTGTTCCTGACCAAACCCCTGGGATCGGGCATCATGACCACGGCCATCAAGCAGGACCTGGCCCGCCCGTCGGATGTCGAAGAGGTCACAGCGCTCATGGCTGCGCTCAACCGCCCGGCGGCCGAGGTCATGACCCGGGTGGGCGTCCACGCCGCCACGGACGTCACGGGATTCGGGCTTCTCGGGCACCTGCACGAGATGCTGGAGGCCTCCGGCGCCGCCGCCCGAATCCGCGCGCCCGCCGTCCCGGTTCTTGCCGGCGTGTGGGACTTCGCCCGCAAGGGGGCCGTGCCCGGCGGCAGCAAGAGCAACCTGGACTACTTCGGCGGCTGCTGCGAGTTCGACGACAGCCTGGACGAGATTCGGCGGATCGTCCTCGCCGACGCCCAGACTTCGGGAGGTCTCCTGATCTCGGTCCCGCCCGAGCGCGCCGACGCCCTCAGAGCCGGCATGGAGGCGGCGGGGGTGCGCGCAGCCGAGATCGGGGAGGTTGTCGAAGGGACCTGTGGCCGAATCCGCGTGGACGCCTGAATCGATGGATGCCTTTCTTCTCCATGCCCTCCTCGCCGAGCTCGCGCGCCTTACCGGCGGCCGCGTGCGGGCGGTGGACCAGACCGACCCGGCGACCCTGCAGATCACGGTCCGGGGGGCGGACACCTCCACCGTGCTGGCCCTCTCCTGCGACCCGACCTTTCCGCGGCTCGAGCCGCTGGGATCCCCCGAACCGGCCGCCGAAGCGGGGCCCTTCCTGACCATTCTCCGAGATCACCTCGCCGGGGCCTCGCTCGTCGAGATGAGACAGCTGGGGTTCGATCGCACCGTGGTCTTCGGGTTCTCCAAGAAGCGAGCCTTCTCCCCGCCCGAACAGCTTACGCTTCTGTTCCAGTTGTTCGGCAAGCGCGCCAACCTGTACCTCGAATCCACGCGCGGGACGCTGGCCAGCCTCAAACCCGGCGTCATCCCCAGGGTCCCGGGGCCCCAAGGGCCGACCGCGTCCGGCGTCCCCCGGCTCGATCCCCTCGCCGCGCCTGCAGACCAGCTCAAGGGACTCCTTCGCCCGGACGCGCACGTGCCCCTCGAGCGTGTACTGGTGGACCGCTTCACGGGAATCTCGCCGCTCTGGGCGCGCGAGATCCTGTTCCGGGCCGACCTTGCGCCCGAGACCTTCCTGGGCGAGCTCAAACCCTGGCAGGTCGATTTGCTCTGGAGCCATCTGGTCGCCTGGGTCGAGACCATCCGGGCCGGGCGGGTCGAACCCCGCGTCTACTACGAGACGGCGGCCGGGCGGCCTTTCGCGGTGACCCCTCTGCCGTTGGAGCATCTTCGGGAAACACCCTCCCGAGGGTTCGCCTCCGTGACGGAGACCGTCTCGGCCTTCTACCGCGCCCTGGTTCCCGCGGCCGCCGAGGCCGCACTCCGGGAGCGGATCGAGCGCCAGCACCACCGGGATCTCAGGAGGGTTTCCAGAAGCTTGAAGCGCGTGGCCGAGCGGCGCCGACAGGCGTCCCGGGAGGCGGAGTTCCGGAGGTTCGGGGAGCTCATCCTCTCCAACCTCCAGGACCTTAGCTCCGGGAAGGACGAGCTGACCGTGATCGACCACTTCGATCCCGGGCGGCTCCACATCCGGATCCCCGCGGACCCGGCCAAATCTCCCCGCCTGAACGCCCAGGCTTACTTCGACAAGGCCCGGAAGGCCAAGCGGGCCAAGCTCGCACTGGCCGAGGAGTCCGCCCGGCTGAACCGCCGCCGGGAGCAGCTGGAGACGTGGATCGCGGAAATTCCCGGTTTGACCGGGGAGTCCCTCCGGGCGCGGGCCCGCCGGCTGGGGATCGTCCGCAGGGAATCGGATGTGAGGCGGCGAGCGGACGAGCGCCCGACGCCCTTCCGCACGTTCCACACGCGGGACGGCCGGACCGTGTGGGTGGGCAGGAACGACCGCGAGAACGACCTCCTGACCCACTCCCGCGCCGCACCGCACGATCTGTGGTTCCACGCCCGGGGGCTGGCCGGATCCCACGTCGTCCTGAGATGCCCGGACCGCCGCCAGCGGCCGAGCAAGCGGGCGATCCTGGAGGCCGCGCGGATCGCGGCCTACTACAGCAAGGGACGGAAATCGAAGACCGTGGACGTCACCTACACCGAGAAGCGGTACGTGCGGAAACCCAAGCGAGGGAAACCCGGCCTGGCGCTCGTCACCAACGAACAGGTCCTCTTCGTAGAACCCGGGCTGCCGGAAGAAGACGCCGGCTAGTCTTCTCTACCGGAGATACGTAGCCCGAACAGTGGAGACGCCCGCGCCGATACGCACGCTCACGAAGTACACACCGGCGGCCGCTCTCCCACCGTCCGAACCGGTTCCGTCCCAAACCACGTGGTGATCCCCGGGTCCGAACATACCGTCCGCAATCCCGGCGACGCACCGACCGAGCACGTCGTAAACCGAAACCCGCACCCGTTCATCCTTCGTCAAAGAGAATCCGACGGTGGTCTGCTCCCGGAACGGATTGGGCCTAGCCGGGGACACCACTGCGGGCTGGGGCAGATGCACGGTCCGGACATCGTCGACGCCGGTGGTTCGGTCCAACCTGACGATGGTCAAGAAATCGGGGCCGGGCATGACGACGGCGGCGATGCCCGCTGCGCAGTTGTAGTCGAAGTGCGAGGCGAAGGCGGGAAGCGGGACGATGCTGTTCGCGACATGCAACCTGCTCGGCGCGACGCCGTCGGGTCCGGTCAGCACGACCGGCCGACCGCATTCATCGAACAGGACGCCGGTCACCCCTCCGTAGGAAAGATACTCGTCCGTGTCGACGATCCCGCCGGTCTCGGGATCCACGTTGGACACGGTCTGAGCCACGCAGTTCCCGACCCCGATCAGGTCCCGCACCGGGTTGTAGGAGAGCCGGAGCGGGGCTTCTCCTGTGGCAAACGTCCCCACCAAAGACGAGGACGCGCCCTTCACGTCGATCACGGAGTAGCTGTGGTCGGCGAGATTCGTGACCACCGCCCGCGACCCGTCCCCGTTGAACGCGATCTGGATCGGGAACTCGCCGACCTCGATCGACGACACCACACGGTTGGTGGCAACGTCAATCACATCGACCTGGTTGCTGAAGGATGCCGCCACCAGCAAGTGGTCTCCGGCCGGGCTCATTTCAATATCGCTGAATACCCCGCAGGCCCACCAGAGAACGCCCACGATTCCGCAGGGGATCTCGGCAACCTTGGCGCTCAGCGCCCCCTTCAGGTCCACCGCCGAAACCGTGTTGTCGGCGAGATTGCCCACGTAGGCGCGTGTATCGTCCGGCGTGATGCAGACGACCCCCGGCCGGAGTCCGGTCGGAACAACCGCGACCACCGAGCAGGCGTCAAGATCTACGATCATGACGGCATTCGACTCCATCCCGCAGACCACGGCCCAGCGCGAGTCGGACGTGATCGCCACCTCCGCCACTCGGTCGGCGATCGGCAGGGTCGCCAGCAGGCCACGCGTTTCAAGATCGATGATCGTGGCGTTGCCCGAGAGCACGTTGGTGACGACCGCCTTGGTCCCGTCCGGGGAGATGGCCACCCGCCACGGCGCGTCGCCCTCCGGCTCGAGTCCGCAGGAGGTCGTTCCCCGGTATGCAGGCCCACCGGGAGTCTGGTAATCGCAGAAGTACAGGCCCTCGTGCCGCAGGGGATCGAAGGCCGCAACGCGGTGCCCCACCGGCGACACCGCCCCGTAGCGCTGGCCTGCGCCCTCGCACTGACCTACGACGGCCTCGGCGGCGAAATCCACGATCGAGAGACCCTCTTGTCCGCTGATGACGAGGTGGTGATCGGGAGACGTCCCGATCCACCCGGGAGTCTCGGTCTCGTCGAGGATCGTGAAGTCAGAGGTCTCGAAGCGAACAATGGCACTGCACCCCCGGCCGGCGACGAGCGCCTTCGAGCCGTCCGCGTTCACAGCCACCTCGCATAACTGGAGTGCCTCCCATCCCGTCAGGGTCACGCGGCCTGTCTCGCTGCGCGTGGAGAGACTGATCCGATGGAGGACCGGAGGGCTCGTGCCGCTTGCGGCCACGAGCGTCGTCCCGTCACCCGAGAGCCCGACCGCCCGGCAGCCCACGATGCCTGGGACGGCGTGGTCGATCCCCCCGGTGGAAGTGTTGAAGAAGAGAACGCTGTTCTCCCAGTCGCCGGCGATCACATACTCACCGTCGGGCGACACTTCGAAACCCGTGAACTTGACGCACCACCGCCCGTGCCCCAACGTCAACGCGCGCAGGTAGAGGCCCACCGGGAAATTCGGGATCGTCCCCACAACGGCGCGCGCCCCCAGGTCGACCACCTCGCACGTGTTGCTCGCGTCACACGCAACGAACGCTCTCCTTCCGTCCGGGCTCGTGCGGACGACACACGGCTCCCCTCCCGTAGCCACAACGGCAGCAATCGTGAGATCGGCGAGATCGATCACCCAGACCTCATCGCTGAACGTGCAGGCAACAACGGCATAGTCGTCGGTGACGGCAATGCCGGTCGGAAAGCGCCCGACGGGGATACAGGCAGTCACGCCCATGGTCTCCCAGTCGAAGACCGTCACGTTGTGCGTCTCGCGGTTGGTGATCAGAACTCGCTCCCCGTCCCGCGTGAAGGCGGCCCAGCCCAAGTAGTCCCCCTCCGGCGCCTCGCCGGGCGAAATCGACGAGAGGGCCGGACGCCCGTCCAACAACCTCTCCTCGTGGGGGACGACATCCTCGGGCAACTCGGGAAGGTAGGCGCCGACTCCCAGCCTCCGGCACATTTCGCCGATGGCCGGACCGGGCGTGGCCAAATCCACCTCGACCACGGGCGCATCCAGGGCATCGGCCCCCAGAGCAGCCGCCGCGACCGTTCGACCCGCCACGGTCTCCGCGGCGCTCTCCGGACCGGGATCGTCGGACCAGGCCGAGCCGGCACCGAGCAACAGGGTGAGCACGCCCAAGGCCGAGACGGGCCCAAGCCAACGGGAGAAGCGTTTGGGGGTAAGGCGGGCGACGGTGCGCATGACGGCCTCCTGTCCGATGAGTATCGGAGAACCCTTCCAGAAAGGCTCAAGAGCAACGAAGTGATGCAATAGAACACGCAGATCGGAGGGAGATTGCCAGGATTCTAACACACAAAGCACCCGCACGTCAACAACGAAGAGGTCTGCACGCACATCCCAAGCGTCCGCGCGGAATAGTGCTGGCGGGAGCTCTCGAACCGCAGTATAGTCCATCCCGATCGAAGTCGAGGTAGAGCTCGATCCGGGAAAAACCGTGATTGCCGAAGCCGGGGCGTCTTGATCGACGGCGGCCCGGCGAGGAGAGGTAATGGGGCTTCTGGCTTGGATCATCTTCGGCGCGCTCTCCGGCTGGGTCGCCAGCTCGCTGACCGGCCGACGGCACGGATGCCTGCTCAACATCATTGTCGGCATCATCGGGGCGGTCATCGGGGGCGCCGTCATGCAGATCCTCACGGGTCGGGGCTTCCACTTCGGGTTCAACCTGCCCAGCTTTGTGGTCGCCGTGCTGGGTTCGATCATCCTGCTGGCGATTGCGAATCTTGCTGGCCGTCCCCGGGATTGATCGTGCCGGCCTAGACGCGAGAGGACACCCCGGCCATGGGAACTGCGCTCCTCCTTGCCGCCGCCGCAGGCCTCTCGACGGCCGTCGGGAGCCTGCTCGGCCTCGTCGTGAGAAGGCCGGGGGCGAAGTTCATGGGCTTCACGCTTGGCTTCTCCGCAGGCGTGATGATCCTGGTTTCCTTCGCCGAGCTCATGCCCCTTGCGGTAGAGACTCCCGGGGTCGGATTCCTCGGGGCCTACCTGGCGTTTTTTCTCGGGATGGGCGGCTACTTCCTGATCGACGTCCTCCTGCCCCACGACTACATCGGGCAGCATGACCATTCTCCCGGCCGGATGGCCGCGGGCGATCTTTCGAAGTCGTGGTCCCTGGAGCGAACCGGGGTGCTTGTAGCCATCGGGATCACGATCCACAATTTCCCCGAGGGGATGGCCACCTTTGTCGGAGCGATGAAGGACGTCCGGTTGGGCTTGGCGATCGCCGTCGCTATCGCCATCCACAACATCCCGGAAGGCCTCGCCATCTCCGCGCCGATCTACGCGGCCACGGGCTCTCGCCGAAAGGCCTTCGGTTGGTCGTTTCTTTCGGGAGTGAGCGAAATCGCGGGCGCGGCCACCGCCGCCGCCGTGCTTCACCCGATTCTGACCGAGAAGGTGATGGGTGTGGTCCTCGCGGTGGTGGCGGGCGTGATGGTCGTAATTTCCCTCGACGAGCTCATCCCGGCGGCCAAGGCGTTTGAGACCGAGCATCTGCCGATCGTGGGCGTGATCGTCGGGATGGCCGTGATGGTCGTCAGCCTCTGGATGGTCGGCTAGCGACGACAGACGCCCTGCCGGCGCCGGGGGGTTGTCGAGACCATCCCGAAGGCGTACACTCCCACTGGACCGAGGGCTCCAGCGGAGACATCCAATGGAACCCATGGGGCTGCAATCTCAGGGGTGCTGGAAGTGAGAGCGGCTGCAAGGATCGTCCTATTCGTCTCCTACCTCCTCATCGTCATCGTCGTCATCCTGGAAGTCGGGGTGCGCGTCTGGGGGTACTCCCGCCCGTACATCTACGACCCGATCTACATGCTCTACCCGGCTTCGGAAGAGATCCCCTACGTCCACAAGCCGAACCTCCGAGACGCCAGGGGACGGGGACTATCGATCGTCCACACAGATGCGCTGGGCCTTCGCACAACGACGCCGGGGCGGACCTACGGTCCCAAGCAGCCCGCCGAGTACCGGATTGCCGTGGCCGGCAACTCGGTGACCTTCGGCCAGGGGGTCCGGGACGCCGAAGACACCTTCTGCGAGGTCCTGGGCCGAACCCTGAACGACGCCCAGAGCGATGTGAGGATCACCGTTTTTAACTACGGAGCTTCCGCGTACAGCGTGCGGGAGATGGAAGCGACGCTTCGGCATCGGATGCTCGAGGTGGAGCCGGACCTCGTGGTGATGGCCATAATCACGAACGATTTCTTTCCTTCGCGCTCGGTCGACGTGGACCGCTGGGGGTATCACGTCAACCGTCGGCTGTCGGGCTGGATCCCCAAGGACTCCAGGCTGAAGAGGTGGCTGAGAGGAGTCCACCTCACCTATGTCGTCCGGGACCTCCGCTACCAGTGGATCAAGAAGAGGCGGGGTGATACCGATGGCGTACACCGTTACAATCTCTCCGCCGAGCGCGTGCCCGACGGATACCGCTACGTGAGCCGATTCGGAGAACAGGCGGTCGAGAACGGCGTGGACTACCTCATCGTCCTCTTGCCCTGCCACTCGGGCAGCTATGGGAGCGTGCCGCGGCAGCTCACCGAGGATGGGATGGCCCGCGCCGACCTGTCCTTCATCCGGGGGGAGTTCACCGCTCGCGAGTTCGCGGCGAGCAAGTTCGACCGGCACCCCTCCGCCGCGGTTCACCGGAGAATCGGCGAGGAGCTGGCCGGCGTCATTCTGGCCGGGCCGTTGGCTTCTCGCCGATAGAGACCACGGATCCTCATGTGGAGGCACAACCGGGGAGCAAGATGGATGTCTGAGGAAACGCTCGAAGTCGAGATTCGGCCCGAAGAGCCCGAGGATTTCTTGTCGGTCTTCGACATCAACTCGAGGGCCTTCGAGACACAGGCCGAGGCCGAGCTGGTCGAGAAGCTGAGGTCGAGGGCCTCGCCCGTGATTTCTCTGGTGGCCGTCCAGAACCAGGTGGTGACGGGACACATTCTCTTCACGCCGGTGACGGTCGAGTCGAGCGGCCCGCCGAGGGCGGCGATGGGGTTGGGCCCGATGGCTGTGGACCCCGACCACCAGAACCGCGGCATCGGGTCCGCGCTGGTCCGCGAAGGACTTCGGGCTTGCAGCGAGATCGGTCGGTCTATCGTCTTCGTGGTGGGGCATCCGGATTACTACCCGCGCTTCGGTTTTCGGCCGGCCCCGCCTCTCGGCCTCCACTACAAACAACCGGAGTTCGATCCGGCCCTGATGGTGGTGGAACTCGAACCGGGCGTGCTCGCGGGACGCACGGGAACGGTGCGCTACCTGCCCGAATTCGACGACGCCTAGGTCGCCAGATCGGCGACGAACGGCAAGAGGGGAACAGATGGCGAGAGTGAGGATTGAGTTTCCGGAACCGGCGCTCTTCACCCACGACGTCCCGGTCCGGATCACGGATCTCAACTACGGGAACCACCTCGGGCATGATTCGCTGGTCTCGATCCTGCATGAAGTCCGGGCCCGATTCTTCCGGCATTTCGGGATGGAAGAGTCGGACGTCGACGGCGTCGGCATCCTGCTCACCGACCTGGCGGTGCAGTACAAAGCCGAGGTCTTCTACGGCCAGGTGCTCCGTGTGGAGGTGGCGGTCGCCGACGTTGCCGCCCATGGGTGCGATATAATCTACCGCGTTACGGATTGTGACTCGAACCGGCTCACCGCCCTGGCCAAGACCGGGATCGCGTTCTTCGACTACGGTGCGAAGACGATCGCCGGCGTGCCCACGAGGTTCCTGACGGCGGTCGAGGCCACCAACGGTCCATAGCCGACTTCCGCACAACGCTTGGGGTAACCCATGGAACACCGCTCGGTTCTCTGGGTCGATGCTGCGATCAACCTCGTCTTGGGGGCTCTTCTGATCCTGTTCCCACAGGCAGTGATTTACACCCTCGGCGTGCCCTGGACGGAACAGACGTTCTACCCAAGGGTCCTCGGGGGCGTCCTCGCGGGTGTCGGGATCGCGATCATCCTCGAGTGCCGGCGACCACGGGAGGGGATGGTCGGGCTCGGCCTCGGCGGCGCCGTCGCCATCAACCTCTGCGGGGGCGCGGTGCTCGCGGGCCTGCTCCTCAGCGGAAGTCTGGACCTTGCCCCACGCGGACACCTGTTCCTCTGGGCGCTCGTGGCAATCCTGGTCGGAATCAGCGGGGTTGAGCTCGCGGTCCACCGCAGGACGAGGCGCGGCTGAGGCCGCACACTACCTGAACTGCGCAGAGGAGGTCCGCGCATGACGGATCGCATCGAGGAAATCATCAGGCAGAGAAAGAGGGCGCACAAGAGACTGCTGGATCTCAACTCCAAGACCTATCGCGCCTTTCTCGAGATGGAGAAGGCTGCCTACGCCGAGGGGAATCTGCCCGTCAAGACCAAGGAGCTGATCGCCGTCGGGATCTCGGTCGTCATCAACTGCGAATCCTGTATGGAGTGGCACATCGGTCAGGCGGCCGAGGCCGGGGCGAGCCTCGAGGAAGTGCTCGAAGCGCTCGAGGTGGGGATTGAAATGGGAGGCGGACCGGCGACCGTCTCTGCGAGGTTCGCCCTGGGGGTGATGGATCGCGTGTTCGGGGACCGCGAGCGGTAGACCTCACCCATCGGATGACGGCTAGTATCTGGGTGACCGAGGCCGACTCGCTGACGAATCCCGACGACATCGACGCCACCACCCTGTGGGTGATTCTCGACGAGACGTGCGTCTGGGAGACCCCCCTCACGGAGGCGTCCAGTCCGGATCCCTTCCGGCTGGCCAGGCGCGCCCGAAACGG
>Ga0180438_10010094_pt1 | contig 11636 bp, 10 predicted proteins | sample SS_ome_12_FD_132455 | JGI IMG/M metagenome (GOLD analysis project Ga0180438, IMG submission 132455) | Hypersaline lake sediment archaeal communities from the Salton Sea, California, USA - SS_3_D_2 metaG | ecosystem: Environmental > Aquatic > Non-marine Saline and Alkaline > Hypersaline >...
CCCCGACGCGACCTTCGCGGCCCTCAGTGCCTTCGACGAGCACATCATCCTGATCGCCGGTGGCCGCCCCAAGGTCCGCGACTTCCGGGGCCTCGCCGAGATGGTCGCCCGTCGCAAGGCATCGCTCATCCTGCTCGGCGAGGCCGCAGAGCAGATCGCCTCCGCCGCGCGCGATGCCGGTGTGAGCGACATCGCCCGCGCCCGCGATCTTCGCCACGCCGTGCAGCTCGCGGCCCAGCGCGGCCGCCCCGGCGACGTCGTCTTGCTCTCCCCCGCCTGCGCCAGCTTCGACATGTTCGAGAACATGGCCGAGCGGGGGCGCACCTTCAAGCACCTGGTTGCAGAGCTTGCGGCCCAAGAAAGGACGCAGTAGCAGTGTCGGCAGCACGATCCATTCAGCTTCCGCAGACCCAGCTTGCCACCGCGGAGACGAGGCGAACCGACCTCACGATCCTCCTCCCCACCCTGCTGCTCATCGCGCTCGGCATTGCCATGGTCTTCAGCGCCAGCATCCCGATGGCCGCCGCGGACGAGAGCGAGGACATCTACTACTACCTCAAGCGAGAGCTCCTCTTCGCCGCGCTCGGGGTCGCCGCAATGTGGGCCGTCAGCCGTGCCTCGCTCGAGGCCGTGCGCGACCGCGCGGCCGCTCTCCTCGCGCTGGCCGTCGGCCTGCTCGTTCTCGTGCTCTTCGTCGGCATCGAGGTCAACGGCGCGCGGTCCTGGCTGCCCATCCCCTTCACGCCCTTCCGATTCCAGCCCAGCGAAATGGCGAAGATCGTGCTCGTCATCGCCGCCGCGCGCTACTTCTCCAAGTTCCCGATGGGGCTCGCGAGTTGGCGCCGCGCGGCCCCTCCCTTCCTCACCCTTGGAGTCGCCGCCGTCCTGGTCGCCATCGAGCCCGATCTCGGCACCGCCGCGGTCCTCGTCGCCGCAATGCTCGTCTACTTCCACATCGCCGGCGCAAAGCTCCGCCACCTGGTCGGATTCGGCACCCTCGCTCTCTCGTTCGCCGCCATCACGGTCTGCTGTCATCCCTATCAGCTCGCGCGCATCAAGGCATTCATCTCTCGCACGGAACTCGCCTCTGATGGCGGCTACCAGACTACGCAGTCGTTGATCGCGATGGGCTCCGGTGGTCTCTTCGGCCGCGGCTACTGTGGGAGCGTCGAGAAGTACTTCTACCTCCCCGCCGCCATCCACGACTCGATCCTGGCCGTGATCGGTGAGGAACTCGGCTTCATCGCGACCTTCGGGATAGTGCTGCTGTTCGCCGTTTTGGTCTGGCGCGGCACCGCCATTGCGGCGCGCGCGCCGGACCGCTTCTCCGGCCTACTGGCGGCCGGCGTCACGTGTCTGCTGGCCGTGCAGGCCCTGCTGCACATCGCGGTCGCCACCGACTGCGCGCCGGCCACCGGCGTGCCGCTTCCCTTTGTGAGCTACGGCGGTTCCTCGCTCGTCTTCTCCCTCATCGGCATTGGGCTGCTGCTCAACGTCGCCCGACGGCAGCGGGCGCGAGCCATCGGACGGGAGGCCGCATGAGCGACCGCGTGCACTTCATCGGCATCGGTGGCATCGGGATGAGCGCCCTCGCGCGGATGGCGCTCGCGCGCGGCATCTCCGTCTCCGGCTCCGACCTGCGCGAATCTCCCCTGACGGCGCGGCTCGCCTCGCTCGGAGCGAATGTGACCATCGGCCACCGGGCCGACCTCGTCCCCGCGGGCGCCACCGTCGTCCTGTCCGACGCGATCCGGCCCGACAACCCGGAGGTTCAGCGCGCCCGCTCTCTTGGGCTTCCCGTCAAGCGCCGTTCAGAGCTGCTGGCCGAGATGATGTCCGGCTCTCGCGGCATCGCCATTTCCGGCACCCACGGCAAGACCACCGTCACCGCCATGCTCGGCGTCGTGCTCGCCGAAGCCGGCCTCGACCCAACCGTCGTCCTGGGCGGCGAATACCCGCCGCTTGGCGGCAACGTGCGCCTCGGCGCCGGCGAATGGCTCGTCGCGGAGGCCTGCGAGGCCTACGAGTCCTTCCTCGACCTCACGCCGGAGATCGCCCTCGTGACCAACATCGAGCCCGACCATCTCGACCACCACAAGACCTTCGATCACCTGCGACAAAGTTTCATCGCGTTTCTGCATCGCGTTGCGCCGCACGGCTCTCTCGTGCTGTGCGCCGACCGTCCCGAGCTCGCCGACCTTCCCCTCCCCGCCGGCCGCCACATCACCTGGTATGGCGCGAGCGAGCAGGCACAGGTCCGAGGAGTCGACATCGAGACCACGGGCGGCAACGCGCGATGCCGACTCTGCCTCGACGGGCGTCCAGCGGGCGAGCTGCGCGTCAACAGCCCCGGCCGTCACAACATGCTGAACGCGCTGGGCGCGGTCGCCGCCGCGCTCCGCACGGGCGCCTCGCTCGACGCCTGCAAGCGGGCCCTCGAGCGCTTCACCGGAGTCGCGCGCCGATTCGAAGTGTTGGGCGAAGCCTCGGGGCTCACGGTCGTGGACGACTACGCCCATCACCCCACCGAAATCGCCGCGATCCTCGCGGCCGCGCGCGCCGCGTTTCCGGGCCGGCGCCTCGTGGCCCTCTTCCAGCCGCATCTGTACTCCCGCACGCGGGACTTCGCGGAGGAGTTCGCGAGCGCGCTCGGCGAGGCCGACCTCGCGGTGTTGACCGACATCTACCCGGCCCGCGAATCGCCCATCTCCGGCGTCACCTCCGGCCTCATCGCCGACAACTACCGCCGTCGTTTCGGAAAGGATGCCTTGCTCGAGATGTCGAAAGAAGCCGTGACGACCGAGCTGCCGAGACACGTGCAGTCGGGGGACGTGCTCCTGGTCATGGGCGCGGGCGACATCGGCACCGTTGCGCACGATCTGCTCCGGACCCTCGGGGGCCCGACCAGCGCGCAGCAGGAGGTCGTCGCAAAGCAATGAGCACTGGACGCCAGACCTGGGTCGCAGCACCGGTGATCGCAATACCTCGCCGCCAAGTCGAGTTGGCTGCCGCAGAGCTCCGCGGCAGCATCCGGGGCAGAGTCCTGCTCTGGGAACCCATGGCTCGCCACACCACATTCCGCATTGGCGGCCCGGCCGATATCTTCGTCCAGCCTCTCGACGTCGACGACCTCGCCGCCGTCATTCACTTCGGCCGCGCCAAAGCCCTCCCGGTCAAGGTCATCGGCAATGGCAGCAACCTCCTGGTCGACGACAAGGGAATGCGCGGCATCGTGGTTCGCCTCGCACCGAACTTCAGCCAGATCGAGTGGCGGGAGGACGGCGCGGTGGTGGGAGCGGGTGCGCGCCTCGGACGTCTCGTCCAAGAGGCGGCCGAGGTCTGCCTCAGCGGACTGGAGTCGACGGTGGGAATCCCCGGCACCCTCGGCGGCGCGCTTGCCACCAACGCCGGGACGGACACGGGCTCCGTCGGCGACCTAATCGTCGCCGCAACCGTCTTCGCGGGCAATGGCGATGTCCAACAGTGGACCGCCACCCAGTTCGCGTACCGCTACCGCTACAGCACTGTGACTTCGACCAAGACGACGGTCGTCTCGGCCCAGCTCCAACTCCAGCCCGCGCCCCAAGAGGACATTCGCGCCAAGATGGAGCGCCTCCGCCAGAAGAGAGCCAGCCGTCAGCCTCTCCGCGCCTGGTCCGCCGGGAGCGTCTTCAAGAACCCCCGCGGCGTCGCCGCCGGCAAAGTGCTCCACCGCGCGGGCGCAAAGGGCCTGCGAGTGGGCGACGCTCAAGTGTCGCGAAAGCACGCCAACTTCCTCGTCAACCGGGGACGCGCCACCGCGGCCGACATGCGCGAGCTCATCGCGCGGGCTCACGGCCTCGCCCTCCGCCGCTACGACATCGACCTCGAGCTGGAGATCGAAATCACTGGGGAGCAGTCGCACGCATGAAGAAGCTGCGCGTCACGGTCCTCACCGGCGGCACCTCCGCAGAGCGGGACGTGTGCCTCATGAGCGGCAGGAAGGTCATGGGTGCGCTCGACCCCGACCGCTACGACGCGACGAGCGTCGACCTCGCCGACATCACGGGGGAGCGCGCCGCCGACCTCGCCCGTCTGCTCCTCTCCCCCACCTCCGACCGGGCCCCGCGGGCACGGGCCGCATCGGCCGACGGCGGGCCCGACGTCGTCTTCATCGCTCTCCACGGGGGCACGGGCGAGAACGGGACGGTCCAGGGCATGCTCGATCTGCTCGGAATCCCCTACACCGGCTCCGGCGTCCTGGCCAGCGCGCTCGCCATGAACAAGATCATGGCCAAGAAGATCTTCGAGCGCGACGGCATCCCCACCCCCAGGTGGGTCGCCCTCGCCGGGCGCGGCGGCGCCTGCGACACAGTCGCCGCTGACGTCGGCTTCCCATGTGTCGTCAAGCCCGCATGCCAGGGCTCGACCATCGGCGTCACCGTCGTACGCGAACCGAGCGACCTGGAGGGCGCCCTCGACACTGCCTTCGGCTACGGACCGCAGGCGCTCGCCGAGGCGTACGTGCCCGGCACCGAGATCAGCGGCCCCGTGCTCGGCAATGACGATGCGCGCGCCCTTCCTCTCGTCGAGATCGTCCCCTCCGGTGGGTTCTACGACTACCATGCCAAGTACACCCCGGGGGCCACCGAGGAGATCATCCCCGCCCGCATTCCGGAAAGCCGGGCCCAGCGCGCTCGGGAGCTCACTATCGGGGCGCACCACGCGCTCGGCTGCCGGGGCATATCGCGCGTGGACATGATCGCCGGCAGGGACGACGTCTACGTTCTCGAAGTCAACACCATTCCGGGGCTCACCGAGACGAGTCTCGTACCGCGGGCGGCGGAGGCCGAAGGCGTGGGCTTCCCCAGGCTCGTAGATCGTCTCATCGAGCTTGCACTGGAGGAGCGAGGCGGCCGTGGCGCCGGGCGCAGCTCATAGACCCCGCTTGGGCGCACTGGGCTCCACCGGGGCCGGGCGCGATGTCACCCCTCGGCTGCGCCGCATCCTCACTCTCGTCGCGCTCGCCCTTGCCGCGGAGCTTCTCTACATCGCGCTCGCCTCTCCGCGCCTCGCGGTGCGCGAGGTCGCGCTCTGCGGCGACCCCGTCATCGTCTGCAAGATCGCCGAGCAAATCGACCTCCCCGCCGACACCAACATCCTCCGGGCCCCCATCCGCCGGCTGCGCGCCCAGATCGAGGGTATCCCGGCTGTCCAGCATGCCCACATCTCGCGGGATTTCCCCGGCCGCCTTGTCGTCACGATCGCCCGGCGCGAGGCCGTCGCCGTCATACGGCGCGCCGACGCGGCAGTGCTGGTCGACCCCACAGGCGTCCCCTTCACCGTCTCCGGTGAGTGGGGCTGGGGGCTGCCCGAACTGGCGGGCCCCAACCTCGCGCGCGGCCGGCCGGGCGACGACGAAACCCGGGCCGAGATCGCGGCCCTGCTCCGGGTGCTCCACGCACTTGGGCCCGACCCGCGCCTGCGCGCCAGCCGTCTCCAGCTCGTCAGCGCCCGCCACATCGAGGTCACGCTGGACTCGGGGCCCCGCGTCAACCTCGGAGACACCGCCCAGCTCGCCGCCAAGGCCGAGCTGCTCGCAGCCGCGCTCGATCAACTCGAAGTCGGACAGATCGCCTACCTGGACTTGAGCGACCCGCATTCGGCCTTCTGGCGGCCTCGGGTCCACACCGCGTCGGCCCCAGTGAGGTGAAGACAGAATGGCAACGCTCTTGGCGCAGCGGAAGCACTGGCTCATCTCGATGACCGTCGTCTGTCTCGTGCTCGGAGGCATGCTCGGCGTGCAGGTGCACACCCAGCAGGCGCGGGGCCTCACCGAGGTGGGCAGGCAGACCGGCGCTCTCGTCGCCAGACTTACCGAGGCCGAGGCCCAGCTCGACAAGCAGCGCGAGGAGATCGACCGGCTCCGAGGCCTGCTGGCCGAGTACGAGCACGAGGCCGCGAGCGAGAAGGGCCTGGTCAGGCTCATGACCGAGGAACTGCGCAACGCGCGCATCGCCCTCGGCCTGCTCCCCGTGAAAGGGTCGGGAGTCGTCCTCGAGCTGGCCGACAGCACCATGATGGCCGGCAACGAGTTCGGCGGCCAGGACGTCTACGTGATCCACGACTTCGACCTCGTCCAGATCGCCAACGAGCTCTGGGCCGCCGGCGCCGAGGCCATCTCCATCAACGGCCAGCGCCTGATCGGCGGCAGCGCCATCACCTGCTCCGCTCGCCTCATCAAGGTCAACGACGTGACCATCTCCGGCCCCTTCACGTTCAATGCCATCGGCGACAAGAAGAACCTCATGTCCGCGCTGAACATACGAGACGGCGTCCTCGACCGCCTCCGCGTCTTGCAGTTCCAGGTGAAGCTGACGCCTCAAGATGGGATCATCGTCCCCCCGATCGCCGTCCCGCCCAAGTACGAACACGCCCAGCCTGTGCAGAAGGAGGACAAGCAATGATCGCTCTGCCGCTCTGCGCGCTCATCATCGGCTTCCTCGCCGTCTACATGTTCCTGCCCGCGGTTCCTCCTCGTTGGGCCGACTACGTCGCCATCGCGATCCTCGCCGGGCTCGATGCCCTCGTCGGCGCGCTGCGCAACTGGCTCGAGCGCCGCTTCGATGAAGCGATCTTCGTCAGCGGCTTCTTCGCAAACATGATCCTCGCCGCTCTCCTCGCCTACTTCGGCGACAAGCTCGGCGTCGATCTCTACCTCGCAGTCGTCGTCGCCTTGGGAATCCGCATCTTCAACAACCTCGGGCGCACCCGCGCGCTCTTCGTCACGGCCCGCGTCGAAGCCAAGCGCGCGCGGACAGCGACCGCCCCTCAGTGAGGGGCTCGTGCGCAGGGAGATCAATAGTTGGCGGGGCCCGAAACCCTGCTAGGACTTGACATAGGCACCACCAAGGTGGCCGCCGTCATCGGGGGGCGGGGCGCCGAGGTGAGGCTGCTCGGCGCCGCCTCCGTACCGTGCGAGGGCCTCAGGCGCGGCACCGTCGTGGACGTCGCAGAGACCACGCGCGCCATCCGCGAGGCCGTCACCAAGGCACAGCGCAGCGCCGGGGTCGAGCTCGCCGACGCCTGGGTCGGCATCACCGGTCAGCATATCTCCTGCCTCAACTCCCGCTCCGACATCCAGCTCCCTCGCGGCAACAGGCAGGTCGCCTGGGCCGACGTCGAGCGGGTGATGGCCGCCTCCGTGAGCGCGGTCTCCATCCCCCCGGATCGGCAGATGCTTCACGCCGTCTCCCGCGGCTTTCAGGTCGACAACGAGCCGCGCGTCCGCAATCCCGTGGGACTCTCCGCCAGCAGACTCGGCGTCGAGACCCACATCGTGACCGCCTCCCGCAACCTGGTGGCCAACGTCGCCCGCTCCGTCGAACAGGCGGGCCTCGGCATCGCTGAACTCGTCGCCGAGCCCCTCGCCACCGCCGACGCAGTTCTGAGCGAGGACGAGCAGGAGCTCGGCGTCATCCTCGTCGACGTCGGCGGCGGGACCACCGACCTCGCCCTCTTTCTCGAAGGCAGCATCGCCTACACGGGCGCCGTCACCGCCGCCGGCAACAACGTCACCCACGACCTCGCCGTCGCTCTCGGCATCACCCACCCCGCAGCAGAGCAGGTCAAGCTCGCCCACGGCTGCGCCCGCGCCGGCCTCGTGCCCGAGGAAGAGGAGATTCCCCTCCCCGACGATGAAGAGCGCACCGTCACCCGCCGATTCGTCGCAGAGGTCATCGAAGCTCGCGTTGAGGAGACATTCCGCCTGGTGCGTCAGGAGATGGGGAGACTCGGCGCCAAGTGGCCCCCGGCGGGCGGTGCGGTGCTCACCGGCGGCGGCAGCCTACTTCCCGCAATCGCCTCCGTCGCCCGTACCGCCCTCGGCTGCCGCGCCCGGCTCGGACGCCCCCGCGTCGCATCCGGCCCCGTCCATCTCCTTGAGAGCCCGGCCCTCGCCACGAGCGTCGGCCTCGTCTACTACGCCCATCGGGAGGCCGAGACCCGCCGCGCCGAGCCCAGGCCGGAGATTCGCGTCCTTCCCATTCTCGGCCGGGTCATCGCCTGGGTGAGAGACCTGTTCAGCTCCTAGGACTGCCGCGCCCGGATCCCAGCGACCATGACGACCACACCGACAGAGGAAGCTCCCAGGGTCGTGCTCACCGGAGGCGGCACCGGGGGCCACGTCTACCCCGCGCTGGCGGTCGCCGCAGCGCTGCGCCGACTGCGGCCGGACGCCGCGCTGCTCTTCATCGGCGGCGACCGCCTGGAGGCCCGCCTCGCGCCGCGTGCCGCCGTGGCCTTCCGCTCCATCACCGTGCATGGCCTGGCGGGGCGCGGCCTATCCGGCGCGACCCGTCGCCTCCGAGCCGCCGCCGAGCTCGGCCTCGGCATTCCCCTGCTCCAGAGCGTCGCCCACCTGCGGTCCTTCCGGCCGCACGTGGTGATCGGCACGGGCGGCTACGTCTGCGGACCCGTCATCCTCGCCGCCAGACTGCTGGGTGTCTCATCCCTCGCAGTCGAGGGAAACCGCACCCCCGGATGGACCAGCCGCGCGGTCGCACGATTGGTGGATGTCCTCGCGGTCGCCCACCCGGAAATGGCGACCTTCTTTGCCTCCCGCATGCGACGTGGCGGTCGCGTCGAGATCACCGGGCTCCCCGTTCGCGCGGAGATAGCCGAGACGACCCGCGAGCGCGGGGCCGCCGCGCTTGAGCTCGATCCCTCCCTCACCACGCTTCTTGTGTTCGGCGGAAGCCTGGGGTCCCGTCGGCTCAACGACGCCCTGCTCGGCGCACTCCGACACATGCGTGCCGGCGGCGACCTGCTTCAGGAAGTCCAAATCGTGCACGTAATCGGGCCCCGCCGCGCCGCGGCCGACCGCCCGTCCCAGGACATCGCGCCCCACTATCGCCCGTTTCGCTACCTCGATCTCCACTACCCAGAGGCGATGGCCGCCGCCGACCTCGTCGTCACGCGCTCCGGCGCCAGCACCGTCGCCGAGATCGCCGCACGCGGGCTCCCCGCGGTCCTCGTTCCCTGGTCACAAGCGAGCACGGGCGAGCAGGCCCGCAACGCCGAACCCCTCGCACGGGCCGGCGCGGCCGTGGTCGTCCCCGATCCCGAGCTGACGGGAGAACGACTGGCGGAGGTCCTCGCCGAGCTGCTCCGCAGCCCGGAGAAGCGCGCGCGGATGGCCGAGGCAAGCAAGAAGCTGGGACGCCCCAACGCCGCCGAGCAGGTCGCGCTCCTCGCACTCGACCTCGCGCGCGCTGAAGCCCTGCGTCAGCGCTCTTCGGGAACCACCAGCGGCGGCAGGTCGGCGTAGGGCTCGAGGTAGGGCCGCCACGCGGGGTTCGACGCGGCGGCGAGGAACTTCGTGTAGCTGATATACGGTATGAACTTCGGCCGGAAGGGGCGCCGCACCAAGTGCATTCGGGCCTCTTCCGGCGTCCGGTTCCCCTTCTGGTTGTTGCACTTCGTGCAGCAGCAGACCAAGTTGCCCCAGTCGGTCCCCCCTCCGCGCTCTCTGGGCACCACGTGGTCTATCGTCAGAGGCACCTTGCGCCGGCCGCAGTACTGGCACCTATGCTGGTCCCGTGCGAAAATGCACTTCCGAGAGACGCGCAGCACCGGCGTCGGTCGCCGCACGTGGTGGTTCAGACGCAGCACTGTCGGCATCTCGACCTCGAGGTGCTCCGACCGGAAGACTTTCGAGTCCGCCTCCACCGTGTGCGCTCTGCCCAGGCATAGCAACCCTACTGCCCGTCGCACATTGGTGACGTTCAGAGGCTGATAATTGTCGTTCAGGACCAAGACGCCTTCCATGTTCACATCTCACGCGCCCATGCCCCACGTCCACGCCATACGGCAGACGCCATCGCTCTCAGCAGCTCCAACCCCGCGCCGCTTCCAGCGCGCCATCTGACCCCGGACATGCCACTCCTGTACAGTGGACTGCTTATTCAGACGGTCTGTCGCTTCCCCTTCGATGCTACTGGAACCGATTGCCCTTTGTCAAGCCCGTGAAGGGCCCCTCTCGCCGCTCCCAGCCGCCGCGGGTTGAATCGCGCTGCCGTTTGGACTATAATGGCGCCGGCCATGACGGCCTCACCTCGGCCGTCCGATCAAAGGCGAGGAGAGCGATCAGATGCGAAAACAAGCACGCTGGCGGCTGATGTGGGCAATTGGATCGGCGGCGCTCCTGGCGGGCGCAAGCGCGGGACTGTTGTGCGCAGCCGAACGCGCCATCCCCGCCCTCCCCGAGGCCTCCGTCCGCGAGGTCGAGCCGGCCGCGGAAGCTGCTCCCCCGGCCCAAGCGCCCCAGGCGGAGCCCGCTGGCGCGGTAGAGATTGTGGCCCCCGAGTCGAGCGCCAAGCTGCGCGGAGTCGCCGTCGTCAAAGTCAAATGGGACGACCGCTCCGGGTATGTGATCTTCCGAGTGGGAGACAGCTTCGCGTACGCTACCACTCACCCATACGAGATGCGGTGGGACACCACAACCACGCTCGACGGCCGTCATATCGTCACCGTGGATGCCTACGACGCGTCCGGCGCCTATGCCGGCACCAGCTCCATCGGCGTTATCGTCGAGAACGCCATACCCACCCCGCCCGACGGTGTCCTGCTCACCGTCCTCTTCGACGAGCACGACCTCATCACCCGCGAGATCGCCGGCCGCGGCGAGCTCTCCGCTCTGCGCGCCGACGAGGCGCTCCCTGCCGGATTCGACGTCCTCGCCGGCAACCTCCGCTGTGTCCTCAACCAGTCCGTCATGGACGCGTTCTACGAGGGCGCATCCACCCTCGTCCGCAACCGCCTCCGGACCGGCGCTCTCGTCGTGGAAGGTAACAGCCGCAACATCCCCGAGGTCGGCCTCTACGCGATGGTTCAGATATCGCGCAACGGCCTCGCCATTCCCGCCACCGCCGCAACCACGAAGCCTCGCCTCGGCCTGGGCGAGATCTCCACGGCCCTGCGCGACTATCCCGTCGTCCCGGGCGACACCTGGGAGGCGCCAATCGGAGTGGTCTGCGACCTCTACACCCGCCGCGCGGTCTTCGTCCGGGCGCGCCACACCTTCGAGGGCCTGCGGTGGTTCCGCGGCCGAGAGTGCGCTGTCATCACATCGCGCTACAGCATACCCGAGCTGCCGCTTCTGGAGGCAGCGACCCGCGAGACGGCCGCTGCACCGGCCTATGCAATTGACCTCACCCAGGGCCGCGGCAGGGGGATGCGCGGCGGGCCGGGAATGCGCGGAGGTAGATTCGGCATGCGAGGCGGACGCGGCGCCGGCAGAGGCCCCGGTGCACGCGCCCCAGGCGCGGCAGCGCAGCAGAGAGCCGGCCCTCAGCGCCCCGCCGCCGGCGCGGTAGAGAGCGCGCGGCTCGTCGACCTGGAAGGCACCCGCCGCACGTACCTCACCCGGGCGACCGGCACCGTCCTCCATACCGAGGATACGGTCCTGGGCAAGGTCGAGTTCCGGGCCGTCAGCCAGCGTGCCTCCCTCGACATCGAGCGGCCCTATACCATCAGACTCACGCAGATGCGGGGGCCTGGCGGCCGCGGCGCCTCTATGCGCGGCATGCGCGGAAGAAGGGCGGAGAGAGGAAGGGCAGGCGCCCGCGGCACGCGCGCCGGGCGGCAGCCCGGCGCGG